>Ga0209826_1000181_pt1 | contig 44150 bp, 43 predicted proteins | sample GOMGulsemesocosm_5_FD_184637 | JGI IMG/M metagenome (GOLD analysis project Ga0209826, IMG submission 184637) | Methane-oxidizing microbial communities from mesocosms in the Gulf of Mexico - GOM15C Gulf of Mexico (SPAdes) (version 2) | ecosystem: Environmental > Aquatic > Marine > Cold seeps...
TTAAAAGATCCTGAAGATTATCCGAAGTTCTATGGTTTTGAACATGCCAATCTTGGCGCTTTAGTTCAAGCAAAATATGGCCTAGCTGAGTGGCAATTCGATGATATTGCTAATACAGACTTAGTTGCCGTACCCGGTTGTTATCCAACAGCAAGTTTACTTTCTTTAAAACCCATTACTAGTAATAATTTTCATATTGAAAATTCATTAATCGTGATCAATGGTATCAGTGGCGTTAGTGGTGCGGGCAGAAGTGCGTCACTTGCTACTAACTTCAATGAGGTTAGTTTAAAGCCTTACAATATTTTACAGCACAGACATCAGCCCGAAATTTCTCAAGAAGCGAATGCACAGGTAATTTTTAACCCACATTTAGCGCCTTATAAAAGAGGTTTATTGGCAACAGTAACACTGCAGTTAAAGGCAGAGATTACCGCAGTACAAGTTGATTTAGCATTCAAACAAGCCTATAACGACAAACCACTCGTTCGAATAGTTAATGCTTGGCCTCAAATTGGTAATGTAGCACATACACCCTTTGCTGATGTTCATTGGCAAGTGGATGAAGAAAAGCATGTTGTTGTCGTTAGTTGCGCTATTGATAACTTACTTAAAGGTGCATCTTCACAGGCACTGCAATGTTTTAATATTTCCCTTGGCTTGGCGAGCGAATACAGTTTACTGCCAATAAATTGCACTAGTTAGTTGCGAGTATCGGGTATTTAGAACAGAGCAGCGAAAAGTAAAAAATATGAGAATAGAAATGAGTAATTCCAAACCATTAGTTATTAAAATCGGCGGTGCCATCTTAGAAAAAGAAGATGCGCTCAATGCATTATTAGTTGTGATCGCAAACCTTAAGGCTGATGCTAAAGTGGTTTTAGTTCATGGTGGTGGTTGTGTAGTTGATGAAATGCTAGCACAAGCAGGTTTTACTACGGTAAAAAAGCATGGCTTGCGGGTAACACCAAAAGAGCAAATTGGACTCATTAGTGGAGCTTTAGCAGGAACTGTAAATAAATCAATTGTTGCAGCGGCATGCAGTATGCACTTATCCGCTGTTGGTTTATCTTTAGCTGATGGTGACATGGTTGCTTGTACTAAATCTGAACTAGATTTGGGCCAGGTTGGCGTGCCAAGTCCAAAATCTAGCCAGTTGTTAGATGCTTTGCTGAATAACCATTTTCTGCCCATTATCTCATCTATCGGAGCTTTATCTAATGGCGATCTTGTCAATGTTAATGCTGATGATGCCGCCGTAGTTATTTGTCAGTTACTTAATGCGGAGCTGTTATTATTAACGGATGTAAATGGTGTTAAAGGTAGTGATGGTGAATATTTAACGTCATTAAATAACGAAGAAGCTAAACTACTTATTGAGCAAGGTGTTATTGCTGGTGGTATGACAGCAAAAGTAAATGCTGCACTACAAGCAGCAAACCAATTACGACGAAGTATCGCGGTTGCTAGTTGGCAATCGCCAGAACAAATTCCTAGTCTTTTGAAAGGGCAGAGCATGGGCACACAAATATTGCCTGATTAGCTCAGTCTTATTAGAGAATACTTTAGATTAATTGATGCGAGAAAATTTATGTCACAACAAACTATATTACAACAAGACGAGTCACTACAAATTTCTAACTTTTTAGCCGATGACGAGCTAAACAAAAGCCAATTAATAGCCTTAATTAAGCTAGCTATTAATATCAAAAATAATCCTGCCGACTACAATCAAGCCTTAGCAGGTAAATCGGTAGCGATGATTTTTGAAAAACCTTCATTAAGAACTCATGTCAGTTTTGATATGGGTATTAATAAATTAGGTGGTCACGCACTTTATTTGGGTCAACAAAATGGTAAATTAGGTGAACGTGAACGGGTTAGCGATTATGCTAAGAACTTGTCATGTTTTGCTGATGCAATTGTTGCTCGTGTTTTTAGCCATGATTCAATTCAAGGTTTAGCCGAGCATGCGAGCGTACCTGTTATCAATGCGCTTTGTGATGTTTATCATCCTTGCCAAGCATTAGCTGATTTTGTCACGCTAACAGAAATTTTTGCCAACTAACAGAAATTTTTGCCAACGATAAGATTGATGACTTAAGCAATGTTAAACTTGCTTATGTTGGTGATGGTAATAATGTCTCTAACTCATTAATGATCATGGCAGCGATTTTAGGGGTTGATTTCACTTTAGTGACGCCTATAGGTTATGAAGCACAAGCGACTATTATTGAAAAAACCCAAGCACTGGCAAATGCCTCAGGCGCAAAACTTAACATAACGAGTGACATTAATAACATTGGCGCGCAAGATGTCATCTATACTGATACTTGGATTTCCATGGGCGATGAAGATGCCAGTAAAAAAGCTGAAGTTTTAGCACATTTTGCTCCGTATCAAGTCAATCATGCTTTGATGAAAAATACTGATGCTAGTATTGTCATGCATTGCCAACCAGCCCATTTAGAAGAAGAGATTACCACTGAGCTTTTTGATAGCGACATGGCAGTAGTTTTTCAGCAAGCGGAAAATAGAATGTGGGCACAGAATGCGGTATTGGTATCGCTACTAAAATAACGAATACATTTATTGAAAATAGTATTAAGAAACAAATTAACAAACAAATTTAGAGAACAAAATCATGAGTATTCAAAAGAAACAAATCAAAAAAGTTGTATTAGCTTATTCAGGAGGGTTAGATACCTCGGCGATCATTCCATGGTTAAAAGAAAACTATGACAACTGTGAAGTTATTGCCTTTTGTGCCGATGTCGGTCAAGGTGAAGAAGAGCTTGAAGGCATTAAAGAAAAAGCGATCGCTTCTGGTGCTTCAGAATGCTACGTAGCTGATTTAAAAGAAGAGTATGTTAAAGACTATATTTATCCTATTTTAAAAACGGGTTCAGTATATGAAGGTCAATACTTATTGGGTACATCTATGGCACGCCCAATTATTGCCAAAGCACACGTAGAAGTTGCACTTAAAGTAGGGGCTGACGCTATATGTCATGGTTGTACTGGTAAAGGTAACGACCAAGTACGTTTTGAGTCTTGTTTTGCCGCGCTTGCACCACAACTTACCGTGATTGCTCCTTGGCGTGAGTGGGATATGGTTTCACGTGAAGACTTGCTTGATTACCTTGCCGAACGTGATATTCCTTGTTCTGCTTCATTGACTAAAATTTATAGTCGTGATGCAAACGCTTGGCATATTTCTCACGAAGGTGGCGAGCTAGAAGACCCATGGTGTGAACCATCTAAAGAAGTATGGACAATGACGGTTGATCCAATGGATGCTCCCGATGAGGCAGGAAAATTAACCTTAAGCTTTGACAAAGGTGAATTAGTATCTGTTGATGGCAAAGTAATGTCAGCTTATGAATCACTAATGTATCTAAACGAAAAAGCGGCAGCACATGGTGTTGGCCGTATCGATATTGTTGAAAACCGTTTAGTGGGTATGAAATCTCGTGGTTGTTATGAAACACCGGGTGGCACAGTTTTAATGGCTGCTTATAAAGGACTAGAGACTTTAATTCATGATAAAGAGTCATTAAAATATCGTGAATCGCTAGGCCTAGAATTCTCGCACGTTATTTATGATGGTCGTTGGTTTACACCACTCGCTAAAGCACAACTTGCTGGTGCAGCATCATTAGCAGAAAAAGTAACAGGCGATATCGTTGTTAAACTATACAAAGGTCAAGCAACGGTTACTCAACGTCGCTCTCCAAATAGCTTGTATTCAGAAGAGTTTGCAACTTTTGGTGCAGATGATGTTTATGACCAAAAACATGCGGAAGGTTTTATCCGTTTATTCAGTCTTTCAAGTCGAATTGAAGCATTGAAAGCGCAAGACGGAGAGAAATAACCATGGCTTTACTTATGATGTGTGGTGGACGTTATAACGTCGCTAGCTCCCTTGACTGTATTAATACTATTTTAGAAAAAAATTGGAGTAAATAACCATGGCTTTATGGGGGGGACGTTTTAAAGAAAAAGCGAGCGTACAATTTAAAAAGTTTAACGACTCGTTGCCTGTTGATTACCGTATGGCGGTGCAAGATATTGTTGGCTCAATCGCTTGGGCGCAAGCGATTCATGAAGTAGGCGTGATAGATGATGATGAACTAGTACGTTTAACTGCTGCGTTGAATGAATTGAAAGCTTCGGTTGAAGAAAATCCAAAACAAATTTTGCTTTCAGATGCGGAAGATATTCATAGCTGGGTAGAAATTCAGCTCATTGAAAAAACGGGTGATTTAGGCAAAAAGCTCCATACAGGTCGTAGTCGTAATGACCAAGTAGCCACTGATTTAAAGCTTTGGTGTAAAGAAACTGGCGGTGATTTATTATTCGCTTTAGTAAATTTACAACAAGCAATGATGAATTTAGCCGAACGTGAAAAAGATACTGTGCTACCGGGCTATACACATTTACAGCGTGCGCAACCAGTTACCTTTGGTCATTGGTGTTTAGCCTATGTAGAAATGTTTAACCGTGATATTGGTCGTTTAAAAGATGCCTTATATCGTTTAGATGTTTCGCCATTAGGCTCAGGTGCTTTAGCTGGAACTGCTTATCCGATTGACAGAAATGCATTGGCTAATCGTTTAGGTTTTAGAACCGCGACCATGAATAGTTTAGATGCCGTATCAGACAGAGACCACGTCATTGAGTTATTGGCTAGTGCCAGTATTTCTATGATGCATTTATCACGTTTTGCCGAAGATTTAATTTTCTATAATTCAGGTGAAGCAGGTTTTGTGGAAATGAGCGACTTAGTTAGTTCAGGCTCATCATTGATGCCACAAAAGAAAAACCCAGATGCTTGTGAATTGATTCGTGGTAAAGCAGGGCGTGTTTTTGGTTCATTAACCGGCATGTTAACGACCATGAAAGCACTTGCGCTTGCCTATAACAAAGATATGCAAGAAGACAAAGAAGGTCTATTTGATGCATTAGACACATGGGAAGAGTGCATGGAGATGGCAGTATTGGTTGCTGATGGTTTGAAAGTAAACCGTAACCGTACTTTAGCTGCGGCTCAGCAGGGATATTCTAATGCTACCGAGCTTGCCGATTATTTAGTGGGTAAAAATATTCCATTTCGTGAAGCACACCATATTGTGGGTGAAGTAGTATTAGCGGCCATTGAAAAAGGTTGCCCTCTAGAAGATTTAACTATTAGCCAATTGCAAGAGTTCAGCGATCAAATTGAGCAAGATGTTTATCAACATTTATCTATTGAATCAACATTAGATAAACGTGAAGCGCTTGGCGGCACATCTCGTACGCAAGTAGAAAAAGCGCTTGCTAATATTCAATCAGGCAACGAAGAAATTTTGAATGAACAAGTCGTTGGTGCGCCGGGTAAGCAGCAAACTCAAATTGCCTTGAAACAAGTGAAGCAACGTTTGAATGCACAACGAGCTGCTGCTATGTCAGTACGTAGAGCACGTATGTCTGACGTTGAAAAAATACATAAACAAGTGAATATTCAAGCAGATAAGGGGGAAATATTACCACGCACTCTCGATAATATTATTCACGATGTTCAAAATTTTGTTGTTGCAGAGCTTGATGGTGAAGTAGTGGGTTGTGCTTCACTTTATATTTACCAAACAGGTCTTGCAGAAATTCGCTCGGTAGTAGTTGATAAAGTAGCTCAAAATCAAGGGCAAGGTGAGGCATTAGTACAGTATTTATTAGAATTTGCTCACCAAATGGAATTAGAGCAAATCATTGTTTTAACTTATATTCCTGAGTATTTCACTAAATTAGGCTTCAATGTTATTGATAAAACATCTTTAGCAGAAAATATTATTGAAGACAGTGAGCCAAGCCCGCATAAAGATCCTGCTGATGAAGTGGCGATGGAATATATTGTTGGTCAAGGAAAGTAAGTGACGAGAAAGAAAGACATGAATAATAGCGATCAAAATTACGTTAAATGGTTTAGGAATGCTGCACCTTATATAAATGCCCATCGTGGAAAAACGGTTGTATTAATGTTTGGTGGTGAAGCTGTTTTACATCCGAATTTTTCTAATATTATTCATGATATTTCTTTATTACGTAGTTTAGGCGTCAAGTTGGTTATAGTGCATGGAGCGCGACCTCAAATTGAAGAACGCATGGAACAGCGTAACGCTAAAGTGAATATTGAAAACAATATTCGAGTTACTGATGCTGATACTTTAGGTGCTGTTAAAGATGCTACAGGCTCATTGCGTTTGCACATCGAAGCTTTATTAACAACGGGTTTAGCTAATTCGCCGATGCACGGCTCACAAATTAGAGTGAGCACTGGTAACTTTGTTATAGCAAAACCCATGGGCGTGCGTGACGGTATTGATTATAAATACACGGGTACGGTACGCAGAATAGACTCTGATGGCATTAACATGCAGCTAGATTATGGCTCTATTGTGTTGCTCTCACCTATAGGTTACTCACCAACGGGTGAAGTATTTAATTTAGCTTTAGAAGACGTAGCTGCGCAAACTGCTATTGCTTTGAATGCCGATAAATTAATCACGTTAACACAAGATGAAGGACTACTTGATGAAGCGGGCACACTCATCAAAAGTTGTAGTGTTCGTCGTGTTAAAACGTTGCTGGATGAAAAAGATTGTCATGTGCGTCAGCTATTGCTCCGCGCTATAATTCAAAGTGGTGAAAATGGAGTAGAACGTTGTCACTGCGTTAGTTATCAAAGTGACACCGCCTTGCTGCAAGAGTTATTTACCCGTGATGGCTCAGGAACACTTATTGCCAAAGATCATAAAGAGCAGCTTTCTACCGCAACAATTGACGATGTGGCAGGTATTCTAGAATTACTTGCTCCACTTGAAGTTGAAGGTGTCTTGGTTAAGCGTTCTCGTGAACTACTTGAAGTTGAAATAGACCAATTTATAGTACTTAAAAAGGAAGATGTAATTATCGCTTGTGCCGCACTTTATCCTTATGCTGAGGCGCAAATGGGAGAGGTTGCCTGTGTAGCCATTCACCCCGATTATCGTAAAGGTAACCGAGGTGGTCGCTTGATTACAGCGCTAGAAAATGAAGCAAAACAGCAGCAGCTAACCGCTATATTTGTGCTAACTACCGTCAGTGGTCATTGGTTTCAAGAGCAAGGATTTATTGAGCAAGCAATGGATAAATTACCTGAAGGCAAACAAAAAATGTATAACTTTCAGCGTAAATCAAAGGTTTTCGTAAAAGGCGTATAAGTTTGATTAATTCATGTAATCGTTAGCGCCACGGCTTAAATATTATTTAACGTAGTCATCACTCTTTGAACATCATCATCAGACGTTGACCAGTTACTCAGTGCAGCTCTAATTATGGGCTGCCCTTTCCAGTTTCCCGGCGTTAAAAATACTTGCCCAGATTCATTAAGTTTGGCAATGCATTCATCGCTAGACAGGTTTAATATTTCTGAATTGGGTTTGAACAATACTACATTTAATTCACAGGGTTTAACCAATACAAACTTATCTGACTTGTCTAACCAATTTGCAAAAACTTCCGCATGATGAATATTGGTTTTTATATTTTCTTTCACTCCATTACGGCCATACGCCATTAAAGTAGCCCAAACCGGAAAAGCACGAAAACGACGTGAGTTCTCAATGCCAAGCGACATAAAGGGAATATCACTGTCAGATCCTGTTAAATATGGGGCTGTAACTTCACAACTTGCTTGCAGTAATGAAAGATGTTTCGTTAAAAATACCAGCTAAATAAGGGGCTGTAACTTCACAACTTGCTTGCAGTAATGAAAGATGTTTCGTTAAAAATACGCCACAATCATAAGGCACGTTTAGCCACTTATGACAATCTAATGTGATGCTGTCAGCATGTTCTATGCCTTTAGTTTTACCTTCTGTTCCTGAAATTAGTCGTTCAAAAATGCCGAATGCTGCATCAACATGTAACCAAGCATTATACTTTTTGCAAAGTGCAGAAATGGCGATCAGGTCATCATAATCGGTACCTGTTACAGTGGCTGCACTGGCAATGATAATTTTGCTGTTAGCGCTGCACTTCATCAATGCTTTTTCCAATGCCGCTATGTTCATTGACTCCTCATCTGCATTATTTTCCAATGCCGCTATGTTCATTGACTCCTCATCTGCATTACATGAGATTGGCTGCCAATTATCTTGACCGAATCCAGCCAAACCTAAGCTTTTAATCATGCTTGCATGTGGTGTTGTGCTAAAGATACTCACATCTAAGTGTTTCATGCCCGACTTTGCTACGTCAATTCCTTGTTGCTGCCCTGCATATTGACGCGCCGTAAACGCAGCCAATAAATTTGCTGCGGTTGCCCCTGTGGTGAAGATACCCTTGAACGTTTGTGGTAACTGAAATAGTTCGCATAACCAAGCTAAGGTTTGCTGCTCTATAGCAGAGGCAACTGAATCACCTCCTTTGGAAACATTTTGATTAAATGTGGTAACAAGCCAGTCGGCATATGTAGCCACAGGGTTAGCTCCACCGGTAACAAAGCCCCAATATCTGCCGCCATTGCTTGCTGATAGATTAGGTTGTACGTTAGTTTCAATAAATTGGTCGAGCTGCTCAAAGCCCATGCCTTGTTCGGGGAACTCAACAGCCAATTGTTCTGATTCCTTACTTGCCACATCTCGATTGTTAAGTGTCTTATGAAAAGCAGAAAACTGACGGGATAGTGCGTCTAATATTGTTTGGTTCATTTGGGGAGAATAATGCATGCTTGGTTTCACTTTATTGAAAGATGATATTAGTTTATGCTTATTAGAATTAGATAACAGATACAGATTTCAACAATAATTAGATAACAGATGAGTACAGCAGTAAAATACATAACTATTGCTAGACAAGTAATTGCTAGTATTGAAAAAGGACATATTGAGGCAAACTCAAAATTGATTTCACTTAGAGATTTTTGTCAACTGCATCATATAAGCATGACAACGGCACTTGCTTGTTATCGCTATTTGGAGCAGCACGGTTATGTTATCGCCGAGTATAAAAAAGGCTACTATGTTCAGTCCCAAAAAACTGAAAAGGGCATCATAAATTTCCCAGTATTTCAAAGTACTGTCACTACAAAGGTTGCAAGGCCTGAATTACGCGCTGATTTGATTGGCATAACGTCTTTAGCTACCGCGCAAATTGATGCAAAGTTAATTGATGATGCTCTGTTAAAACGCAGTTTCAGATCGATAACCAAACAGGCTGATTTCAGCTTAAAATATGATGAAGTGCAAGGTAACCTAAGACTCAGAAAACAGCTATCACAACATTTTAGCAGCCAAGGATTTTCATGCCCTCATGAAGAGCTTGTTATTACTCACGGCTGTCTTGATGCAGTTTTAATGGCCTTAGAATGTGTTAGTAAACCGGGTGACGTTATCGCGATTACCTCACCTTGTTACTCAGGATTATTAGACTTGTTATCCGTTCTGGATAGAGCGATATTAGAAATACCCAGTACAGCTGAAGGCATTGAGTTAATGCAGCTAGAGCAAGCGATGAAAGGAAAAAAAATAGCCGCTTGTTTGTTAACCGCTAATCATCAAAATCCTACGGGTCACAGCTTGAATAATCAGCAAAAACAGAGGTTAGTTGAACTTGCTACACAGCACAATATTCCAATCATCGAAGATGACGTTTTTAGAGAGATAAGTCATCAACGAACAATACCGCTTCCTTTGAAACATTTCGATCAACATGGCTGGGTTATATGGTGCAGCAGTGTTTCAAAAACATTAGCCCCTGGCCTACTTCCTTTGAAACATTTCGATCAACATGGCTGGGTGATATGGTGCAGCAGTGTTTCAAAAACATTAGCCCCTGGCCTGCGTGTTGGTTGGTGTTTACCGGGCCGGTATAAAAATAAATTCATTCAACAGCGTATGATACGAACACTTGGTCATAACCGACCCATACAGCTAGCTTTGGCCGACTATATTGCTAATGGTTATTATGAAACACATGTAAAAAAAATTAACCGAGCAATCTCAGTTCATTGCTCTGACTATATAAAATTTTTTCAAGACAATTTACCTGAACAGTCAGAGGTATTTATACCGAATGGTGGCTTAGTGCTTTGGATAAAATTTTCTAAGGTGAATACACAGAAACTAGCAACAATGTTATTAAAACAAGGGGTTCACATTAAACCTGGCAACCTATTCTCTACTACTAAGTTATACCAAGATTGCGTACGATTGAATATTGGAATAATTCCGAGTAGAGAAATATATTCACAGCTAGAATTATTATGCAAATTAGCACAAGTTGAAAGTAACGAATTATAAATGGATTAAGATAGACTTTTGATCTTTTATGGTCATTTTACTGACCACCAAATTAAACGAATTATCCATCATACGTTCAATTTCGCCTTGAGGAATTGAACCATCTAAAATGATTGAGTTAAAATTTGCTTTATTCATATAGTCGTTAGCACTACTAAAATTAACAACAACTGATTTTATCCATTGTTAACTAACATTTGATCACAGCACTCTTTTATATGCTTTTTATTTAGTAAAACTACTGTCTGGCGTACCTGAAAAACAAGCCAGTACGTAAGGGTAACTCTGCGTAATATAATAACCGTATACGCCATTAATTGTCATTCCATTGCATTTGTCTAGATCTCCTAGCCCCTCTACATATTCATAATCATCACGATAAGCGCCGTCGTAAGACCCACCTGGTTCACCTACCCCACTTGGTCGAACGCCTGATTTTAAACGATAACTTGATTGCGCTTTGCGAATAACACCCTGATCGTCAAAATTAGATCCAAATATCGGAAAACCATCCGCAGCAAAGCCAATTACAGGAGAATTTTGACTATTGTTATCGTCAAATAATGCTAATGGTGAACCATGATAATGATAAGTACCATCAGGTTGTGCATGTGCATTATGTGTATCAACCGCAAAACCATTGGCTTCATACATAGGATCATAACGCCACGCCTGACTCATATCATTACAGCCAACTTTTCCATTACCAATACCGTAACAACCAGCAGCCAACAGATCGACTTTTACTCCGTTAAGCATAATGGCATTGTCTACTTGCAACGAGATATTAGTTGACTGAATTGCAATAGTGGGTGAAATTGTGATTTCAAACAGGTCATTCTGCTCACTGACATTATTTGGAAAAGCGGTACCACCATCGTTAAAATCATGATTTGGAATAGCATTGGTTTGAAAGATACACTTATTTCCTACTTGTGAAATTATCAGGTCACCATGATAGACTTTACCTTTATTTATGTCATTTACTGTTGAAGTAAATTGTTCAATATAATCAACACAATTTTGGCTTTTATTTTCTAATATCACGTTGGTGATATCGATTGGACTTGTGGTTATTTCTCCGTGAATAAGTGCAGCAAAGTTTTCGAAATTACGCACTTCTTCAAGCAGTGCTGTATCGTTCGTCGGTAATAAATTATTTGTTTCAGCAAAACTATCTAACAATGAATAAAGCTCTTGAGTACCATCATCAAATTCAATTAATTTATATTCTTGTGTTCTTGTCGCCCAACCAGTGACATTATCTGATTTATAAGCGGTATAAATATAGTTTTGATCTAATGTAGGTTCATCAGAGAAAAGTGATTTAAAACTTTTGCTATCATATATTTTTGTCTCTGAAATACCCGCGATTTCAGCAATGGTTGCATAAAGATCGGTCGCAGTGACTAAAGCAGTTTCTCGTTCATTAATTCGAGTAACCCCCTTTCCTGAGACAATAAATGGGGCAGCAATTCCGCCTTGATATAAACTGCCTTTAGCATGCGAAGAACTATACGCGTTAGCATCGATTACTCCACTTGGCGTACCATTATCTCCGATAAAGATAATAAGCGTATTTTCTCTAGTCTTTTCGTCTAGTGTATTAAGTAAGCGGCCAACTTCTGTATCCATAGCTTCAATAGCGGCTAAGTAGTATTCTCGTTTATTGCTATTTATGTCTGTATCTGTTCCTGATAAATCACGATCATGTAGCGACAATGGTGGTAAGTGAAACGGAGAATGAGGTGCTGAATACGCAACCCAAGCAAACCAAGGCGTCTCTTGTTCACTTATCCAGTTTATCGCTAAATCAGTAATTTTAGTTGAATGGTATTCTGTCGAACTTTCTGTGATGCCATTTATAGTTAATGACCAATCGTAATAGTCTAATAAATTGTTTAGATTACCCGCATAATAATCAATACCAATTTCATTTGGATGGGTGTCACTTTCCTTTCCTGTAGCTAAATGCCATTTCCCAAAAACAGCCGATTGGTATTGTGCTGTGGCCGAGTTGTTTTTTAAGTACTGCTGTAATATTTCGTGTTCCGTTGATAAGTTCGCAGGCACAGACTCTACACCACTATTCACGCCGTATTTACCGGTAATAATAGTCGCTCTAGTAGTAGAACAAGCAGGTGTTACCCACATATTGTCAAAAATAACACCTTGCTGCGCTAACTCATTCAACGTAGGTGTTTTAGGGAAATCTTCGCTAATATTATATTGGGCAGAAGCATCAAGCCCTTGATCATCTGAAATAATAAACAACACGTTAGGGGCTTTTTCTTCTTCAATTGGCATTTCCTCTACTGGCGGGGTTACTACATCGGACGATATAGTTTGCTCACTTGTCACATTATCGCTATTACTTCCACCACCACAACCCGACAACCAAAATGTAATAATGATAAAACATAACTTTCTGCTAATGTACATTGCTAGCCACCTTTAAATAATTCTCAATTACCACGCGCTTTTTATCATCTGAAGATTTGGTAATTTTATGATGTAAAAATTGTAGCAATAAAATGTGCAATAAATGAGGAGAATAATAATTAATGCGAATGAAATTGTTAGAAACTTAGCGAAAAAGTTCCAATTTATAAATGCACAAAGATAGACTGTTGATCTTTCTTGGTCATTTTACTCACTACAAAATTAAATGAATTATCAATAATACGCTCGATTTCACCTTTCGGAATTGAGCCGTATAGATTGATTGAATTCCAATTTTCTTTATTCATGAAATCGTTAGCGCTACGAATGTGATTGAAAAACACTCTGATGGCAAACATTGCCAATATATGCCATAATTATTCAGCATTAACAATAGACTGACAACTTTAATAGGAATGACTATGGCTACTCTAAATATTTCTATCCCTGATGAAATGCGACACTGGATTGATTCACAAGTTACTAGCGGTCACTTTGCTAATGCGAGTGATTATATTAGAGATCTTATTCGCCATAATCAAAGTGAAAAAGAAGCCATACGAATGGCTTTAATTGAAGGTGAAATGAGCGGCGAAAGTTCATTATCTGTTGCTGATATTATTAATGAACAGAAGAAAATAATAGCAAATGGCTAAATACATTCTCTCTCAAAAAGCTTCAAAAGATCTCGCTAACATTTTTCAATATACTTATAAGAATTTCGCTATAAGTCAAGTAGAGGCTTATCTATCAGAACTTGAAGAATGTTTTATCATGCTATCAGTACAGCCTGATTTAGCGCATAAAGTTGAAGATATTAGAAAAGAATATTTCCGCTATTTATTTAGAAAACACGCTGTTTACTTTAAAGCCCGTAAAAATGATATTTTTATTATTCGTGTCTTGCATCAACAGATGAAATATGAATTACACTTAACAAGCTAAATTACTGATGCATTAAAATAGATGCCTGTTCTTTTTTAGTCATTTTACTCACCACCAACAAATACGAATTATCCATCATGCGTTCAATTTCGCCTTGAGGAATTGAACCATCTAAAATGATTGAGTTCCAATTTTCTTTATTCATATAATCCTTAGCGCTACTAATTTAGTTCAAATAGCTTGTTTCGAACGATTCGACTATACTAACGATAAGAACCTTAACGAGTAATAAACAATGCAAGCACTTACAGCAAACGATGCAAAAACACAATTTGGTGATATGTTATTAAAGGCTCAGCGCGAGCCTGTTCAGATCAACAAAAACGGTAAACCCGTTGCTGTTGTGATTTCAATGGATGAATATCAACAAATGGAAGAAGTTAAATTTACCCTGTTACAAGAACGAGCTGCTAGGGCTAAACGTGATATAGAAAACGGGGATTTAGTTGAGGGTGAACAATTTATGTCTGATTTAATCGCAGGAAAATTAGATTAAATGCTTTCATATAAGCTTACACAAGATGCTCGTACTGATTTGCTTAATATTAGAAATTACACATTAAAGACGTGGGGAAAAGAACAATCGACAAAGTATCTAGAAGAGCTAAACAAAACATTACAGTTATTATCTGACAGTCCTTCTATAGGAACTCAAAGAACTGATATTTCACTAACAACTTTCAGTTTTCCTTATGTTAGTCATATTATCTATTACACATTAAACAATAATTCTTTAATCGTATTTGCCGTTTTACATAAAAATATGGTGCCCGAAAAACATATAGAAAATCGAAAGCATCAATAATTAAAGCTATAAATTTACCGGTTATAAATGCACTAAAATCGACTGTTGATCTTTCTTGGTCATTTTACTCACCACCATTAGGTACGAATTATCCATCATTCGTTCAATCTCCCCTTGAGGAATCGAACCATCTAAAATGATTGAGTTCCAATTTGCTTTATTCATGTGATAACCCGGTATTACTGCAGAGAAAATATCACGTAACATAACAGCTTCATCGGGATCGCATTTTAAATTCATCCAGAAATTATTTTTGGCTTCATCAGAGGCTTTAGCACCTTTTGCTGTTTTTCCAAGTGCTATGGTGGCGAACATTTTATTTTTTACGCGAAATACTTTTACATCATCACCAAAGGGATAATACAAAGAAGTTTCTGGTTTTGAGAGTAAATAACTTTCTGCTTGTTGTGCCGTTAGACTATCAGCCATGATCTTTCCCTGTTCTTAATAACTGGATTACTTTAAATTTATCTGAAAATATAATAGATGAAATGTTAACCAAGGTGAACCGTTCTTTTCTAGTAATAAATTGACTAAGTCATATAGTTAAAAATGAGGTTTATCGTTATGTGCAGTACGCCAAAATCTAAACGTAAATTTAAAGAAAAAATAACTAACGGTTATGTCGGTACTTTATCTTCTTGGCTTTACGGTATATTGAATGCTTCTGTTAGCGATATAGCAAACAAAATAGTATCAACACTATTGAGCAGTATTGCTTAACGTTTTATAAGCAAAAATAACTAACGGTTATGTCGGTACTTTATCTTCTTGGCTTTACGGTATATTGAATGCTTCTGTTAGCGATATAGCAAACAAAATAGTATCAACACTATTGAGCAGTATTGCTTAACGTTTTATTAAAAAACAACGGAAACACCTGTTGTACCTGTTCCAGACACTTCCACCTGATATATTTAATAAAAATCATCAAATTACTTTAGGGCGTCAACCATTCAATTAACGTTGATTCATTTACTAAACCGCTTTTTCCATGAAATTTTCCATTATTTTCAATAAAATAACTTCGAGGTAATTCACCGTACCAATTAGGATCAATAAAAAATCGACTTTGATCTCCTTTGCCGTCGACAAAATGGAAGTTTGTAAAACTGCCTAATTCAAATCTGTCTATAATGTCTTCACGTTCTTCATTTATTTCATTATTGGCATCGGAGTTAATGATCACCACGGCTAAGCCATCATATTGGTTTTGTAACTTTTGAATTATTGCCAACTCTTTGAAACAAGGAGGACAATCAACTGACCATAACAGCATTAGCCATTGCTTGCCCATATTCTTGGTTTTAATCATCGCTAATTGTTCTTTACTAAATGCAATAGAGTTAGCGTTAGAAAAATTTATGCTAAAGCAAAAGCAAATTAAAATTGCAACAATCACCGTCTTTAAAAGGTTCATAGTGCCTGCACCAGATGCCCTTGTTTAGGACGGTGCCATGACACATAACTTATATTATGTTTTTTGATGATGAATGGGCGATCAGAGCCTTCATGGGCTGTTGCCAACAACTCGGCATCCGCAAATGATTTACCATTATTTTTTGAGTGTTGATGCCATAATTGGTGCTCTGTTCCAGTGAATTGTGTCCACACAATGTCAATATTATTCCCGTTGGTATTTAAATGAGGGTGAGCAGCTTGGGCCGACTGCATGCCTACAGAGATAGGTTTGGTCAGCGATTTTCCCTGATTATTACTTGAAGCATAGAAAATACCTTTACCAACGTCTCCTTGATTAAACCATACCATATGGTAACGGTTATTTTCATTAATGCTGATAGCACCACCTTGATGAGGGCAGCCATTAATTTTCCAATGGTCATAACTTACCTGATAAGGTGTTGGCCGCACATTTTCGCCTTGAGCAAGCGTTAATAAGGCAAATTCGCGAATGTTATCACCATAAATATGACGCCACAAAATAGCTAAATCACCATGCTTATTATAATCCATAGCGATACGACAACAGACGCAGGTATTATTGGCCAACTGCTCATTTGAAAAAACTGTTTCATTTTTTCTATAGTTAGCTTTACCAATATATAACGCTGAGCCATTTGTTTTCTTTCCTTGCAAACGAAGTTGATAGGCTAAACGAGAGTCTAACCAAACAATGCTAACGTCTCCTTCATCCGTTACCAGCAGTTCATTAAAACTATGGCCTGTCATTAAGTTGTCATCATTAACCGTTATTGGCTTGGTGAAGGTTTTTCCATAATCACTAGAGTAAGAAAAACGAACATCTGCAGTATATTTTTTCTCTTTCGGTGTCGCCCATGACAAATAAACACCTCGATAATTGTCAAAGGCTATTTTCGGTCGGTTTTCATTGCGGGCTGATATTTTTTCTTTATCTATAGCAACTTGATTAACTGCAGAAAAGGTTAGGCCTTCATCCAATGATATTTGAAAGTAAATACTAGAGTTTATAGCCCACAAGCGCCATAAATCGCCATTGGGAGCAAATGCAGAAGTCACTGTTTTAGCACAAGTTATTGCTAACTTTTCACAACTTCCTTGTATTGTTTTTGAAGTCATAGCTTTATGTGCATGCTCTGCTGCAACACTATTACTAACAGTGCTTAACAAAGAAACAAGGGTAACGAAAAATGATATTTTATAAATTAATGCGTACATAATTATTCCTTTACCACTGATAATTTAAACCGATATAGGCTGTTCTAGGAGCGCCTGGCGAGAACTGTGTTTTACCATATCGATAAGAAGCTTCTTGCACGTACTCTTCATCAGAAATATTTAATAATCTGGCATGAAGTGAAAGTTGTTCAGATACCTGATAACGCGCTTTCAAGTTACCTATAGTGTAACCATCTTCAATTCGATCATTTCCTTCATCATCTTGGCTATTAGCATCATCTAACCAGTACTCGCCAATTGATTGTATCTCTAACATAGCAGTAAAACCTTGCAAGTAAGCCGGCATATAGCGCACACGTACATTGGCTATAAAATCAGGTGCTGCTGACATTTCATTACCTGAATATTGTTCATGCTCGTCAAACTCATGCTTAGATTGACTATAAGCAGTACTTATATTTAATTGTTCATTAATTTGCCATAAAATTGATGCTTCAACACCTTTGTGGATAACACGAGATGCATTAGTTAAGTAGCGTTGGCCTGAGTCGTTGTAGGCGTGAACAATACCGTCATCAACATCCATATAATAGATAGCCGTATCAAAGGTAACGGTTTTCCAATTCGCTTTATAACCTAACTCATAAGTGTCAGACACTTCTGGGTCAACCGCTTTAGCATCACCACTGTCTTTTGTGGTTAAATGATATAGGCTACCTGCTGTTGGAAGTCGAAAACTGTTGGCATAACGTAGGTAAACACTACTATCTTCACTTACATGATAATTTAAGCTTGCTTTAGGACTAAAGTGGTTAAAATCATCACTTCTATTTTCTACACTTATTTTTCCATGACCAATATCACCATAAACCCCCAAGTGATTATCAAAGTCATATTTTGCGTAGTCATAACGGGCGCCTAAAGTTAAATCCAGCTTTTCAGTTAAACTACGTTTATGCTGAATATAAGGAGAAAGGCCTAAATATTGCGTGGTATCATCGTAGAACTTTTCACCTTCTACATAGGTGTCAGCTCCCCAACCGGAGGTAGTAAAATCAAGTGGCTGATACGAAAGTTGATCACCTTTTGTTAATTCAATATCTACCCCAATTGTTGTTTCACTACTACTACTGTTTTCAAAATTTGCTAATGCTAATAGGCCTAAAGTTTGTACTTCGGACTCAACTTTTGGCATATTTTGATTCCAAGTAGCGGTATAGTCATTGGTGCGAAGACGAAAATAAGGAATAAGTGAATAAAAGTTATTTCCGTCAGCTTTATCCCACTGTGTTGAAAGGCGCATATACTTTGTTTTACGCAATGGATCGCTAGCTAAAACAGTATCAGAAAGACCTGAATTAGTTTTATCATTATCAAACAAGTCTTTTGTTAAGCTTGCAGCCATCTCTTGTTCAAGATCTGAGGCAACAAAAGAAGTGATTAAACGTTCATTGTCACCTAAATCAAGTTCATGGTGAAGGGTGACTTCTGCTCGCTGTGAACCCGTGTGATCTCGCCAGCCTTCATTATTTAAATACGATCCTGAAACTCTAAAACCCTGAGTGTTAGATATTTTATTACTATGACTTGCTTGTACTTTAGTGTATTCGTCTTCCCCTAACATCAAATCAACACTAGTTTCTGGCTTATCAGCGACATCAGCCGATAAAATATTCACTGTTGCCGCAACAGCGCCAGAGCCGTAAAGCGCAGTGCCCGCACCCTTTAAGACTTCCATGCGTGCAACATTTGAATTAAAACTAGACCACCAAAGTGCATTATGATTAAAAAACGCAGCTGATTGCAGTGGAATATTATCTTGTAAATATAGATAGTAACCACCAGTATTCATTGGCATTCTAATGGCCGCTTTATGACCTTGGCCGCCAGAAAGTTGGTCGATTAATACCCCTGAAATACTGTTAAGTGATTCAGCAACATGTTGCCCATTATCAAGAGCTAGTTCTTCTTTACCAACGCCTTTCACTGACATTGCCAAATCGGTATCTAAAGACTCTTGGCGTGATGCGGTTACGGTAATACGCTCAAAGCTATCATCCATAGCTGGTGTTTCAGCTAAAACAGAATTGCAATATTGACTAACAAAAATAGACAACAGAGATATTTTTATTTTTTTATTCATAGCATTGTGAGATTTTTTGATTATTTAAATTGCAGTCATAATAGAATAATTTCTAGTTTTTGCAGTGTGACAAAATGTCGCAAAAGTGAATTTATATTGTGATTTATTATCGATGAATCATTGTGTTATAGAAAAAACAACAAATAAAAACGTCCTGATATTTCAGGACGTTTTTTTGATAAAAAATGCTATTTAAAAGCTATAAGTAGCTTCTGCCCAAGCGCTAATCCCTTCTCGTGGTAGTCGAGACATTACAGGTGTATCAGTACCCTTAACTCGGTTATAACCTCCCAAATGATTTTGATAATTTTTATCTAAAATATTATCAATACCAAAACGCAAAGCTAAATCGTTATTAACATAATATTGAGCATCAATATTAAGCACACCATAACCTGACGTTTTTTGTTCGTTGTTGGTAGATGATACTTTATTTTGTTTTGCAGCCATCACTAAGCTAGTTTTAACCGTCCAGTTATCCGCTGTATAACTTAAATGAACTTGACCATTAAGTGGAGCAATGCGGTATAAGTTATCATCAATATCACGGCGTTCACCTTCTACATAGTTAATGATAGTAAAAAGTTGTATGTTATCAGTCACATTGTAATAACCATTTAAATCAAAACCGTAGAGTTTTGCATCAACATTAGAAAATTTTAATGGGTTGGTGTCACCCGCCATCATAGTTGCCATTTGCTTAGCAGCCATGTCATCCATACCCATTGGTGTACCTTGAATGTAGTCATCAATGGATTGATAAAAAATATGTGGCGCGATCATTAGTTTGTCATCTTGATAGCTTAAACCTAAATCTATTTGGTAAGCTGTTTCTGATTTAAGGTTAATATCGCCAATGTAAGTGTGTCCGTCAGCTAGACCACCAGTTGCTTCCATTGGTGTCCATAAGTAGCGTTCTTGGTATGATGGAGCACGGTTTTTTAATCCAATTCCTGCTAAAAAAGAGAGGTTAGACGACAGCTTAGTTTGAGTATTTAAAGCGATATCAACATTATTGTCTGATACTTTTCGATTTGCTTTATTAAAGTCATCTTGCAAGCTGCTAGCTAAACTCGCCATACTTGGCATACTGGTTTCCATGCCCATATCGGAATCCATATCCATGCCTGAATCCATGCCCATGCCTGAATCCATGCCCATACCTGAATCCATACTATCATCCATCGGCATAGACATCATTGCCATTGAAGAGCTAACTTCACCTGCATTAGCTTCTGCATGTTTTAGTCTGACACCAAGCTGTACAGTAGTTTCATTGAATTGCTGTTGCCATTGAGTAAATAAACCATAACGATTATCTTCAACGCTATTAAAGTTAACTACTTCGAACATCATATCATTTGGATTAGTGATCACTGAATCATGAGTTGCAAAATAGCCATCAACACCAAATGCAAGTTCTCCAAAAGAAAAATCTTTAGTTAATTTTACTTTAAAATCTGATGTTTCGCCTGTCGCGTTATTTCGACGGTATTTGGCAAGATTAGTGCTTTCTCGCATTAAAAAGTTTGTCATGCCATGATCAGCATCTATATAACCGACTTGCCATTCTCCCTGCCACTCATTTAAGGTAAAAGCGCCATCTAAGGTTATCCTATGGCTCTCTATATATTCAATATCCATAGGTAAAGCTGGCGTGCCTGAATAACCCGTATCGGTATAGTGATAACTTAACCCGATTTCTCGGTCATCTTTGCTATAACGAATATCGCCACCAAGTTGCACTTTATCAAAATCAGTTGGCTTAATAACAACACCGTCACCACTTTCCATACTATCGCCAGTTTGGCTATTACCATATAACAAAATAGCCACATCACCTTTCGCAATATTGGTGACGGCGGATAAAGTTTTAGCGCTATTATTACTACGGTAGCCTGCTTGAACATCACCACTTATTTCAGTACAGGAGGTTATCATTGCTTGGGCTTTACGCATTTTTACTTCAACAGCTCCACCAAGGGTATTAATGCCTGCTGATACTGGCGCAATTCCTCTATAAACTGTCATTGAATCAACAATTAACGGCGTTGAATAACTTAATGGTGTATCCATAGCGTTAGGGCCTGCGCCAATAACAGGGTGACCATCAAGAGACGCGGCAACTCTATCGCCATATAAACCACGATATTGAGCAATTCCTGTAATTGGCCCATTGCTGTTAATATTGGCACCAGGTACAGAGGTGAGCCAGTCAGCTAAATCAGGGGCGCTGGTATGCCCTTGTGCATAGCCTTTCAGATTTTCCAACCCATGGTGACGTTGGTTAGTGATGGTAATAACTTCTAAATCATCAATAGCATCTGGGGCTTCATCAGCCAATGCTTGACCTGAAAAGGTAACAGGCGAAGAAGCTATTGCTGAGAGTAAAACTATTTTTACAGCAAGAGCTGAAGGTGTGAGAAAAGTTCGCATAGTATTTCACTTCATGTTTATATGTAGATATTAAATTAAGCTTATTCTTACGGCTTAACTCATTTAAAACAAAAGGAAATGTACAATGCGCGACAATATGTCGCAGGGTAAAATCAGCTTATTTGCACTAGATCAACAAAGCTGATTTATTATAGAGAAATAGCGCTGCTATTATTCAATTATTCCTGCTAGTTTGAGGTGGTTAGTCGCTATTTTAATTCGATTAGCTTTCATTTCACCGTAGCTTGGGCTGTCAAAGTTAAAAGCAAAAAAGTGAACACCTTTTGAATTTTCAACAAAGCCTATATACCAACCAAGCATGGTACCATCGTCTACTTTACCTGCGCCTGTTTTGGCGAATAAGCGATAATTAGGTTTTGTCTCTGCCAACATAACTTCTTTTAACGCTTTAATAGCCGATTCATTAAACGCGAATTGGTTATGATAAATTTTTTGCAAAAACAATACTTGTTCAACCGCTGATATTTTCATACTACCATTTAGCCAAAAACTATCTAAACCTGACGAAATGTCTTCATTACCATAATGCATTTTCTTTAGGTAAGTATGCATTTTCTTTTCGCCAATATCTTTTGCCAATTGACGATAAATAGCCACCATTGAATATTTAAATGCGGTTGTTAAATCATAATGAGGCAACTTCCACACTGGCGGCCACCAAGTTTGCACCGGATACGACTGTTCATCAAAAGTTAGTTTTTGTTTAGTGTTTTTTATTATGCCTAAATCTAACGCAATTAAGCTATTGGCTATTTTGAAGGTTGAAAAAGGAGATAATGGTAAATTGGCTCGACCTTCATTTATATTACTAACCTTATTTTTGGTATTTCCATCAGTTTGATTGAACTCACTTATTAGTACAAAGGTACATGAATGACTTCCCTCTTTACATAATACGTCAGGCTCAGCCAATACCACATGGCTGTATAAACTTAATAGAGCTGTAGCCAGTAATAGTTTGATTGATTTCATAAAATCTACCTTTTTCTTTTATCAAATTGATCTTTTTATCACTCGCATAATACGTTAGAAACAAGAATATACAAAATATTAAGTGACTAATACTCTGACAATGGCACAATACAATAGCAACTCTTTATCAGGAACGTGAATGAAAGCTTTTTTATCCTTAGTATTTATTTTACTAAGCAGTAGCAGTTATGCCACTGAACAAGCTGAGCAGCTATTTAATCAACTCAAACCGTCTCTTTATCAAATTAAATTAATAGACAAAGCCAGTGGGGAGAAATCTTCCATTGGTTCAGGCTTTCAAATCAGCAATGATGGCATCATTGCAACTAACTACCATGTTATTTCAAGTTATGCCTTACACCCAAAAAAATACCGCATCGAATACCTTGATAACCAAGGAAATAAAGGGGAGTTATCCTTACAAAGCGTTGATGTAATTAACGACCTTGCTTTAGTTAGACGTACCGTTACCCAAGAAATGAAATTTTTCCAACTATCACAAGCAACGCCCCACAAGGGTGAGAAGTTATTTTCCTTAGGTAATCCTCATGATTTGGGTATGATTGTTGTACCGGGTACTTATAACGGCCTGAAAAAAGAATCATTTAATGATCGTATCCATTTTACTGGCTCAATCAACTCGGGTATGAGTGGTGGCCCTGTGGTAAATAAAGACGCAGAAGTTGTTGGCGTAAATGTAGCAACATCGGGTAATTCCATTGGTTTTTTAGTTCCACATGACAAGTTAGTTACCTTATATAATAATTATTTGAAAACACCCCCAAACTCTATTGAACAGCAAATGGCTGAACAATTAATGGCGAGCCAAAACAAATTGATAACAGCAATTTTAGATAGTCCATGGCAAGCAAAGCAGCTAGGCGAAAATGCCATTATTCCTATCATTGATGTTCCCTTTATTCGTTGTTGGGGCGACTCAAATGCAGATAAAGCAGATGCGCTAATTTTAACTGCTGTAGCCAATTGCTCATTAGATGAAAATACTTATATATCTTCTCGTTTTTTTACGGGTTCAATGGAAATCGAATTTCGCACCATGCAGGCTAAGGATATTGGTGCTAACAAGTTTTATCATTTATACCAACAACAAATTTCTCGCGCAGGGGCAGGTAATAGAGCAGATAAAGAAAATGTCACTGAGTTTCAATGTCATAATGACTTAGTTATGCCAGATAACCAAGCCATTAATAACAAATCTATCTTTTGTACTCGGGCTTATAAGAAATTCCCTGATTTGTTCGATGTTCTTTATTTAAGTGCTTCCGTGGACAAAGACAATCAAGCAATAGTAAGCCACTTTACTATTGCAGGCATTAGTCAACCAAATGCCTTAGCCTTCACTCGCCAATTTATGGAGGCGGTATCATGGAAGTAAAAAGTATGGAAATAGAAGGCTCTGAAGTAGTCGCTGAGAGCATAAAAGTAAAAGAAATAATTATTGAAGAAATTAGTCGAAATCATAAATTACTTCATCGACATAAATTATCACAACAGCAAATACATATTGGGCGGGATTATCATAATGATATCATTTTAGCTGACCCCCACATTTGTCCTAGCCATTTAAGTATTGAGCAAGTTAATGGCCAATGGCAAATTACAGACAACCAAACCGTTAATGGCTCTTTTATTGAAAATGTAAATGAAAAGAAGCACGTCGCTGATCGCCACATAATAAATGATGGTGATGTCATTACTTTAGGCAAAAGTCAATTACGAATACTTTTTACAGACCACCCAGTAGAGCCAACATTAGCTTTTAGCCCGTTTGAAAGCTTTATAAATTTAATGCGCCATCCTATAGCACTATTATTAAGTATCGCTTTATTTACGTTAATCGCAGGCGGCGTTTTCTACCTTAACACACCAAAGGATGTTAATTTTAGCCAGCTATTAGTACCTACAATTGGAATGGCGCTAGGTTTTGCTCTATGGCCTGCCGGAGTTGCCTTGGTATCTCATTTAAGCAAACATGATGCACGCATAATGACTCAGTTAGGAATCAGTTTCGCTTTCTTCAACCTAATGTGGTTTAGCGATTTCTTAGAGAGCATAATAACCTTTAATAGTGCTAGTGGTTCAATAGCGCCATTATTTGTTATGTTCACATCAATTGTTCTTGCCTTTAGCTTATTTTGGTTAAATGGCTACATTGGTTTTCACATGTCATCAAAACGGCGGATAATTGTCGCAGCCAGCATTACATTATTACTCTTTGGGGGGAGCTATTTAGTACAATACAGCAAGAAACCAGAGTTCAACCCAAGACCGCAATATGATGCCACTATTATGATGCCAAGTTTTTTAATTACATCAAGTGCAAGTGTTGATGATTTTATTGAAGACAGCAGTAAGCTTTTTGATAAAACCAAGGAAGAGACTTTAAAGAAATAACCCTTCGACAAGCTTCCTTCGACAAGCTTCCTTCGACAAGCTCAGGACGGACGGTAAACTAACCGCCCACCCTGAGCTAATATTCATTTATTTTGAACGTATCCATTCACCCTGAGCGTATCCGTTCATCCTGAGCGTATCCGTTCATCCTGAGCGCGAAGCAGTCGAAGGGAGCAGTCGAAGGAAGCTGCAATTATGGACGTGGAATAAAGCCTACTGCATCATAAACTGATGTTAGTATCTTATTAGCGCGTGCAGATGCTTTTTCAGCGCCGTTTTTCATCACTTGCTCAAGGTATGTATGGTCTTCACGATATTGATGATATTTTGTTTGAATAGGTTCTAACATAGCAACAACTGCCTCAGCAACATCACCTTTTAAATGGCCGTACATCTTATCCTCATATGCAGGCACCAAACTCTCGATTGACTTGCCTGTAGCACATGAAAGTAAAGATAATAAGTTTGATACACCCGGTTTTTCTTCCAAGTTATAATAAATATTAGCTTGCTCATCTGAGTCGGTGACAGCGCGTTTTATCTTCTTGGCAATTTTTTTAGGCTCTTCTAACAAACCAATAAAATTACCTGGGTTAGTATCTGATTTAGACATTTTTTTGGTTGGCTCAAGTAAGCTCATCACTCGGGCACCATGTTGAGGAATGAAAGGATCAGGCACAGTAAAAATATCACCATGAAGATTATTAAAACGTGTGGCAATATCACGAGCCAGTTCTAAATGTTGCTTTTGATCATCTCCAACAGGTACCCTATCAGCACCATACAATAATATATCAGCCGCCATTAATACCGGATAAGTAAACAAGCCAGAGTTCATATTTGCTTCAGATTTTTGTGACTTATCTTTATACTGAGTCATACGGTTTAATTCACCCATTTGGGTGTAACAACTTAATACCCAACTCAATTGTGCATGCTCTGGCACATGAGATTGAATGAAAATTGTACTTTGTTCTGGGTCTACACCACAGGCAAGATACAAGGCTAAACCATCTAAAGTAGCTTTACGTAGATCTGTCGCTTTAGGGCGTACAGTAATGGCATGTTGATCCACCAACATATAATAACATTCATGGCTAGATTGCATATTGACCCATTGCTTTAATGCGCCTAAATAATTACCAATAGTCAATTCGCCTGATGGCTGACAGCCACTTAATACAATGGGTTTAGTCATGTCTTTCCTTTAAATGAGCTTTAAATAAGGCCAGAGTAAATAAACTTACTCTGGCCTCTATGTTATGTTATTTGTAATTTAAACTTTTGCTAACTCTGTTCGCATTTCATCAATAGCAACTTTGTAATCTGCTTTTGAAAATATTGCACTACCCGCGACAAACATATCAGCGCCAGCGGCAGCAATTTCAGCAATATTTTCGGCTTTAACACCACCATCAACTTCTAAGCGAATATCGCGGCCGCTTTGGTTGATTCTTTCTTTTACTAAACGTAATTTGTCCAAGGTCGTAGGGATAAATGATTGCCCGCCAAATCCTGGGTTTACTGACATCAATAAAATCACATCAAGTTTATCCATGACAAAATCTAAACAATGCAATGGCGTTGCAGGGTTTAATACTAGCCCAGCTTTACAGCCATGATCTTTTATTAACTGCAAAGTACGATCGACATGATCGCTTGCTTCAGGATGAAAGGTAATAATATCAGCACCGGCTTTAGCAAATTGGGGAATTAAAGCATCTACAGGTTTCACCATTAAATGTACATCAATAGGCGCCGTAATACCGTAATCACGTAATGACTGACAAATCATTGGACCAAAAGTCAAGTTAGGAACAAAATGGTTATCCATAACATCAAAGTGCACTACATCTGCACCTGCAGATAAAACCTTAGCAACATCATCACCCAAACGAGCAAAATCAGCAGATAAAATAGAAGGTGCAATTAAAAAAGAAGACATAATGTTTGCTCAATCAAAAAAATTACCCGTATTATACCCAAGCCAACTGTAATTGCGAGTACCAGCAAAGCTAATTCAAAAGAGATATCTCTGCACTTAATTTGCACAAATAAAATTCACCCGCACCATACTAGCGCACTATAATCAATATGAGCTTTTTCTTACTTATAAAGCTGAGAGGGTAACTGTTTGTTAATAAAAGGTTATTCATAAAAGTGTTCTTTCTATTTTCATACGGGCACCATCTTTGCAAAATATTAACTAGATTCAAATAATTCATAATAATTTAAAGAGAGAAACATGAAAAAATCACTATTAAGCATCGCACTTACTTCACTTATAGCTACTTCTGTTTTTACTTCAACTCAAGCATCTGCTGTTGAAGGGCTTAGCGCTAATGCTGCTGTTGTTTCACAATACTTTTTCCGTGGCATAGCACAAACAACTACAGCTTCAGCTAGTGCTGGTGTTGACTATGAGGTTGGTAATTTCTCTGTAGGTACATGGGCTGCTGACGTTCAAGATGGTATCGAGATAGATTTTTATGGCAGTTATGGTGTTGAACTTGGTGAGCTTGGCTTAAGTGCAGGTTTCACTTCATACCAATACACGGGTGATTTTGATTCTGCTTACAATGAAGTAAACCTAGGTTTATCGTATAGCTTCCTTTCAGTATCATACAATGTTGGCCAACATGATGAAGATGAGGCACTAGGCATTGATGAAGCTGATTATGACTTTTTATCAGTAACAGCTGAGTATGAAGGTTTTTATGCTACATATGGTACTTGGGGAAAAGATTTTGATGGTGACTATATCGAATTAGGATATGGGACTGAAGTTTCAGGTTTTGATCTAGGGGTGGCGTTAATTGTAAACTCTAAAGAGTTAGATCTAGAGACTGGCGAAGGTGATGAATCATTGGTTTTTAGTCTTAGTAAATCGTTCTAAAAGACCAAATGACAATAATACCAAACGGATTAATTTTCCTAAGTGAGCAATAAATTGGTCCGATTGGTATAAAGTGTTAATTAAGTTATACTATCCGAAATTAACACTTTCTATTAAACGGATCTTCAAATGTCAAAACGGATCATGACAAAATTATCAACATTAGCTCTAACCTTAGCAATCACCTTAGCTGTTACCGTTAATTTTAGTAGTGCTAATTTTATCAATCAATCTGATTTATTAAGCTCATGCATGGCTGTTGAATCAAATCTCCCAATGAATCATAGTAATCACCCTTGTAACGCAGCTTACATGCCAAATAAAAGTTGGGTGTCCTGGATTTCAAATGACAATAAATCAACTCATTTACATTTTCTGGATTTAGTTGAATTATTACATTATAGTTTTCATTAATTATCGATTTTAGACCTAAAGTAAATGTCAGACAAAACACCATCATTTAAAGATACTTTCAAAAGCGTTGCAGCTGCATTCTTTGGAGTTCAAAGCAATAAAAATAGAGAAAAAGATTTTTCTCAAGGAAAGCTAAGCCACTTTATTATTGTAGGCATTATAAGTGTAATCATTTTCATTGCGGCTTTAATAATGTTGGTCAACTTAGTGATTCCAGCGAACTAGCTGCTAGAGAGGCATAAATTAAGCAGAGTTCAGGTTATTTATAAAGTGCCATCAACTCAGCAACTTTCTTACGCGTATTCCCTTTAGGACTAATAGTACGTGCAACCTTAATTGATTTAATTTTATTGGCATGTTCATATATTTTTCGCGTCCAAATAGTATCGTGATTCGAAATCAATACTACTGCCGATTTTTCTGAGGAAACTTCTTCAGCAGCATTAGCTAAATCAGCCTGTTCATCCAAACCAAAACCATTACCTGCGTAGCTGGTGAAGCATGCCGTTTTGCTTAGCGGCACATAAGGTGGATCGCAATAAATAACATCGTCGGCTTTAGCGCGAGTAAAAGTTTTACGGTACCCTTCACAAACAAAAGTCGCTTGTTGTGCTTTATCTGCAAAAAAATTTAATTCTGCTTCAGGAAAGTACGGGCGTTTATATTTGCCAAAGGGGACATTATAACCACCAGATTTATTATAACGGCATAAGCCATTATAACCATGTCGATTCATGTATAAGAAAACTAAAGAGCGAAAGTAACTATCATCACTGGCATTGAATTCTTTTCTGAATTGGTAGTAATTTTCACTTTGATTATTTTCTTCGCAAAACATTTTCTTTGCATCTTGAATAAAGGCATCTGGTTTGGTTTGCAATATTTTATAAAGATTAATTAAGTCTTGGTTGATATCATTAAGAATATATTTTGGATAATCGGTGTTTAAGAAAATAGAACCGGCACCTACAAAGGGTTCGATTAAACATTTCCCTTTTGGAAGCATTTTTGCAATTACATCACTGAGGCCATATTTTCCGCCAGCCCACTTTAAAAATGCACGATGTTTTTTGCTCATGTTCGCCTGACTCATGTTCGCCTGAATAGGCAACCAATAAAAATGAAATGCGATTGTATCTTGATTTAATCATTAACGGTATTCATTTCTATTTATAACTAGAATTCGTTGATTTCCGCCTGAACAATTGAAAGTGCCTTAATCCATACACCTCTATCAATAATAGCTTGAGGTAAATCTTGAAGCGCTTGTTGTGCGTGTTTTTTATTATCAAAAACCTTTGTCGTTAAGACCACAAACATCTGCTCATTTAACTTTTTTTGGTAACTAAAGTATTCAAGGCTCGGGTATTTATCAATAAAACGAGCTAATAAAGTTATATCCGTAAAACCAACGATTTGAACAACATAACCTGTTGATGAATTTAAATAATAATTTGGAGTTAACTTTAAGGTTGGTACAGTCTCGATAAGTTTATTTGTGCTGTGATTTATCTTTTGTTTTAACTCTTGGTTACCCACTAGACTAGGTACTTGTTCTTTTATTATATCTAACTTATTAAGCTGAACTTTCGATTCTCCAGCTAGAGGAGTAATGCTTTTGGTTTCAATTAAATCAAGTGCTTGCAATATATCGGTTGTTTGAGCGCGTGTATTTTCAACTTTATTGACAACCAATACCTCTCCCAGCAAAGCCGCGTGTATATCTGCGGTTCCAGCAAGGTCTTTTGTATTATTTGCCACTATTACATCATTAGTCACCAACCCTTTTTCGTTTTTATTATCTTTATTAGAGATTAGTGTTGAATCTGATTTTGTTGAATTTTTATCTGGGCTATCCGTAGTAACTGCTGGTAATTGAGATAGGCTAAAGTCATCGTAGTTAATCATCACAAACCAAGAAAGCCCAATAAGTGCACTAATTAATACCACGGTAATTACTAATTTGAGCCCAAATTTATTGGTAAAGATTGAATTCTCATTATTGAATTTAGTATGGTCTAAAGAAAATAATTGCCCTGACTTTGCATCAATAATGGCTAACTTATTTTTAAAAATACTTTTATTTGTAGCTGCTTGTTGAGCTGCTTGTTCTTGACCAAATAATACAACATTGATTTTACAATGGGTTTTATTTGCCACATCAACTAACTGACAAAGCTCATATTTCATTTGCAATGACAAAGCATGAGCATGTTCTACTACAATAGTTATACTATCTTTGTTCTGTTTACTAAGGTTTAAAATACTCACAGCGAGTGATTTTTCGGGATCGAATAGAGTATTGGCAAATAATTGCTCAATAAGACGACAGCGCATCTGAATATCATTTAGTTTCGTGGAGGCCGGAACAAAAGCGACATTAGTTTCTTGCGTAGATTTCTCTTTGGAAAGGTTAATAAGAAACTGACGAGCAGCTTGAGTATAAACAGCGACTTCCTGATCAATAACCAAAACAGCTTGTTTAGAGAAGCGCTGGATATAATCAATACGTGCACTAACACTTATTGAGGTAACTGCTGGCTCACTATTTAGTTGCACGGAAGCTATATTAGTTTGATCTATACTTGTGTGCGCTACTGCGGACATATTCAACCCTTTCTACAATTGTTATTGCCTAAAATAATACTATGTTAGGCAAAACCAAAATGACTATAGAATTTGTTGAAGTACCTTTTGAGTGATGTCATCACGAATTTCGGACTGTCCTATCGCTGTAGGAACAATAAAACGTAATTTTCCGCCGATATTTTTTTTGTCTCGGCGCATATGGCGAACAAAATCATCACAACTCATCGTATCGGGAGCCTGTAATGGTAAATCAAACGCTTTAATAAGCGATTCTATTCGACAAAGTTCTGACACTTCAAGCAAATTCATTGCTACAGCTAACTTAGCAGCAAGTACCATGCCAGTAGCTACAGCTTCACCATGAAGCCAATTACCGTATCCTTGCTCAGCTTCAATTGCATGACCAAAAGTATGACCTAAGTTAAGCAGCGCACGAATGCCTGCTTCGGTTTCGTCTGTTGCGACAATATCAGCTTTACACTGACAACACTTTTCAATCATTTTAGCTAAAGTCTTTTTATCACCTGCTTTTATTGACGTGATATTCTTTTCTAGCCAAACAAAGAATTCATAATCGCCCAAAATTCCGTATTTAATGACCTCTGCCATTCCAGCATTAAATTCACGAATAGGTAAAGAAACTAAACTATCAATATCAATTATCACCGCTTTAGGCTGATAAAAAGCGCCAATCATATTTTTACCAAGGGGATGATTGACCGCTGTTTTTCCACCGACAGATGAATCGACTTGAGACAACACTGTTGTTGGTACTTGAATAAAGTCGATACCCCGTTGATAACATGCTGCAGCAAACCCTGTTATATCTCCTATAACGCCGCCACCTAAAGCAATTAAGGTAGTATCACGACCATGCTCATTTGCCAATAGATGAGACATAATACGCTCAAAATTCGCTAAACTTTTTTCAGCTTCACCATCAGGTAAAATAACTTCATCAAGCTCAAAACTAGAAAGTTTACTTTTAATTTTTTCAAGGTATAAAGGTGCTACAACAGTATTGGTTACGATACAAACACGTTTCGCACGAATATGGGAAGTAAATAATTTTTCATTATCAAACAGACCAGAATCTATATAGATAGGGTAGCTTCGAAGACCTAAATCAAGATTGAGAGTGGGCATATTAGGTATCACCAGGTATTTTTTGATAGGATATAGCCACTTGTGTTCTCACCAGTGGCTTTGATAAAGAAGACAAATTCTTTATTAAAAGTCTAAACGCTCAATAATTTTATGCGCAACAACTTTAGCACTTTGATCATCAGTTTTAATCACTACATCAGCAATTTCTTCATAAAGAGGGTTACGTTCAACGGCCAAGTTTTCTAATACCGTGCGTGGCTCTTCTGATGTTTGTAATAAGGGGCGACGACGATCTCTTTGTGTACGAGCTACTTGTTTATCAATGGTAGTTTCTAGATAAACAACTATGCCGCGTGCTGATAGACGATTGCGAACTTGAACACTAATAACTGAGCCACCACCGGTTGCTAAAACAATACCTTGTTTTTCGCTTAAGTCTTCAATAACACCTTCTTCTCTTTTACGAAAGCCTTCTTCGCCTTCAAGATCAAAAACCCAAGCAATATCTGCTCCGGTACGACGCTCAATTTCTTGATCAGAATCAAAAAATTCAAGATGTAGCCTGTCAGCAAGCTCTCTACCTATAGTGCTTTTACCTGCACCCATAGGGCCAATAAGGAAAATGTTACGTTTTTCTGCCATTAGAATTACTTAATACTCGTTTGTTTCAGGCCATATCAAAAGGATGTTTTAGCAACAGCTATATGCCTTTTGATGTTATAGAGGTCTCCCTCGGAAATTTCAAGGGCGTAATTATCGCAATTGTTGGGGTAAGATTGCAAGCAACATCGTTAGTAAGTCAGACAAAAATACTAATTTACTAACGTTAACATTAATAACTCATGTTAAAAATGGTCTGTAACGATACGCGGAGTCACAAAAATGAGTAATTCTTTTTTCTCATTAAATTGACTGGTATTTCTAAATAACCAACCAAAATAAGGTACATCACCTAATACAGGAACTTTAGAAATTGTACTTATAATTGATTGTTGGTAGATTCCGCCCAGAACAATGGTTTCACCATTGTTCACTAAAACTTGTGTGCCAATGCGTTGTGTATCAATTGCAGGAGCTTGACCACTTTGTACATCAGATACCGTATCTTGAGTTACAACCAAATCTAAAATAATTTTATCATCGGGTGTAATGTGTGGCGTTACTGTTAAGCTCAACACCGCTTTCTTAAATTGCGTTGCCGTTGCACCACTTGAGGCGGCTTCTTGATAAGGTATTTCAACACCTTGTTCAATATAGGCTTCTTTTTGATTAGCTGTGGTTATACGTGGGCTAGCAATGATTTCGCCTTTATTTTCTTTTTCCATTGCACTTAGTTCAAGATCTAATATAGTGCCATCAGCCAAGCGTGCTACTTGGAATGCTAAAGCACCGGCAGGGCTAGCAACTGGTAAATTAACATTTAATCTATCAGTAAGTTCTGGAATAATACCTGCTGCAGCTGAGTTTGCACCTTCTAATGAGCCCGATGTTGCATACTGACCATCTGTATCAGTTACACCCCAACGGATACCAAGTTCTTCATTAATATTATCTTTAACCGTAACCATGCGTGCTTCGATGATTACTTGACGTACAGGTATGTCTAAAATAGTCACCATACGCTTAATATCTTCAATGCTTTTTGCAGTATCACGGATAAGCAATGTGTTTGTACGCTCATCTACAGAAACACTACCTCGAGCAGACAATATGCTGGTATCTTCATTTTTAATTAACTCAGCAAACTCGCCTGCTTTTGCATAATTTATTTGTACATATTCAGAATACAGAGGCGCCAGTTCCTCTACTTGTTGTTGTGCTTGTAGGTTTTTAGCTTCTCTAGCCGCTAGCTCATCACTTGGTGCTACCATCAAGATATTGCCTTGCATGCGTTTATCTAAGCCTTTAACTTTTAGGATAATATCTAATGCTTGATCCCAAGGAACACCGTCTAAACGTAGGGTAATATTACCTGTAACTGTGTCACTTGTTATTAAGTTAAACTCGTTATAATCAGCAATAATTTGCAGTACAGTTCGCACAGGAATATCTTGGAAGTTAAGAGAAATAGTTCTACCAGTAAAATCATCAGTATCAGCTAAATAACCGGGTACTTTCTTTTCTTTTTCTTTAACAGAAAGTATAAACAAGTTGTCTTGTTGTTTATGTGAAAAAGCAAAGTGCGTATCTACATCTATGACTAAACGAGTATTACGACCCTCTTTAAATGTTTCTATACCTGAAACAATCGTACCAAAATCAGTAACATCAAGCTTATACAATAAATCGTCTATTATTTGAGTATTATGAAATTCAACATTAACTTTTCCCAACTTATCATTAACATCAACCGCTACCATGCTGTCTTTTAGGTAAACTAATATTTCTGCTGAATTATCTTTGCCTAATCGAAAGTCAAGTGACTCAACATGATTAATGAATTGCTCACCCGCAGGGCTCAACACTTCAACAATACTTGCAGATTGACCATAATTAAGTGTTATAGAGAATTCCTTTCCATTTAAAGCAACATCAAATACTGATAATTTTTCTAAGTTAATCGTAGCAACAACTTTTCCAGAAGAGTCATCTAAAATAATGTTAGTGACACCGGCATGATTGACTAGTGTTTCTTGCAGCTTCGTATCATAACGATCATTAGAAAAATTAATTTTGACAAAGGCAGGATTCATTGACGTATCAACCACAGGTAAAGTAGATATTTCTGCAGAAAACTCAAAAACTAATTCAATTTGATCATCTTGAATCGTATTATAGGAAATGCCTTGCAATTGACTTTGGTTAACTTGTTCCGCATTGACATTGAATGATGCAGCAACGAGTGCCAATACGGCCAAACAAGCAAGCCAACGCTGCTTCAAATTGGCAACGCTAGCAAAGGTTTTATAATTTCTCATTTTATTAAATAGCATTATTATTTCCTTACCCTTCCGATACAGATCGAGCAATCTTCATTATGGTTTCTCGCTCTACCCAACAACCGGCACCATCAGGTGCTAATTCTACTAATTTCACGCTTTTAGCACTCACTTCTGTAATACGGCCATCAAATAGGCCTAAATAACTACCAATCGATACTCTATGCAAAGTAAAGTCAGATGCTTCCATTAATGCCCAGAGTACGCCATCGTCACCCAATGTGCCACGCATTGTAAGATCACCCAGAGCAAATTTCTCTAAAGGTTGCTTACGACGACGAGGATCTGGACTTAAGCAACCAGACATTTGTTGAATTTTTTGCTGAATAGCTTCAGGTTTTGGTAGCGAAAATGGGCTTCTTAAATCAAATGCTGAATAGTCATAATGATTATATGGATGCACTTCTGGCATCGGTTCGATTCGGCTTGTCGTTGTAGCCTGTACCTGTTGCATATGCTCACTTAGATCACTGGTATCATCATAGCAACCACTAATGAAGGTCAAAGCAATTAAAACTAATATTCTCATTGTGTTTTAACTCCCTGCTCCTGATAACGATATGTTTTTGCTTCAAGCTTTAAATTCAGATTATCATCACCTGTTTGAAGAATATTAATCTTAAAATTATGCAAGGTTACAATTCTTGGTAAGCCTGCAATTTTACTAACAAAACTACCAAACGAATGATATGAACCATTGACTTCAATATCAATGGGTAACTCAATATAAATTTCTTTACTGATTTCTGGCTGCCATTCTAATTTTACAAACTCTAATCCACTTGTTGTGCCAATAAAGGTTATATCATCTAATAACCCTGGCGTTTCATGGCTATTGGGTAAACTTCTTAATTGGGTTGCAAAAATCTCTTCTGCTTCAACCATTTGCGCCCTAAACAATTCTAAGTTTGCTGCAATATGATATTTTGCTTGATATGATTGTTTTAAAGTAACTTCTTCACCTTTAACACGTTCAAGTTGATCTATCTTGTCACTAACCAAACCAATATAGCCTAAAAAAATAACCATACATGCTAAAAATATAGTTAACACTAACTTTGGAGCAGAGGGCCATTGACCTACATTCTCAATGTCAAGGTTTTCAAATTGCGATTTATCAAACTTCATTTGCCACCTCCTTTTGCTTGATTAGCAAGTTCGGTGTCATTCACTAAGCCTTCAATTTTTACTCTCATTTTAAAACTACTTAGTAGTTTTGGTGAGTCATCATCAGAGGTTATCGACTCTGGCGTAGCATCTGTAAATAAGTCTGATAATTCAATCGCTCTAATCATGTTTGCCAAATGATTGTTTGATTCACTCTTTCCTATGATTTCTATACTATTACCCTGCTTATCAAGTTGAGTAATATAAATACCGTTAGGTATAATTTTGGCTATTTCATCAAGGACTTGTGTGCCAACATTTCGGCTACGTTGCAATTGCTCAACCACATCAATACGTTTTTGTAATGCGGCCTTTTTATCATTCAATGTTTTGATTTCTGCAATTTGTATATCAAGCTTTTTAATTTCATTTTTTATGAATTGATTACGCATTTCTTGACCATCAATTCGTGCTTGAAAATTTAAGTTCACTGCAAAGATTAACGCAAAGGCAAATAAACCTACAGCAGCTAAAATAGTGAAAAATTCTTTTTGTTTTACCTTGAGAGCAGCCTCTCGCCAAGGAAGGAGGTTTATAGATGCCATGGCGAAAAACTCCTTAAAGCCAACCCTGTAGCCACTGTTAACTGTGGTGCCACTTTAGCGAGCTCATCTTTATTTATAGATTGTGCTAGGGTCATTTCATTAAAAGGGTTAGCAACAACTGTATGTACCCCTAACTCATCGGTCAGTAGTTTTTCAATATCTTCAATGGACGCAGTGCCACCAGAAACAAGTAGATAATCAACTTTGCTTAAGCCACTAGAAGTCAAAAACATTTGAATTGCTCTACGTATTTGCTGCATAAGTATAGTATGAAAAGGGGCTAATACTTCAAAAGTATAATTTGGAGGTAAATCGTTAGTAATTTTTGCTTCTTCAGCTTCTTCAAAAGATTTATTGTAATATGAAACGATTGAACGAGTATATTGTTCACCACCAAACATTTGATCACGACTATAAAGGTGCTTACCTGCTTTAGTTACTGATAATAGCGTCATAGTAGCGCCTATATCCACTATAGCGACTGTTTTATTTGCTGCATCTTCGGGTAATTGTGATAAACATAAATCATGAGATCGGCTTACTGCGTATGATTCAACATCGATAACTTTAGCTGTAAAATCTCCAGCTTCTAATGCGGCTACTCGTGCTTCTATAGACTCGGTACGGGCAGCACTGAGTAAAACATTGACCTTACTAGGGTCTGATTCATTTACATCTAAGGTTTCAAAATCTAAACTAACTTCATCTAAAGGGTAAGGAATTAAACTATCTGCTTCAATTTCAATTTGACTCGCCAGCTCGTCCTCAGTGAGTGACACATCCATGTAAATTATTTTAGTAATAACCGTTTGTCCAGAAACTGCAGCCGCAGCTTCTTTTGCTTTCATTGGTATGCTTTGACGTATTTTAGCAATAACACTACCAACGGCTTCAATATCTTGAATTTCGCGATCAACAACTGAGCCACGAACCATAGGTTCAATAGCAAAGTCTTCTAAAACGTAGCCCTCACTATCCTGGCTGAGTAAAACCGCTTTGACCGCATGAGATCCAATATCGATCCCAACCATCATAGTAGTTTTCTTTTTCCATAGATTATCTAGCATAACGACTCACTAAATTGTTTTATTGTAATTATTTTAGACATGTTTTTCACATAAATACATTTATTACATGGTTTTACAAGATATACTAGCATTATCTGACAATTTTCCCCTATAAATAGAGTGATTGTAGTGTTTTCAGCTAAAAAATTTTTCAAACTTATTCTAATAGTAGTATTTATCACTATTTTTGCTACCTTTGCATTATATTTAACTTTGCGTGATGAGTTGCCCAATATCAACTCGTTAAAAGATGTGCAATGGCAAACACCCATGCAAATATATAGTAATGACGGCTTATTGATTTCACAATTTGGTGAAAAGAAACGCATACCTTTATCGTTTGATGAAATTCCACAGCAATTAATTGATGCATTGTTAGCAACAGAAGATGATAGATTCTACTTTCATTTTGGTGTTGATCCTATTGGGATGTCACGCGCAGTATTAGGTAAACTTACCGGTAACGATAAAGGGGGGGCTAGTACCATAACCATGCAAGTGGCTCGTAATTTTTTCTTAACACGAGAAATAACCTATACCCGTAAAATTAGAGAGATATTTTTATCCTTTCATATTGAAAGTTTATTAACTAAAAATGAGATATTAGCCTTATACATTAACAAAATACCTTTGGGTCACAGAGCTTTTGGTTTTGGTGCTGCTGCTCAAGTTTATTATGGTAAAGAGCTAAATCAGCTTAGCTTAGAGCAAATAGCCGTATTGGCAGGGTTACCTAAAGCACCATCGACTTATAATCCGATTAGCAGGCCTGATCGTGCCATGGTGCGCCGCACTACTGTTTTACAACGTATGTTAATTAGCGGCTATATAACAGAGCAAGAATATCAACGAGCAAAAGCAGCACCAATTACAGGTAAACGTCACGGGGCAGAAATAGAATTAGATGCTCCTTACGTTGCCGAAATGGCACATCAAGAAATGATTGAGCACTATGGCAAAGAACAAGCCTACACGAGTGGGTTTAAAGTTTTTACTACGGTAACCAACAAATTACAGCTAGCGGCACATATGGCTGTTACTGATAACTTATTACGTTATGACCAACGTCATGGTTACCGTGGTGCAACGCTCTCTCTACGTCCTAAATTAGATAATGAAACAGAACTAAATGAAAGAGCAACACTAAGTGATGATGTTGAATTGTTAGAAGAGCCAAACCTGCTCACCATCGAGGAAATATCAATAGCACTTGCCAAAGTAAATGACTATCAAATGTTAGTTCCTGCAATAGTCACTAAGGTAAATGAACGCTCGGTTGATATCACTTTACGAGAGAATAAAAAAGCAATTATTCCATGGACTGGAAAAAGCAATTATCCCGTGGACAGGCATGGCTTGGGCTCGTCCATACATTAATGACCGAAAGCAAGGTATTCCTCCTAAAAATGCGAGCGAAATACTCAGTTATGGTGATGTGATTTTAGTAAATCAAATATCTTCTAATGAATACAGACTTAGTCAATTACCAAAAGCAAGTGCAGCAATTGTTTCAATTTCACCTGATAATGGCGCGATAAAAGCTGCCGTTGGTGGTTTTAGTTATAAGCAAAGCCAATTTAATCGAGTTACTCAAGCTAAACGCCAAGTCGGCTCAAATATTAAGCCCTTTATTTATTCTGCAGCATTAGAAAATGGTTTCACGCTTGCCTCGTTGATCAACGATGCTCCTATCAATCAATGGGATAATAGCAGCGGAGTTGTTTGGCGTCCTAAAAATTCCCCAGAAACTTATGTTGGCCCAATAAGAATGCGATTAGCATTAGCGCAATCAAAAAATGTAATTGCAGTAAGATTGCTCAAAAGCATTGGACTAGATCAAGCCATTGGTCACCTTTCTTCATTTGGTTTTGCACCAGACGAACTACCTAGAAACGAATCATTAGCATTAGGCTCAGCTTCTTTAACACCGTTGGAAGTAGTCACAGGGTTTGCTACTTTTGCTAATGGAGGTTTCTTAATTGATCCTTATTTAATCGATCGTATTGAAAGTGCTGATGGTGAGGTTATCTTTCAAGCTAACCCAAGTTTAGCGTGCGATCCTTGTGAACTCAGCAATGCGACTGCTGAAGAAGTAGAAACGAGTACTGAGTTATCACCTTTAAACGATTCAGGAACACCAGATTCACGGCCTCAAATAATTTCGGCCCCTAGAGTCATTTCAGCGCAAAATGCATTTTTAATCACTCAAGCGCTCAATAGTGCTATTTGGGGAGCTGACTGGTCTGCTGAAAACCCTTGGCAAGGCACAGGTTGGCGTGCAAGAGAATTAGATCGTAGAGATGTTGCAGGTAAAACAGGCACTACCAACGAAGGCAAAGATGCTTGGTTTTCTGGTTTTACCCGCCGTTTAGTAACGACTTCATGGATAGGTTTTGATGATCCTAGTCATAATTTAGGTAAATCAGTTTACAATAATAATTTAGGCAAAGACCAAATTACAGGTACAGAAGCTGGCGCCAAATCAGCACAACCTGCTTGGATAAACTTTATGAAAGTTGCCTTAACCGATATTGCGCCAGAGTCCTTTGAACCACCTGCTGAGATTGTTTCTGTACGTATTGATAAAGTAACAGGGAAACTCACCACCAATACGAATAAAAGTAGCTTATTTGAATATTTTCAACTGGGTACAGTACCAACCGAGTATGTAAGCCAAGATAATAGTGTTGATATTTTTCAAAGTGAAGATGGCGTTAAAAATGAGGAAGAAGAGTTGTTTTAAGTGTAATCGCTCATATATGAACGAAAGGTATCTTATTTATTATAAAATAATTGCTCCATGCTATGCCAGTTTTCATCTGGCATAGCATTTGGTAGTCTAACCTGACAGTTATCAGTTTCCTTCCACCATCGCTGAGTATCCTCATCAAGTGCCATTTCCTTTAAGTCCTTATCTAAGTTATTTCCAATATATTCAAAATAACTAAAAAGATACTTTTTACCCAAAATTTCAGTTGTGTAAATAGAATAGTTCCTTATGTTTGAACGTTCGATTCTCTTTAAAACCGAGGGCCAAACATTAGCATGCAATTCTCGATATTTTTGTTCGAATTCAGATTTTAAACCAATAACAGCCCCAAAACGTTGAATGTCGTCTAAGCTACTTTCTCTATTTGTAGGGCCAAATACTGGCTTTGCTTTTTCAATCATAAGGATCCTAACTTATTGGAGTACAACAAAGTTATATAACCGCTGTATGCGCATTTATACGCCTTGCATTTAACTCATCCCAATCCCATGCAATACCTAAACCCGCCGCTTTGGGAGCAATAGCTTCACCATTGACTATTTCTAAGCCTTTGGTTGTTATATCGTCGAGCTGGGGAATGTATTCTAACCAGCGATTGTTTTGTACCGCACACACTAAAGAAACATGTAACTCCATTAAAAAGTGTGGGCATACTGGCATATTAAAGCTTTCCGCAGTATGAGCAACTTTTAGCCAAGGTGTAATTCCGCCAACACGGGCAACATCTACTTGTACAATGGAACAAGCCCCTTTTTGCATATACTCTCTAAAATGTGCCATTGAATACATGGATTCTCCAACAGCTATTGGAGTTGAAGTCGATTGGCATAACCTTATATGTCCATCTACATCTTCTGCTGGTAAAGGCTCTTCTATCCAAGCAAGATCAAATGGTTCAAAGTTTTTTGCACGTCGAATTGATTCATCAACGGTTAATGATTGGTTTGCATCAACCATGATATCCCAATTTGAGCCAACAGCTTCTCTCACTGCTGCAATACGCATCACATCATCAGCTACATGCGGTTTACCTACTTTAAATTTTGCTCCATAAAAACCAAGCTCTTTTGCTTGAAGCGCATCTTCAACCAATTTTTCTTTTTCTATGTGTAGCCACCCGCCTTCAGTAGTATAAAGTTTTACCTTATCAGCTGCGCCACCAGCCATCACATGTAAAGGCAGTTTTGCGCGTTTACATTTCATATCCCATAAAGCGGTATCGATAGCAGCAAGTGCTAGAGCCGTAATAGGCCCCACATAGGTTGCGTTAGTTGAAAGCTTCAAATCACGCCAAATAGCTTCAATGTTGTCAGGGCTTCGCCCAATTAGCTGTGGGGCTAGGTGATCTTTGAGCAAGCTCATTACTGAACTCCCTCCTGTACCTATAGTATAACTGTAACCCACACCTTCAATACCATCAGAATCTATAATTTTCACAATTGGGGTTTGCTGGCTTATAAAGCTCTGAATTGCATCGGTTCGTTTCACTTTTGGTACTAAATCTACCATCATCAGTTCAACACGTTCAATTTTGTTCATACGTCACTTCCATTAAAATTTTTATTAGTGATTGGCTGAAAAATGATTATTCCTTGCCAAAATGTGTTGATAACCAAACAACGAGAAAACAAGCTAAGGGCACAATATAAGACCACTGCACATTAAAACCATCCGCTAAAAAACCCATTAGTGGAGGAATCATTGCACCACTTATAATGGTCATAATAATAAGAGAAGACCCGATTTCGGCTTTATCACCTATTTTTTCTAAACCTAATGCATAAATAGTAGGGAACATAATTGACATAAAAAAACTGGTTACTGCTAAAGAAATAACCGCTACCATGCCAGAGGCTAGCGTGGCGATAATAACTAATGCAATACAAATGAGCGCATAGCGAGCTAGTAAAATTCTAGGCTCGATAAATTTCATTAAATAAGTTCCAACAAACCTTCCCATCATAAAAGTAAATAGACTTGCTGACAGGTAATAAGCTGCCATTTTTTCAGTAGTTTCAGGAGTAAGCTCAATTGCAAAATCAATGAAGTAGCTCCAAATACCTATTTGTGCACCAACATAAAAGAATTGGCCAACGAGGGCTCCCAAAAAACTTTTATGCTGAAAAATAGTTAAAAATGGCGAAGATGATACTTTGCTTTTTGAAAAGCTTACTGAAGGAAAGCGCGTAAATGCAATTGCTAAAGCAAGACATATCAGCACAACTGAAATGATCATATAAGGCATCTGCACTTGCTGTGCTTCTGCGATTCGATAGCTTTCTAATGCTTCTGCGGATAAAGCAGCAAGTTGATCAGGGGAATATTCAACCCCTGAAAAGATAAACAACCCACCTATTAATGGTGCAGTAATAGCACCAACGCCATTAAAAGATTGAGAAAAATTTATTCGTCTTGCTGATGTTGATGGATCGCCAACTAAGGTGATATAACCACTGCCGGAAGTTTCAAGAAAAACAATGCCGCTGGCTAGTATGAAAAGAGCCACGAGAAAAAAGCCATAACTTCTCACTTCTGCTGCAGGGTAAAATAAAGCAGCACCTATTGCATAAAGGGTTAAACCAATAATAATGGCTTTTTTAAAACCTAATTTTTTCATTATTATACCAGCGGGTATCGCGGCAAAAAAATAGGCTAAATAAAATGATATTTGAATAAAACTTGCTTCACCACGGGATAAATCAAGGGCTTTTTGAAATTGTCTGATTAAGATATCATTCATATTATGGGCTATCGCCCACAAGAAAAATAAACTGGTGACAAGGATAAAAGCCAATTTAAAGTGTTTAGGAATAACACGGCCTTTGTCTTGTTCTTCCACTAATTGATCGGTTGTTGAAGTAACTTGCATTTTTATTTACCACTGTCGTAACGTTAATTTTAAGAAATTATAACTACGAGAAATATAACAATTGAGGAATAAAATTAAAAAAGCAAGTAGCCATGACTTTAACTACTTGCCTAAGCAATTCCAATGCTTATAAGCGGCCAGTAATACCTACGGTAACTGTACGTTCTCGATTGAATGAACCATTAAACGTTTCTTTTTGAATGAAGAAATCGCGACGACCTTCTTCTGTCAGGTTATTTACATCAGCAAATATTGAGAAATGTTCATTGATGTCATAACTAACATTGATATTTAAACGTTGATCAGATTCTGTAAACACTGCGCTACTATTTTCAGCTTGTGCACCTTGTCCAGGTAAATTACGGAAATAATCATCACGATATATATAGCTTAAACGTGCACCAAAACCATCTTGCTCAAAATATAAAATAGAGTTGAAATTATGTTTTGACGAACCAGGGAAACCGTAGCCATTGTCACCTACATTTTCTTCGAATTCACTATCAGAATAGGTATAGTTGGCTTGTAAACCAAAACCACTTAACATTCCATCTAAGAAAAGGAAAGGTTGGTTAAAACCAAGTTCAAGTCCAACAACAGAGCCATCTGAGTAATTTTGCGGTGTACGAACATCATAAATTGTATCACCTTGGCCGGGTAGGGTTTCTCT
>Ga0209826_1000187_pt1 | contig 43867 bp, 35 predicted proteins | sample GOMGulsemesocosm_5_FD_184637 | JGI IMG/M metagenome (GOLD analysis project Ga0209826, IMG submission 184637) | Methane-oxidizing microbial communities from mesocosms in the Gulf of Mexico - GOM15C Gulf of Mexico (SPAdes) (version 2) | ecosystem: Environmental > Aquatic > Marine > Cold seeps...
TTAACTTCCCTGTAGAAACATACCCCTTAAAAGTAAAATCATTTAATTTTGATAAAACACCCGAAGTTTCGGGTGTGTTGCAAGGGATAAAGGGGCAGTATTTATTACTTGATACAGGGGTTATTAATATTCGTAAATTTACTGGGTATGAAGTGGAAATGATTGTTTAGAATGAAGGGGAATAAAAGAAGTACTAAAATACTATAAGGGGGCTAGACTTCCAAAGCCCCCGGCATAAAAAACTCACTGACCAGCATTTTCTGTTTTTGAATAGCATAAACAGTCCTTCTACCCCAAACTTGTTGCTCTACATTAACTTTATTAGTTAAATCTTGAGTCCATAAGTTATATGGAATATTAGCTGTATTAAGTTCTAAACGCTCTAATTTTGGATAAGAAAAAATAACTTCACCTAATGGTCGTGTGCCTAAGTGAGATAAATTTCGTTTAGCTATTTTAATAGTGTGTTCAGGCAGAATGGTTCTGGCAAGAATGAGAGGTTTGCCATCAGCATGTAATAAAACCTCTCGAACAAGGTTAAATTGTTGATGGGGAAGATTGAGTAAATCACACTCACTTAAAAAGGCAGGTTTCCAGCGGTGAAATAAAATTTCTACTGCAAAGGATTGACCATAAGTTTTTCTTAAACGGCGCGTTAAAGAGTTTTTTTCATAAACCCAGGAATGTACATTCGCAGGCAACGCTTGTTTTAAGCCTGGGTGTTTTTTTCTCCAATGAGGCTCTTGGGTAAATAAGAAACTGTTTTTGTGCACCTGTGTTTATACCTCAGAATAAAGAGTGGTTTGGCCGAGCCAGCGATTAATTATAGGCTGAATTACATTGGGATGTTGATTACAAATAACCTCCGATGCATTTTGTACTTGATCTAATAAAGCTGTATCTCGTTCAAGATTGGCAATTTTAAATTGCATTAACCCCGTTTGTCTTGTTCCCATTACATCGCCAGGGCCTCGCAATTCTAAATCTTTTTCAGCAATAACAAAGCCATCATTGCTTTCGCGTAATATGCTTAATCTGTGTTTTCCCATATTGGATAATGGGTTTTGGTACATAAGTAAGCAATAGCTTTCTTGCTCACCTCGGCCTACACGTCCACGTAATTGATGGAGTTGTGAAAGACCAAGCCTTTCAGGGTTTTCAATGACCATAAGACTGGCATTAGGAACATCAACCCCCACTTCAATAACTGTTGTGGCAACTAATAAATCATATTTATGGTTTTTAAAGCCCTGCATAATGGCATCTTTATCTGCTGATTTCATTCGGCCATGGACTAAAGCAATACGGACATTGGGTAAGGCTTGTGTTAAAAGTTCGGCGGTATTTTCAGCAGCTTCGCATTGCAATACTTCGGATTCTTCAATTAAAGTACAAACCCAATAAGTCTGGTTTTTATTATTCGTCCAGTTATTTATTTTTTCAATAATTTGTTCTCTGCGTTCGGCGGGAATAACGCAGGTGGTGACAGGTTTTCTACCAGGAGGAAGCTCGTTAATAATAGAAATATCCAAATCTGAATATTGCAACATGGCTAGGGTTCTAGGAATAGGCGTTGCAGTCATCACTAATTGGTGTGGGCGACTGTCTTCTGTTTGTCCTTTCTCTCTTAATGCCAAGCGCTGATGAACGCCAAAACGGTGTTGCTCATCAATAATAATAAGCCCTAATCGGTGGAATTTGACACTATCCTGAAATAAAGCATGAGTTCCTATAATAATGCCTGCTGAGCCCGCCTCTATTGCGGCTAAGGTTTCTTTCCTTGCTTTGCCTTTTAATTGACCTGTTAAATAGGCAATATGAATATCAAAGTCTTTAAACCATGCGTTAAAATTATGATTATGTTGTTCGGCTAGTAATTCAGTTGGCGCCATAATAGCGACTTGATAATTGCTTGATAACGCGAGTAATGCGGCATAAGCAGCGACCACTGTTTTCCCTGAACCCACATCACCTTGTACTAACCTGAGCATGGGGTGGTTCGATTGGCTGTCACTTACAATTTCATCAATGACTCTATTTTGAGCGCCTGTTAGTTTAAAGGCTAAGGAGTTTAAAAATTGCTTGGATTGGGCTTTTGTTGCTGTTAAAACAGGCGCTTTCCACTTTTTAACCGTTTGTTTATTTTGTAATAAAATAAGATGATGTGCCAATAACTCTTCAAAGGCTAAGCGTTTTAATGCAGCTGAATTACCCTGTTGCAATGCTTGTGTTGATTGCTGCTCGGGTTGGTGTAATGCTTGTAAGGCAATGCTTAAAGACGGATAGTTGTATCGCTTTAGTAGATGTTGAGGTAGCCAGTCATTGAGATGTTCAGGTGCTTGTAAATAAATGGAGAGAGCTTGTTTAATGGCTTTTCTCAGAGTGCCCTGGCGTAAGCCTTCTGTTAATGGGTAGATAGGTGTTAAGCACGGTTCTGTAATATTGTCAGTCGAAGTGATTATTTTGTATTCGGGGTGGACAATTTCCTTGCCTTGGTAACCATGACGAATTTCTCCAAAGCAGCTGATTAGTGTACCTGGGCTTAATTCAGATTGTTGTTTGGCCGTAAAGTGAAAGAATTTTAGTGTGACATAATCTGTGGTATCACTAATTCTGCATATTAAACTGCGGCGGCCTTTCATTAAAACTTCTGTAAATTCAACCGTGCCACAGAATAAAACAGCCATGCCTGAGGCTAAGCTATTTATAGGATAAATTTTTGTACGATCTTCGTAGCGATGAGGGAGGTGAAAAAGCAGGTCTTTTATGCAATAAATTCCTAACTTTTCTAGTCGAATAACGGATTGAGGGCCTATGCCAGACAATGAAGAAACTTTTTGTGCTAAAGCATCCATGCTAATAAGTTAGCTTGTGTAGGTTTCTCTGATAATCATAACGGCATCCATTTCTATTCCTACGCCTTTTGGAAGTTCTGCAACGCCAACTGCAGCACGAGCAGGGTATGGCTGAGTGAAGTATTCCCCCATAATTTCATTAACCACAGGGAAGTTGGATAAGTCAGTTAAAAAAACATTCAACTTAACAATATCAGCTAAATCGCCCCCTGCGGCATTTGCTACTGCAGTCAAGTTATCAAAGACTTGGCGGATATGGTCAGAAATATCGCCAGTCGCTATTTCCATTGTTTCTGGAACTAAAGGAATTTGTCCTGAAAGGTAAACTGTATTGTCTACTTTTACAGCTTGAGAATAAGTACCAATAGCTTGTGGAGCGTTATCTGTTTGAATGATCTTTTTTGTCATATTGATTAATCTTCTTAATATTTATGTCGGCTATGATAGCTGACTGCTGTTTGTTCCTCAATTTATTAAGGACGGAGGGTTCAAGAATCTACAAAACTTAACGTACTTTTGCATCTTATTAAATACTCAGTCCTAAGAGGGAGTTTTAGGCTTTTATTCTTGTAATTTTTAAGATGATAAAAAGTTTTTTTAATTTACGAATGATATTGGCTAAGTGCACTCGGTCTTTAACCGCTAAAGTAATGAGGTCAATCGACACTTTATCATCTTGGTCGGCAATAGTAACGCTTTCAATATTGGCATCTAAACTTGAAATGGTTGAGGCAATCGTTGCCAATGTGCCTCGCTGATTGAGTAGTTCGATTCTAAGCTCTACTGAGAAATCACCCGAGACATCTTGCCCCCATTCAACATCAATCCAGCTACTCTGTTGTTTCCTGACTTCCTTGCTGTTACGACATTCATGATGATGAATGACAATACCTTTACCTGGATTAAAAAAGCCAACAATATGATCACCAGGAATAGGGTGGCAGCATTTAGCTAAAGTGATCACCATGCCTTCAGTGCCTTTAATAATTAGAGGCGCATTTTTGGTGTTTGTATCGTCAAGTTTAATGGCTGCGTGAATGTCTTCTTGAGATAAATGTTTAGCAACCAGAATAGGCATTTTATTGCCTAAACCTATTTCTTCAAGTAGATGATCCATGGATTGCATTTGCATGACTTCTAATAATATAGTGAGACGGGACTCTTCAATACTATCTAGTTCAATGTTTAAATTCTTAAGCTCTTTTTCCAGTAAGCGGCGACCCAGGCTAATAGCATCTTGTTTTTGGAAGTTTTTAAGATAATTCCTGATACTGCTCCGTGCTTTGGCTGTAATAATATAATTAAGCCAAAGGGGGTTGGGTCTGGCCCAGGATGCAGTAATAACCTCTACAGTCATACCGTTCTCAAGCTGGGTTTGTAGCGGAATTAATTTATTATCAATTCTGGCAGAAACACAGGCACTACCAATATCGGTATGCACTGCGTAAGCAAAATCTACAATCGTTGCACCTCTAGGGAGTTTGACGATGTTGCCTTGAGGTGTAAAAACAAACACTTCTTGAGGGTATAAATCTACTTTTAGGTTATCAATAAATTCTAGGGAATTACCCGCTGTTTTTTGTATTTCTAGTAAATCTCTAAGCCATTCAGTGGCTCTGGCTCTAACATGCTCGCCAGATGAACCGTCAGATTTATAAAGCCAATGAGCTGCAATGCCTGATTCTGCCATACGGTGCATTTCATGAGTTCTAATTTGAATTTCAATGGGAACGCCGTATGGGCCAATTAATATGGTATGTAATGATTGATAGCCATTGGCTTTAGGTAGCGCAATGTAGTCTTTAAATTTACCCGGGATGGGTTTGTATAAGTTATGTACGCAACCTAAAATTCTATAGCAATCATCAACGTGGTCACAATAGATGCGGAAAGCATAAACATCGAATACATTTGAGAAAGAAATTTTTTGTCGCTGCATCTTTTTATAGATGCTGGCGATATTTTTTTCTCGACCCGCAACATCAAAGACAAGGCCTATTTGGTTAAGTCTTGTTTTTATCGCACTTTCAATAGTATTGACTATTTCACGTCTATTTCCCCGTGCTTTTTTTACCGCTTGTTTGATTGCTGAGTAACGATGGGGGTGAATAGATTTAAAACACAAGCTTTCTAGCTGGTGTCTTATGCTATTCATACTAAGGCGGTTAGCTAAGGGGACATAAATTTCTTGAGTTTCTTTAGCAATACGACGTTTTTTTTCAATTGGCATGGCGCCAAGTGTTTGCATATTGTGTAGACGATCTGCCAATTTAACAATAATAACGCGTAAATCTTTTCCCATGGCGAGAAGCATCTTTCTGACATTTTCAGCTTGAGCTTCAGCGCGAGTTTTATTGTCGAGTTGGGTTAGTTTTGTGACAGCATCAACTAAATCAGCAGCATCTTGACTAAATTCGTCAACGATCTGTTCTTTTGTGATGGGGGTGTCTTCTATCACATCATGCAAAATGGCGGCAATAACACCTTGGGTATCCATATGCATGTCAGCCAAGGTAATCGCAACGGACAGCGGATGACAAATGTAAGCTTCACCACTTTTACGAAATTGCCCTGAATGAGCATCTGCGCCAAAATGATAGGCGCGGATGATAGAGTCTACTTGTTCTTTATTAAGGTAGCCGTCAATAATTGAATGGAGTTGCCTAAGTAGAATTTCTTCGGGAGAATCTACTTCAGGTAAAAAATTAGCAACGACTGCCTCTGTCATAATGGCTAGCTTATATCTTCAGGAATTGCTTCTGGTTGATCAGTTGCAAAACGGTCGCCAACCTTATGTAAAAGATCAATGTTATCTTCTGTGACATGGCCTTCTGCTATTTCACGTAAAGCTAAAACAGTATCCTTGTCTTTGCCGCGGGGGATAAATTCATCCGCTCCTTTTGATAGCTGACGCGCTCTTTTACTAGCCAATAAAACCAGTTTAAAACGATTTTCAACATTTTCTAAACAATCTTCAATAGTAACTCGAGCCATTTTAAAAAAACCTTATTAAATTTTGAATTGATCCCCTTTAGATACATTTGCAAAAATGCTTATACAAAAGAGAACTAAGTATTCTATGATTTTTTTCAGGATTTAGCAATTTTATTGTGCTTTAGTCGCGATAAATAACAGTTTGTGGTATGGTTTTGAGATGGAGGCGATAATGAGCGAATCAAGAAAATCAAAAAGACGTGAAACTGAGCGTCGTTTGTCGGAAAGGCGAATTATTCTTTTTGAATTTGGGAGTGATGAATGGTGCCGAATCATTCAGCGTGAGTATTTATTATGGCCAAAAAAGGATAGGCGTGATGAGGATCGTCGAAGTTCACCTCGCAGACAATCACTTAGAAGAGATAAAAATAGTGCTTGGTTATCGCGTAGAAAGGAAGTAAATCAAAAGTTAGTAGATCTATTAACTCAAGAAGAAAAAGACATGATAAATGATTTAATTCGCTCTGATTAATGTTGTTCTGATTAATATAGAGACGTTGTATAAACACGCCTCTATATCTAAAGCAGATGATTAACTTCTTTCTTCTAAAATAGCAACTGCTGGTAGAATTTTGCCTTCTAAGAATTCAAGGAAAGCCCCACCACCCGTTGATGTGTAAGATACTTTATCTTTGATATTGTATTTATCAATTGCCGCTAAAGTGTCTCCACCGCCTGCAATAGAAAATGCTGAGCTATCTGCAATGGCTTCGGACATAGATTTTGTGCCTTCAGCAAATTGATCTATTTCAAATACGCCAACAGGGCCATTCCAGACGATAGTGCCTGCTGATTTTAGCATCTCAGCATATAACTTAGACGTTTCAGGGCCTATATCTAAAATTAAATCATCATCTTCAACATCGGCAACATTTTTAATGGTTGCAATTGCAGTATCAGAAAATTCTTTAGCGCAAACAACATCAGTTGGAACAGGAATATCTGAGCCAGCAGCTTTAGCGGCAGCCATTAATTTTTTTGCTTCATCAATTAAATCTGCTTCGTAAAGAGATTTACCTACAGAATAACCTGCAGCAGCAATAAATGTATTCGCAATACCACCGCCAACGATAAGTTGGTCAACTTTAGTTGATAAAGATTCTAGTACCGTTAATTTTGTAGAAACTTTAGAACCACCAACAATAGCAACTAACGGTTGTGCGGGTTGGTTTAGAGCTTTTCCTAGCGCATCAAGTTCATTTGCTAATAATGGGCCCGCACAAGCAGTGGTGGCAAATTTAGCAACGCTGTGCGTAGAGGCCTGTGCTCTATGAGCTGTACCAAAAGCATCCATGACAAAAATATCACATAATGCAGCCATTTTTTTACCTAGCTCATCACTATTTTTCTTTTCGCCCACGTTAAAACGGACGTTTTCACAAAGAACAACTTCGCCAGCTTTGATAGTAATACCTTCTAACCACTCTTTTTCAAGGCGGACAGGCTTCCCTAGTAAGTTTGATAATTGCTCAGCAACGGGCTTTAGGCTTGAAGTCTCATCAAATTCGCCTTCAGTAGGACGACCAAGGTGAGACATAACCATAACAGCAGCACCTGCATTCAGAGCTTTCTCAATGGTTGGGACACTTGCTTGAATACGCAGGTCACTAGTGACTTTGCCATCTTTGACGGGCACATTTAAGTCTTGGCGAATTAAAACGCGTTTACCAGATAAATCTAGATCAACCATTTTTTGTACTGACATGTTAATTATTCCTCTTTTACTCTTTAATGAAATGTATTTAATCTTTTCTATTATAGAGGTGAAAGAAGAAAGGCGAAATGGTCACTAGTTAATATTTATTTTGCCATGAAATATGTAGCCTTGATGCGGTGGAGCTGAATCAAGGAAATTATAATATAAACCTTGATTGCACATTGTTTCATTAAGGCTGCAATGGCTAGTATTTTTAGAGTTGGGAGTGACGTTGCTGCTAGAGAATCATAAATCCTCGGTGAAAATTGATAAATTGGCTATATTTTTAAGATATGATAAACAAGCATTGTACTTTGTATAAAACGATTATAAAAATTTGGAGCGGCTCTTTTTTACATGGCAAACATTAAACAAACATATCCCCCCCTATTTTTAATTATTGTGCTGTTTTTTTCAACAGTGCTGTCAGCAAATGAGTTGCTTGATGAGAATGTTGAACAGAAAGAGTTTTGGCAGTTAATTCAGCAGCTTTATTCTAAATTAGAGCAGCTGCCTGAGGCTTCAGAAGAAATTAGTCTTAGTCATGCCATCTTTACCCAAACGTGCGATACACCTGATTCTGCCTTATATCATGCTGAATCTTTACGAGCAGAAGCTGAAGCGCTGGATAGTAATTGGGGCGTTGAACTAAGGGGGCGAATAACGTCTGATGCCATGCAAAGTGATGAGGATAGCACCTTGTCTCAAGGGTATGTTGAATTGTCATGGAATGTTTTGAGGCATGGTTTGAGGCAAAATAGTCATAATGCCGACATATTGAACAAAAAAGCTGAATTACTTGAATTACAAGAGAAATCAAATAAGATTATTCGTACTCAACGTTGTATTGGATATAAGTTGGACCAGGCTTTTGCGGGTTACACATCTCAGATTCTGACACTTAAGCTGGAATTGTTAGAATCTATTTATCCAATAGAACGACGAGCTTATTTTAAAAGCTGGAATCGTTTTGATGATTTGGTGGTAACCGATTCTGAATTGAAATTGGCGCGACATGAGTTGAATTTCCTGCATAGCTCACCTTACTTTGATGATGCATTATTAAAGACACAAAATCCAGCGGATATAGATATTGATATGGATGCTTTGGTTTTGGCTATTCGTGAAAATGCTTTACCTAAGCAATCTACGCAGTTACAAAAAGAAATACTAGGTCAACAACAGAAGGCGGCTGATGATAATCAATTACGCTTTTTTGTAAGAGACAATATTATTGATGATGATTCATTTGAACCTGCTGAGGTTGTTGTCGGACTGAATTTTATCATCCCCTTCACCATAGATTCAGACAAACCGGTCATTAACAGTATTAGGGCTCTGGATGAGCAAGAAAAAATGCGCGACTGGGAACGACTGGTCAAGGTTAGAAATGCTTATCAACAAGTCAGGTTTCAACAAAAACAATTGATTAAACAGAAAGCACGTTTTTTACGTGCTTTTGAACGTATTAGGCAAACAGTTGCCGAGATAAACTTGTCAGGCGAGAGCAGTCTGTTACCTGTTGCAGCTACTCGATTAAGAACAGCACTAGATGCGGGATATGAGTTAATTCAAGTGAGACAGTCTCTTTATATTAGGGTAAATCAAGTATTTCAAGCCGCAGGGGTTGAAGTCGATAGCAAATATATTCGTTTGTTCGATACAGAATTTGCCAAAAATAAATCAAGAGTAGGCACTAGAAGTATGTACGTTTGGTCGGCTGCATTTAATAAATACTCTAATCAGCAAATGATTGACTTTATGAAAGCGAAGGGCATTGGTGAAGTTATTTTGAGTGGCAGTGCAAAAGTAGATGTTAATAAATTTAATGATTTGATTACTGAAACTGAAAAGTCAGATCTATTAGTCACAACTATGATAGGTGCAAATGAATGGGTGTTTCCCGAAAAACATCAACAGGCAGCCATACGTTCAGCTATTGCCATTGAAAAAAGCCAAAGACTACATCTTGATATAGAACCTCATACAATGGGGGGATATAAACAACATAAACAGAAATATTTGATGAATTATTTATCCATGATTCGAGCCGTTCGTAAAGCCATTGGGAATCGGTTTTTAAGTGTTTCTGTTCCTGTACATTGGCCTGAGGATGTTTATCGACAGCTTGCAGTAGAGGTCGATCAAGTCAATGTCATGGCATACGGCAATACTAAAGTGGATAAAATTTTTAGAAAATTACAGCCAATTATGAAAGCAGTACCCCAAAATAAAGTTGTGATTGCTTTAAATATGTCTGATTTTTCAGATGCTTGGCATGTTGAAAATACGATGGCAGAATTACAAAAAAGAACAAGGATAGAGCACTTTTCCTTACATAGTTTTAAATCATTATTGACCTTTTCTTCTCAGCCTTAAATGAAATTAAGAAACCGAAAAAGTTACCTCAATTCACTACCTGAAGGTAAAGCACCTGTTAGTTTGTTATCCAGACTTATACATTGGATTTACTTTTTAATATTGATTGCTGTTGTTATGTATTTTGCTCGATATATTTATTATAGGCTGTCAAGTATTGAAGGCTTTGGACAAGTGGTTGTAGAACGCGTCGTGCTTAGTGCTGGATATGGTGGCAATATTTCCCAATTACCTATTATTGAAGGACAGGCGGTTAATCAAGGTGAGCTGTTGTTGCAGATTAGTAGCCTGAAAAAATGTCAGAAAAAAGAGAATGGAAATATATATAAGTTAAAGCTTAATACAGAAATGAAACAGGCTAAATTAAATGCTTTAAGAAGCAAGTTGAAAACTATTAATAATGAGCAAATAATGCATCGGGCATTAGAGCTTAGTAATAGGGCGCTTAATTCAACCACTAATTTGCAGTTTGATATTAAGATCTTAGAAAATGAGCTTAATGTTCAGTATAAATTACTAAAAGCACTCAGCGAAAATCAACAAATTGATACAGGTGTGGCAGCAGATTGTCAGGATGAGGTGATTAGCTCACCCTTTGAATCTACTGTTAAACGCGTATTAAAAGAAAATTATGAATTTGTGAAAAAAGGCGAGGCTGTTGTTATTATTCAAGATAAGCTGGCTAAGGTTCTAATTGAAGGGTATTTAAGTAAATACGACTTGAAGGATGTTGTTTTAGGAAATGAAATTACTATTGAGTTTCCTGATGGTGAAGTGGGGACGGGTGTGATAAATAAGATTGATGCATCTGCTTATGCTTTCTCCGAGAGAGAATGGGAGAATTATGAACCCAGTGACTCCCGAATTAGAATTTTGTTATCACCTGTTGATCCACAACAAGAAAAATTATGGAAACAATATGATTTATTACGGGTTCAAATAAGAGGACGTTTGTGGTGAGAAAAGCGTATTTAATGGGTAATACTGACAATAATTTTGACTTGTCAAATCAAGTCGTTCAGCCCATAACAGAACAACAAGCGGGCATCCAAGAAAATAAAGACAATGCTTTTTGGTTGATTGATAGCTGTAGAGATAAAGACGCATCAATTGATATTATCAAAAACATTAGGAATCAATTTAAGCCTAATGTCTATTTGCGTCCCATTGTTGCTATTGTTAACCAAAATAATGAAAATATCTTTGGCGTTGATGCTGTTGTTACTGCCAGCAAATTAAATGAAGAAATTATAAATAATTTAATCAGTCGTTTTGAGCCCATAAACCAATGGATTGATAAGGCTGTAAGGCATTCTAATGTACAGGATTCTGGCTATGTTTTTAAAATACTTAGATTAATTGTCAGTCGTGAGTTTGAATTTGTTCCAGAAACAAGTCCTCAAAAATTATTAGGCTATACCTATCCATTGCTGGATTTAGTTGAAAGACAGGATGACAATAGCTTATTTAAAGTTTTGGATTTGTTAGAAAGCCAAAGTCTCATTTCTGGAAGGTTTATAACTAAAGCGCATTTTTGCTGTCATTGTGAATGTGCTTTCTTAAATTTTAAAGAAGTGTGTCCACAATGTAATTCAGATCATCTCAATAGTGATGAATTAATACATCATTTCAAGTGCTCTCATGTTGCTGAAGCTTCCGAATATGAACAGGAGGGAGAAATGGTCTGCCCTAAATGTGATAGGAAGCTGAAGCATATTGGCGTGGATTATGATAAACCGTCTATCGTACACCACTGTAATGAGTGTAATAACCGATTTCAAGAAGCGACTATTTTGACCCAATGTTTTAATTGTGGACGAAATACAGAACCAGAAAATCAAATAGTTCGATCAATTAAAGCCTACAAAAGCACGGCGATAGGAAGTAATGCAGCCATTTATGGTATGGACTCCTTATTTAGCAAAATTTTACAGCCGAAGTTTAACCTGTTTTCAACCAAAGATTTTAGACAGTTGCTGTTGATAGAAAAAGAGAGGATTGGTCGATATAAAATCTCGACAAGTTCTTTAGTTTTTATTCAGTTTGATATTGAAAAAATCTATATTTCATTGGGTGCCAATGCTCATGAGTTATTTACTGAATTGAGTGAAATATTTAAAAGTATTTTAAGAAGTTCAGATGTTATTAGCAGCCAGAATGAATCATTATTTATATTGCTTTTGGTTGAGACATCAACTCAACAAGCGACTGTGGCATTATCTCGGTTTGAACAAGGAATCGGTGATTTATTGACTCATAACCTTGGTTATCAATTAGATTTTTTAAGCCACATTGAACAAGTTAGTCAAGAAACTGAACTGGATCAAAGCATAGATGAGTTTTTAAAACCTAATGTTTCTTGATAACACTTTACTTTTTTTATATGGGCTTGATGTTGGGGATATATTACGTTACTTCTGGGCCTTTATTTTCTTTGATTTTATTCGTTATTTATTATTGGATTTATTAGTTGTTTTTGTTTATTTCCCTAAGCGGTTCTTTTCTCGTCATAAGCGAAGATTAGCGCGTCTGGCTTTATATCATGAACGTCCCCTTGTTTCAGTCATTGTTCCAGGCAAAAATGAAGGCAGACACATTCCACGTCTTGCATCTTCTCTTGAACTACAAAACTATAAAAATATAGAATTAATTATTGTCGATGATGGTTCTGACGATAATACTGAGATTATTTGCAGGCAATTAGAGTCTGCTGGAAGTATTGATAAATTTATTCGTAATGATATTAGGGGTGGCAAAGGCTCGGCAGCCAATACAGCCTTAAATTATGCTAACGGCAAATATATTGTACATATCGATGCCGATTCGCACCTTGACGATAATTCTATTGAAACGATTCTCTTGCCTTTTTATATGGATGCTCGTGTTGGAGCTGTAGGAGGAGATGTTAGGGTTGCTAATACAGAAAGTACATTAGCCCCAAAGCTACAAGCTATAGAATATATGAAATCAATTTCTACAGGCAGAACAATTTCTTCATTGTTAGGGTTGTTGCGGATTATTTCAGGTGCGCATGGGGCTTTTCGTAAGGATGTCTTAGATCGTTTAGGAGGCTGGGATGTAGGACCAGGTTTAGATGGTGATATTACTTTAAAAATTCGCAAGCTTGGTCTAAGAGTAGTTCATGAACCTCACGCAATCTGTTATACCCATGTGCCTGTTACATTTAGTCGATTGGCTAAACAGCGATTTCGTTGGGATCGGTCAATGGTTCGATTTCGTATGAGAAAGCACTTGGATATTTTGCTACCTTCAAAGAGTTTTAGTTTTAAGAATTTTTTGTCTTCTTTTGATAACTTGCTTTTTAATGTATTGCTGAACCTGAAATGGTGGGTTTATGTGATACAGCTAATGATTATTCCAGCAGCAAGAGAAAATATAGAATATATAATTTTTATTAATTACATTTTATATTTTACGGTTAATATTATTGAGTATTTTATAGCCTGCTTGGTATATGAAAAAACATTAATGAAGACGGATCTATTACTGATACCTTTTTTACCTCTTATGCCAATATATACAGGGGTTTTTATACGTATTGTTCGCTCTTATGCCTATATTATGGAGTTTATTAATAAATCATCTTATAGTGATCCATGGAATCCCTGGAAGGTCTCTAAAATATCTAAGCAGGAAAAGCTATAATTTTTTCTTGTATAGAAAAATGATAGGTAAGAGTGACCGCGTGAAGTATATGTAATCTTGATGTAGCGAAGCGGAATCAAGGTGTGGTGTGTATGTTGTATTGAATCTATTTTAACTTCTCCTCCCCCCAGCCCTTCAGGAGGAAAGGGAGTTAGAGACAGGCATGACCTACTGTTAATTTATAATCTAAACTTGTGTAGGTAGCCATGCCGCCTAAGGTGAGGACTTAAAGTACTTGTTGTATGATTAAGGATTGGCTGAAGCTTATACGTAATTATGTGGATTTTTTCTATTATCAACAGAATGTTAAGAGACTTTTTGTCATCTACTTATTTCTTGTTGTTAACCCTAAAAACGACAATCCAGATAAAAACAGCAGTATAGAGGGAAGAAGAGGTACTGAAGCTACTTCAGGGTCTGCGCTACAAACACTAACATTGGCGACAGAACTGCTTGAAGACTGTCTAACAAACGTACTGCTAACAGATTGTTCGCAACTGTTAACAAGCGTTGTAGTTAGCCCTACAGAGTAGAACCCAAGTAGACCGCCGCCTTGGTTGCTGAGGTTGTTGGAATTAAGCTCATCTATATCTATTCCAAAACTTAAAATATCGCCAGCACTAAAGCTTCCAGCAGTAAACATAATGTCCAACACAGGGTTTATGAAGCTAGTTGAGTTTAAACTAAATGAAACATCAGAGAGGTTTAAACCTTCTGTCTCTGAGCCTACGACAGGGCCAAAACCTTTGCCGCTATGAGAGCCATTTAAGTCATTGGAGTAATCTGCAGCTTTTAAATAGCCGTCGCTCGGGTCAAAATACGCATTAGTTTCCCCTCCTGCACGAAGATCAATACTTATTTTTGAAATATGTTCATTTGCAAGGCCTTGAGTAAAATGGATTTGAAAAAAATTGGCAGAAGGATCATTGACGAAGGATGCATAATCCTGATTTTCACTATAGCCATTAGGTATGTTATCCGTCCCTATTGCATAAAAGTTAATCATAGATGCCTGACAAGGCATTGAAAATAAAAAACTGGACAATAGAGTGAATGATAGAATTTGATATTTATATTTCATTGCGATAGCCTCCTAGCTTATTTGTTTATATAAAAATAGACTAATTTGGTTAAAAATTGTGTGACTAGGCACATAAATGAGATGTTTATTTTTTATGATTTGTTTTTTTCTAAAGGATTTGTGAGTTGGTTATCATAAATTATTTTTAAGTTTTGTTTTAACATTAATAAGATAAATTTTAATAGGTAGAAAAATATGGGTTTCCCCCAAATTATCCATCATGGCGCGGTAAATGGTGTGACGGGTTCTTGTCATGAATTACAGCTTGATAAGAATAATTCAGTTTTAATTGACTGTGGCTTATTTCAGGGAGCTGAAACATCAGGGGCAGGCTCTAGTTTTGAGCGGTTAAATATAGAGTTTTCCGTTCAGCCTATCAAAGCATTAATAGTCACACATTGCCATATTGATCATGTCGGGCGTATACCTTATCTTATGGCTGCAGGATTCGATGGCTCCATTTATTGCACAGAATCCACAGCTAGATTATTACCCTTGGTATTAGAAGATGCAGTCAAAATAGGTTTTACTAAAAATAGACGACTAATCAATCAGTTTTTAAAAGTCTTAAAGAATAAAATTGTGGCTGTGCCTTATGGGCAGTGGCAAAAAATTGACATGCCCGAAAGTGAGGACACTTTAAAAATAAAGTTTAAACCTGCAGGGCACATTTTAGGGTCAGCTTATATTGAATGTGATGTTAATAAACAACGTATTACTTTTTCTGGTGACCTAGGAGGCCCTTATACGCCTTTATTACCTAATCCAAAATCACCTTATAAAACAGATGTTTTAGTGCTGGAAAGTACTTATGGCGATAAAAACCATGTTAATCGAAAGCAAAGAAAAATACAGTTAAAAGAACGGGTTGTTCAATGTTTACAAAACAAAGGGGTAGTACTTATTCCTGCTTTTAGTATAGGAAGAACACAAGAATTACTTTATGAATTAGAAGAAATTATTCATCAAAATAGAGAAAAAACAATTTATCAGCAATTAATTTGGGATGATTTGGAAATTATTGTAGATTCACCGTTAGCCAGTAAATTTACAGAAGTGTATAAAGAATTAAAGCCGCATTGGGATGCTGAAGCAAAAAGAAAAGTAAAGCGAGGCAGGCACCCTTTGTCATTTGAACAGTTAACCACCATTAACGAGCACCAAGAGCATCTGGCAACCGTTGAATATTTAAAGAAAACGGCGAGACCATGCATTGTATTAGCTGCAAGTGGAATGTGTGCAGGAGGACGGATAGTCAACTACCTAAAAGCCTTGATAGAAGATAAACGGACGGATGTATTATTTGTAGGGTATCAAGCCGTTGGCACCGCAGGGCGAAATATTCAGCAATATGCTGATCAAAATGGCTATGTAGAAATGGATGATGAGCGATATACCATTAATGCAGGGGTTTATACTTTAAGTGGATATTCAGCGCATGCAGACCAAAACACATTAATTCGATTTATTAAACGTATGCGAATTAAGCCGAAAGAAATTAGGCTAGTCCATGGGGATGAGCAAGCCAAAAGAGTATTGAAAGAAAATTTACAGAATTTGTTTCCTGATATTAATACTTGGATACCCTAGCTAAAGAATAGAAAAAAGCCTATTAACAAACTATAGGTTAAAAAGTTTGTCGATAAAAGGAGGGGCCTATTGGCCGCGACGGCTCTTGATCTTGTTCCTGTCGCAGCCAATAGGCCCCTCCGATAAAAATAATTCAGGAATTTACTGGTTTTTTATAAATCTCTGGTTTGTATAGAGCCATGTAAAACAAATTACGTCTGAAAATGAATAGGAAAGTATGAATTAAAAATTAGATTTCAGCGCATTAAAAAAAGCCATCAATTCTTTAACCGAGGCTATTGATGTTGTGGAAGAATTGCCGTGGTTTAATCAACATAAAATCTGTTCAAAATACATTAATAGCAGGTGTTATTCAAAACTTTGAATTTGTTTATGAGCTAAGTATAAAAATGCTTAAGCGACAAATGGAGGTTGAATCTGCTAGCCCTGAAGAAATTGATTTTACAAGTTTTAGAGGTTTGTTAAGAACAGAAGTAGAAAAAGGTTTGGTACAAAATATTGACGTTTGGTTTGAATATCGACAAATGCGGAATATAACATCACATACTTATGACCATGAAAAGGCGCAACAAGTGTATGAAATGACTATTGGTTTTTTACAGAGCGCACGTGAACTACTCAATAAAATGGAACAGCGTGATGAATAGTGAAATGGACTTAAATGCATATGAGTTAAAGCGGATAAGACAAATACTTAAATCCTGCATTCCAGGGGTAAAGGTTCAAGCTTTTGGATCAAGAGCCAATCATACGGCAAAACCCTATTCAGATCTTGATTTGGCGATAATGACAGAAGTACCTTTAACTTTGTATCAAGGGGCGATGTTAACGGAGGCTTTTGAAGAATCTGACCTAACTTTTAAAGTAGATGTTTGTGACTGGTCTACAGCAAGTGAAAATTTTAAAGAACTTATTAAACCTTCATTAAAGTCTTTATAAAATTAAGTACCACGGCATTTGACAAAGGGTATCTAACAAAATAGATCTAAGATTATTTTTTACTGTCTAGTAAGCGGCAAGATTATGCCAATTTAGGGGGTGGGAATAGAAAGGGTCTATTTATAATTGTTTGATGGTTAATAACTCCCAAATAATTTTTCTTGTCTTATGAAAATCACAAGACAAAAGCTTCCACAGGAGAGGAGTCAGTCCCTTATAGAAGCTTAAGCTTACTACTAACCTTGTAATAAGGCCAAAACACCTTGTGGTAATTGGTTCGCCTGGGCTAACATGGCAGTGCCTGCTTGTTGTAGAATCTGGTTTCTAGCCAAAGATGCAGTTTCTGCTGCAAAATCAGCATCCATAATTCGAGATCTAGCGGCAGAAATATTTTCACTTTGAATTTCCAAGTTGGTAATGGTTGATTCCATTCTATTTTGAATGGCACCTAAAGAGGCTCTCATACCATTTATTTGTGATAATGATGCATCAACGATAGTAATGGCTTTTTGTGAACCTTCAGAAGAGCTAATATCAATAGAATTTAGTTTTTTAGGCTCAGAACCTACTTCTATTCCTGACGCTACATTAAGAATACTTCCAGCTGCAGCAGCTACTGGAGAGGAGGAAACAGTATAGGTACCTGAGGAGTGAAAGGTGATTTCTCCCGCTATACGAGTACTATCGGTAGTTCCTTGGGTTAATGTTGTAGCAGCTGCCCCGTCAGTACCTTGTACAGAAATAGTTGAACTTGCAGTGCTATGAGAATACCCTTCTATTACAATATCTTTGCCTTCTAGTTGGGATAATTTTATGTTTCCATCCGCTTTTAGTTCAGCTGTAACCCCCGTTGTACCTGCTTGTCTATTAATCTCTGAGACAAGTGAACTGTAATCTTTAGGGGATGTGGTAATCGGAGCCGAAATTGTTTTACTACCTGTGCCATTGCTGGTTGAAAGTTCAAATGAAACGGTTCCCGGGTTGGATATACCACTTAAAGTCACTTCATTAAAGGCATCGGCAGTAACAGATGTTTCACCTTCTCGTGCAGATATTTGAGCGGCAATATCAAAAGCTGAAGTACCGACCAGTATAGATATGTCATTAACAGACCCTAATGGTCCACTAACTATTAACGTTTGAGCTGCAATAGTATTGGTGGCAGGTGCTGTTGCCGCAGTTGCTGTTGTAGAACCTGTACCTTGGTTAACCGTTAAATTTCTTGCAGATATCTGGTTATCTTGTAAGTCATTTGTTGAGGAGCCATCAAGGGATACATTGATGGTTTGGTTTGCATTTGCACCCACCTGAAATGATTGAGAGGTAAATGAACCGTCTAAAAGCTTCAAACCATTAAATTCGGTTTGACTGGCTACTCTGTCAAGTTCTTGTTTTAATTGATTGACCTCTGCTTGTAGAGAAGCTCTATCAGAAGCTGAGTTAGTTGAGTTCGCTGACTGAATAGAAAGCTCACGAATTCGTTGTAATAGATTCGTCGCTGCTCCTAATGCTCCTTCAGCTGTTTGCGCTAAAGAGATACCATCATTAGCATTACGCATGGCTTGATTATAACCCTTGATTTGGGCAGTCATCCTATCTGAAATTGCAAGTCCAGCTGCATCATCTTTCGCACTATTAATGCGCAAACCAGATGATAGACGTTGAAGGGAAGTGTTAAGGCCTCTTTGAGACTCATTTAAATTACGCTGTGCATTTAGCGACGCAATATTGGTATTGATTACTTGTGACATTTTATTGACTCCTCAATAGATTTTTTATCTTTCATTACGATTACAGCAGATTGAGTGCCAAATTATTTTTACTTATTTAAAATCAAAGGATTATTCTGTTTTTTTATTTGGGGAGAGAGTTGAAAATGTTGCTAAGGTATATAATTGCCACCCAAATCAGCATCCTTCTGTACAAAAATAGAAAGATGTCCATAATAGTAAGAAAGGTTGAAAAAGTTTTAAATTAAGGTATATAAAAATTATGAAATTTAGTAAAAAAGGATCTGAGTTGATTGAAATGTACGAGAAAATGGCTAGTAAAGGCTATGATCGAGTTGACAGTCAGCGAATCGAAGTTGCTTTTTCAGACTTTGAATTAAGGCCGTATCGTACTCAAATACATTCAATTTTCAGTAAGCATGCTATTTCAACTGTGTTGGATTATGGTTGTGGAGGTTCTGATTGGTCAGCTAAAGGGTTTGATGATGAAACCAATAAATCAGCCGTGGATTACTTTGAATTACAAAGGTCTTATCGGTATGAACCTGCTCGTAATCTAGATGAAAGACAAAAAGTTGACTGTGTTGTTTCATTTGATGTACTTGAGCATATCTTTATTTCCGATATCCCCTTAGTTCTTCGCGATATGTTTTCTTACGCTTCAAAAGCAATTATTCTAAATGCGGCTTGTTATTCTGCTGCTGCCAAGTTACCGAATGGGGAGAATGCCCATATTACAGTCCGCCCCCCTGCTTGGTGGAAAGGGATGGTTGATTGTATTTCTGTTGAATACCCAGAGATTGAAATTTATTTATTCTGTTCACCTGCATGGAGAAACAGTAGTGTTTTTCCTATGTGGAGTGCCAATAGATGGCAAGAAAGTGGTTCTTTTGTGGTAGAAAATTAATATATTTCATACTTATAAAGTGTTACTCACCCTATAAAAATAAGGCTTTAGCTCTTGGTTCCTTCTCCCCTATCAGGGGTGAAGGCTGGGATGAGAGGAATAGGTAGCAGAACTTTTGGAGCGATTAATATTTACAAGTATAAGAGATCAATGGTTTTCCACACTTGGCTTTGTGTCAAAGGAACTTGTGTTCTGGTATTTAGTTCAGGAACAGGAAGAAATAAATCAGGGTCTTCCAAAATGGCTAAAGTAGATTGGATTAAACGATCTGCCAACCCCGTTTCTGTAATACTTAAAGGTGGTTGGATATTAATCTCTTTTGTTAAATAAGAGTTATCTAAATTATCATTAATTACTATACAAGGCGTTTTTAAACTGGATGCAGCAATAATGTAATCAGGTTCACAGGAAATTAATAAACTAGCATTAGCAAGATAATCAAGCCAGGTAATGGCTGAATGGGTAAAAGTGCCTTTTATTTTTTGATTGTCATTCAAAGAGCTTAAAAACTGTTCAAAGGCGTTTTTAGGTTTTATTTCTAATTTTGCATCGATTAATAAAATTATTTCAAAACCATTATTACTAATCAAGCCTATGTAATTTGCCAACTCTTCCATTGTCGCATTATTGAGATTGTCAACACCAGCAAGCACAATAGTATTGCTCTTATCTTTAGCTAGCAGTGAATAGTTATTCATTATATATAAAGGTATGCAACTAAAGGCAGAACTATGATTAATTTGTTGCTGGCTTAAAAAATGGCTACTCAATATATCTTGTGTACTTACACCATCAAGAGCTTTAAATAGTTGTTGGTAGACTATTGGTGGTACGGGGTGTTGCTGATGTAGATTGGCATTTATGGATAAGTTAATAATATAAACTTGTTTGTTATAAAGTGTTTTAGCTACGCAAGCAATGGTGAGTAATATTAAGGCACTGGGCTCAGTACTTCCCAGTAAACTTTTACCGTTGATAATAATATGGTCAGATTTATTTATTTGATTAGCTAAGAGGCTATTGCAAAGACAAAAATGATCGAGATGTTCTTTATCGTATATCTCATTTATTTTAGCCGTTGATAATGTTAAGTGAGAAAGTTCATTGCTGAAGATGTTTTTAACGTTTAAAAGGAGTTTGTTTAACATGTGAGAAATAGCATGGTTGCTACAGCTTTCCCCCCAGTTATTCTTATCAGAACTATTGTTAATATAAAGAGCGGTGGCTAACTGCTCAAAAGATAGATAAGGTAGGAAATTCTGGTTTTTCTGAATGTCTGTTAAGCGATTGATAATGTCTAAAAAAACGGGAGACCAGTCATTTAATATGCGTTGATGAAATAATGTGATGCTAGAATACCAAAGACAATCTTGTTTCTGTATGCCCCAACGCCAGTCAGGAGCTAAAGGAAGAAGTAACCAAGTAGGCGTGCCTACTGCACCTGCCAAATGAACTGTTGAATTATCAATGGAAATAACTAAGTCTAGCGCCGCTGTCTGAGCTGCAAAATCATCCATATCTTCAAGAGGCAAAGAGTCTGGCCAATGGTGAAGAAAAATCCCATGGTGATCCTTTAATTGCTGGATTTCTAACGATTGATCGCCATATTGCATATTAATAAAATGGCAGTGGGGTAGCTGCAATAGGTTTAGCCAAAGTTCTAATTCTGTCGTTCGTGGTGTGCTTGATTGACTTAATACTCCACCTTTCCAAGAAATACCGATTTTAAGCCCATCACCTAAAGCTTGATAGCGTTTTTTCCAGCTATTAATAGCTTCTTGAGTGGGTTTTAAATAAGGTTTGGGGGTAGGAAAGCTATCCGTGCTAGGCCGTAAAAACTTTGTTAAATCACCAATTAAAGATGTAAAGTCTACAGAATATTGTTGGATTAAATGAGCCAGCTCAGTAGTATCATTATGACCAGAAACAATTTTAACATTTTTGAAGGAACGTGAAAAAAGAGCAGTAAGCCGAGGTTCACAAGCAATAAGACATTTTTTTGCTAATTTGGCAATTTCTGGGATAAGTTGAGCAAACATAATTTCATCACCAATACCCTGTTCGCCATAGATAAGGATGGTTTTATTTTTAAGTGAGCTACCATCCCAAAAAGGGGTTGATAGCTGAGCACAAGCATGAGTAAGTTCTTTAGTGGGTGCGCGACCTATAAAATAGTGTTTCCAGCCGTCTTTAAACTTTTCTTGCGATAAAAGAAAAAGGCCTAAGTCCCTGTTCAATTGAATATTGCTTGGGTTTAAGTTTAGACCTTCGGTAAAGCTTTTTTCTGCCTCAAAAAGCCGGCCTTGTGAACGATAAATATTAGCCATATTATGAAAATATTGAACATCTTTTATCTGATTATTCATGGCAGAACTATATTTTTGTTCAGCTTCGTCTTGACGATTAAGCTTCCATAATACAATGGCCTGATTTCTAGCGGCTTCAATTAGAGAGGGAGTGATGTTTAGAGCTTTTTCATATAGAGAAAGAGCCTTATCTAATTGGTTTTTTTCTTGGTAAACATTAGCCATGTTATTGATTGCAATGGCATAGTCAGGAGAAAGTTGAAAAGAGATATTAAATTGTTCTAGGGCTTGATCCAATTGCTGTTTTTCATAATAAACATTTCCAAGATTATTATGGAATTCTGCAACTCCAGGTTTGTTCTTAATGGCATTTGAGTGAAACTCAAATGCTTTATCATATTGATGATGATTAAAATAAATAATACCAAGAAGGTTGAGTGCATCTGGCTCATTGGGGTTTAGAGACAAAATTTCTTGATAAATTTTTGTGGCAATATCTATCTTATTGTCTTGATGGGCTTTAATCGCATGCTGTAATGATTTTTGTATCTGAGTGCGTATTGCTTGAGTTATAGGCATGGTTATATTTGCTGTAATAAGATGAGTCAGGGTTGCCAGATATGTTCAGGGTAGCATAAAAATAAGGGTGTTTTAACTTCTTCACCTTTCTCGGACAGCCTCCTAGGGATTATTAATTTTATTTTGTATCTGTGTATATGGTGTGATGGCCCATTGGGTAAATACACCATAAAATTAATTTTAAAAATTAAATTAAAGTTTAAATTTTTACTGTCGCTAACATAAGTGAATCTAACAGAAACTGTAAAAGTTTTTTTACACTAAAAGTTTTAAAAAATGCTGCTGGGAGTTCTGGCTGCATAAATTAGGAGAACTATCATGGCACAAGTAATTAACACCAACGTATTGTCGCTAAATTCACAGCGTAATCTAACAAAATCACAAAGCTCATTAGCAACTTCTTTGCAACGTTTATCATCGGGTTTACGGATTAACAGTGCTAAAGATGATGCAGCAGGCCTAGCCATTTCTGATCGAATGACTTCACAAATTAGAGGTCTTAACCAAGCGTCACGTAATGCAAATGACGGTATTTCTTTAGCACAAACCGCTGAGGGGGCATTATCTCAGACAGGCGATTTATTGCAAAGAATGAGAGAGTTATCCATTCAATCAGCTAACGCAACAAACTCTTCATCTGACAGAGCTTCAATTCAAGCCGAAGTTAATCAACTGGTTCAAGAGGTTGACCGTATTGCGAGTACAACAGAATTTAATGGTATTAAGCTACTAGATGGCTCTTTTTCTTCACAGTCTTTTCAAGTGGGTGCAAATGCTAATCAGACTATCGGGGTCAGTATCACTGGGGCAGCTTCCAAAGATTTAGCTAATAACTCAATTTCCGCAGCAAACCCGACTGTTGATTTTGGTACTGCATCGACACAAGATGTAACATCTGTAGTCCCTACTGCAAGTCTTATTGCTGTTCAATCACTTACAATATCAGGTTCAGGTGGAACGGGAACTGTATCGGTTGCAGCAGGCGCAAGTGCCTTTACTGTTGCGGCATCTATTTCGGCTAAAGAAGCGAGTACGGGAGTGACCGCTAAAGCAACATCAACAGCTACATTGGGAACCTTATCAGCTGATGGCACTGTCTCTTTTAAATTAGGCTCAGGTAGTTCTAAATCAACGATTAGTGCAGCAGTAACAACAGGTGATTTTTCTTTATTGGCAACAGAAATAAATAAAGTCTCGGGTACAACAGGAGTAACGGCTACTTTTTCAGCGGGTGAAATTACCTTGACCCAGGCCGAGGGAAAAAATATAAGTATTGAGGAATTTACTCACTCAACTGCTACTACAACCATGGTTGTAGGAACAACTGCTATTGGTAGTGATCCTGAAACCTTGGTTTCTGGAGCTAAAGATGGAACGTTAATAACAGGGTCTGTTTCTTTGGATTCGGCGAGTGCATTTACTGCAACTTCTAGTGCGACAGCCGCTGCAGGTAGTGTGTTTAATAATACAAACGCAGGAGACTCGGTTGCTTCTTCTGCTACTTTGTTAAGTTCAATTGATGTAAGCACTGTTGACGGCTCGCAAACGGCAATTAAAGTATTGGATGCATCGTTAGCGGCTATTAATGGTAAACGTGCAGATTTAGGTGCGGTACAAAACAGGTTTGATGCAACAATTACCAGTTTAAATACAACATCAGAAAACTTAAGTGCTGCTCGAAGCCGTATTTTAGATACAGACTTTGCTGCAGAAACAGCTAACTTAACTCGATCACAAATTTTACAACAAGCTGGAACAGCGATGTTGGCACAGGCCAACCAAGTTCCTCAAGGTGTTTTGAGTTTACTTGGGTAATTAAACTGAATGGGGGTGAGCCTAGTCGTATTATACTAGGCTTATTTTATTCAGATACAATTAGGAGTCGGTTATGGATATTAATCAAAACCAGACAAACATACCCCCTGCTGACTCAAAGGCACCAGGGGTTTCTGCCTTGCAGAAAGTGGATGAAAAACGATCGAAAGAAAAAGTTGTTAAGCTGGGTGAAGTTAAATCTTTATTGGAAGCAAAACAGGATCAAGGAGGCTTTGAGTTGGAAAAAACTCAAGTTGTGCCTGAAATTAAAGATTTAACGTCTGTTATTGCTAAAATAAATGAGCAAGTTCAAAGTGTTCAGCGTGATATTGTGTTTTCTGTTGATAAAGAAAGTGGTCGAGAAATTGTGACTATCAAAGATTCCAATAGTGATAAAGTGATTAAGCAAATTCCATCTGAAGAAATGTTGGCGTTAGCTCGAAACTTAGATGAGCAGCTAGAAGGTGATAACAGTGCTAAAGCTATTAATTTATTCAGCTCTAGTGCATGATAAGATAAATTATTTACTGATAAAAAAGGGGGAATTATGGCACTTACAACATCAGGTATAGGTTCTGGGCTTGATATTGATAGTTTGGTCTCTCAGTTGGTTGCAGCTGAAGGACAAGCCCCTTTATTGCGTTTAAATAAACGCGAAGCTTCTTTTCAGGCAGATTTGTCAGCTTTTGGTCAGTTAAAGTCGGCATTGAGTGAGTTTAAGACAGCATTGGCTGGAATGAATGATGAAGCTGCTTTTCAACCCAGATCAGTTTCTACTAGCAATCTTGAGCTGTTTACCGCGACAGGCGATAATACAGCGACTCCCAGCACTTATAATATTGAAGTATTGAGCCTGGCTCAATCCGAAAAAGTGCGTTCAAGTAGTTTTTCAAGTAATACTGAAGTTATAGGTACAGGTACTTTAGATATTTCTTTGGGAACGAGTTCATTTCAGGTTGATGTTGATGGCACTAATAATACATTAACAGGTATTCGAGATGCTATAAATGTAGCCTTTGATAACCCAGGTATTACCGCGTCCCTTGTTAATGTAGATGGGGGGCCTCAGTTGGTTTTGAGTTCTAATACCATTGGGTCTGCTAATACTATTACCATTGTTGCAACAGATGACGATGGAGCAGATGGTTTTGATTTGGCTCGACTTGATTCGACTAATTTAACGGTGACACAGGCAGCTGCAGATGCTACTTTTAATTTAGATGGACAGTTAGTAACACGGGGAAGTAATAGTTTTTCTGATGTGATGACTGGGGTTACAATCGACCTTAAAAAGGCTGAGATAGGAACCACCGAAACATTAACGGTTGCATTAAATGAGGGTGGCGTTGAGTCTAAAGTTAATAGTATTGTTAAAGCATACAATAGCTTAACAGATCTTATGAAGGACTTGTCTAAGTATGATGCAGAATCCAACACGGCTGGAATTTTACAGGGCAATTCTACAATAAGGGGAATTCAAACTCAGTTGCGTAAAATCATTTCAGAACCTCAAAATGGCTTGACTTATGGTTCTTTGGCGGAAATAGGTGTAAAAACTGATGAATCTGGTCATTTAGTTGTTGATAGCGAACAGTTTAATAAAGTAGTGGCCGCTGATTTTACTTCTGTATCAAAGTTGTTTGTGGGTGATGATGCTTTAGTTTCAAAGTTAGATTCAACGCTTAATACTTATTTGGCAACAGACGGTATACTTGAGTCTAAAACAAAAAGTTTAAAAATAGGGATTGATGGTGTTGCTGACAGCCGATTGGATTTAAATAAGCGGTTGGCGGCAATTGAAAAACGTTATAAAACTCAATTTAATGCGATGGATACTTTACTTGGTCAGCTGCGATCAACGGGTGATTTTTTAACTCAACAATTAGAAAACCTACCTGGTGTGGTTAGACAAACAAAATAGATCGTTAATTTTTTTGTTATGGCTTTAAAGTGTTATATGAATGAAAATAATATAACTACCTTGTAAAGGAGTGGGTATGTCTGATGAACAGTTTAAATTGGAATTAAGTAAGCTTTCTTTAAGCCAAGCTGAGCATGATGCTAATTTAAGGCATAAGTGGGAACAAGAAAATCATTGGCGCTTTCAAGAAAGTCATTGGGAATTTCAACGATGGTTTTGGGTGGGTACTGTGATTTTGTTAGCTTTGGGTATTATTTTTAAATAACATTTACTGTGGCTTTTCCAAAGCCCATTCAACATGTTCTCTAACAATCTCAGAGTCATGATGTTGTTTTTGTAGCAAAGCATTAATGGTTTCATCTGTCGGTTGGCTATTACCAAGAGCTACTGCAATATTCCTAAGCCAGCGAATATAACCAATCCGTCGAATAGCAGAACCTTCCATTTTCTTTAAAAATTCTTCTTCAGTCCAGTTAAACAATTCAGTGAGTTGAGTGTTGTTTAAATTATGTCGTGGATTATAGTCTTTTTCAGTTGAAATTCTGGCAAATTTATTCCAAGGGCATATAAGCTGGCAATCATCACAGCCATAAATTCTATTTCCTATTGCTGTTCTATATTGTTTAGGGATAGAACCATGCAATTCGATGGTTAAATACGAAATACAGCGACGTGCATCGACTTGATAAGGGGCTACAATAGCTTGGGTGGGGCAAATATCAAGACAGGCAACACACTTACCGCAATGATCTGAAACGGGGCTATCTGTAGGGAAAGGTATATTGGTATATATTTCACCTAAGAAAAACCAGGAGCCTGCTTTTCGGTTAATGATATTAGAATGTTTGCCAACCCAGCCTAGCCCCGCTTTTTCTGCAATGGCTTTTTCTAATACGGGGGCGCTATCTACAAAGGCGCGGTAACCAAATTGGCCGTGCTCTGCCTCTATCATGCTGGCTAGTTTCTGTAATTTATTGCGCATTATTTTATGATAATCTCTGCCTAATGCGTAGCGAGAGATAAAGGCTGTAATGGGGTTATCTAATGCCTGATTTATTTTTTCGGAAGTTTCGGGTAAATAGTCCATACGGACAGAAATAATACTGATGGTCTCTTCAATCAATAAAGCAGGTCTGCTTCTTTTTAGGCCATGCTTATGCATGTAATCCATATCAGCATGAAAACCTTTATCAACCCAGTTATGTAAATGCTTCTCAGCTGTTTGTAAATTGGTATCAGTAATACCTACTTGCTGAAAACCTAACTCTATCCCCCAATGCTTAATTTTATCTGCAAGTTCAATATTGTTTTGCTGCTTAATTGTGTGCATGGCGGTATAGCAAATATAATGGTAGTTTGATTTAGCTATTTTAACCAATTCAATGCAAAGTTTACCTAATAAATTATATTCAGTTGAGCAAGTGAGAGCAATGGATCGTATGGCGATTGAAGATTATGCCATACCTGGGATTGATTTAATGCGTAAAGCGGGAGCTGTTGTTTTTGATGAGATACAAAGACATTATGCTTCTAAAAGTATTGTTGTTCTTTGTGGCGCTGGTAATAATGCGGGGGATGGGTATGTCATTGCACAACTAGCTAAACAGCAGGGTATTAACGTTGTTGTTTATTATGTGTCTGATCCTAATTGTTTAAAAGGGGACGCAGCTACTGCTTATCAGGATTATGTAGATCAAGATGGGCTGGTGGTGGCTTTTGATAATAGTTTAGAGTTAAAGGATTGCATTGTTGTTGATGCATTGCTAGGCACAGGCATTGGTCGTAATGTGTCGGGTGTGTATGCAGATGCTATTTACTTGATTAACCAAAATGCTGAAACAGTTATTTCTGTTGATGTTCCTTCTGGACTTAATACTGATACTGGTGAAGTGATGGGGTGTGCTGTTCAGGCAAACTTGACCGTTAGTTTTATTGGTCTAAAACAAGGGATGTTTACAGGTTTTGCGGCTGATTATTGTGGGCAAGTGGTTTTTTCTGATTTAGAACTTCCTGATATTATTGTTAACTCTTTTAAAGAAACGGCTCAATTTGCAATGCGGCCTATTTTAAAAAAACGAAACCGTTGTTCGCATAAAGGTAATTATGGTCATGTGTTAGTTGTAGGCGGTGATTTAGGTTTTTCAGGTGCTATTAAATTAGCAGCAGAAGCAGCATTGAGAATAGGCGCTGGTTTAGTTTCTGTTGCTACTCATGTCAGTCATGCTCAATCAATCAATATGACTAGGCCAGAATTAATGTGTCATGGTGTAGAAGGGTCGCAAGATTTATTGCCATTATTGAATAAGGCGACAGTGATTGTTATTGGACCTGGTTTGGGTCAGTCACCTTGGGCTATAGAGTTACTTAAATGTGTTGTTAAGACTGATAAACCATTAGTTGTTGATGCTGATGCGTTGAATATATTAGCTAATAAACAGCAATATAGGGATAATTGGGTACTAACACCTCACCCAGGCGAGGCTGCTCGTTTATTAAGCTGTACAACACAAGGCATTGCTAACAATAGGTTTTTAGCTATTTCTCAGCTGCAGAAAAGATATGGTGGTGTTGTGGTTTTAAAGGGAGCTGGGACTTTAATTAATGATTCAAAGACCTTGACTGTTTCAACAACAGGAAACCCAGGAATGGCAACGGGTGGTATGGGCGATGTATTGGCCGGCATGATTGCAGGGTTAATAGCACAACAAAGCTCTTTAAGTCAGGCTGCAGTTGATGCTGTGTACTTACATGGTGAGGCTGCTGATTTATCCTCTGAAACTGAGGGTGAAATAGGTTTGTTGGCAAGTGATTTAATGCCTTTGATTAGAAGGTTGATAAATAGATGAGCATGGTTTTATATGCCGACTAGAGTTATTGTTATCGGTAGGAGGGGCCTTTGGCCGCGAATGGAGTATGATCAAGAGAGGGCGCGGCCAAAGGCCCCTCCTACCGATAAGAAATTAGTGGTTTATTCATAGGCAGGTAGATGAAAATTACATTATTAAATGAGCAAGAAACTGAATTGTTAGGGGCTGAATTGTGGCGAATATTGCCTGAAAAATGTTTGGTTTTTCTGAAAGGTGAGCTTGGGGCAGGAAAGACAACTTTAACGCGTGGTGTATTGAGGGCGGCAGGGCATAAAGGGGCTGTTAAAAGCCCGACTTATACTCTAGTTGAAGAATACGATATTGCGGATAGGAATTTTTTTCATTTTGACCTTTATCGAGTGAAAGAGCCTGAGGAGTTGGAATGGATAGGAATACGTGATTATTTGGCGCAACAAAGTGTCTGTTTTATTGAGTGGGCTGAATTAGGTAAAGGGTTTTTACCCCAACCTGACATTGAGTTATTGATAGAAGCAGAAGATGAAAAACGTGTTATTAGTTTTAACATTATTAATGAAAAATGGAAAAACAAAATAATACTAAGCTGGAAAAACAATGACATAGTGCTATAATTTAAACAAGAATGTTATTGTGGTTGTGTATATATGTTGAAATTCTTGAAGGTTATTATGCTTTATATGTTGCTGAGTCCAGCAATGATAGTGCATGCAAAAAATGTGCAGGTTGATTCTTTACGTTATTGGACTGCACCTGATCACACTCGTATGGTGTTTGATGTAACAACCCCAGTTACACATCAAGTATTCTTATTGGCAAATCCTGCGCGTTTAGTGATCGATTTTAAAGGCACTAAATTATTAAAAGCTTTGTCTCAACCTCCTAAAAATCATAGTTTATTTAGTCGTGTACGCACGGGTGTGAGGAATAATAAAGATTTAAGAGTAGTGGTCGATTTAAAAACAGCGGTAACCCCTAAAAGTTTTTCTTTACAGCCGAATAAAAATTATGGTCATCGTTTAGTTGTTGATTTATTTAATAAGAACGGGGCTAAAGTTGTAAACCATAAAATATCTGTAAGAGCAGCTAACAAAGTAACTAAAACAGTTAAAAATAAAGCCAGAGATATTGTCATTGCTGTTGATGCTGGACATGGTGGAGAAGATCCCGGCGCTCATGGACCTAAAGGGACTCAGGAAAAAAAGGTGGTGTTTGCAATTGCTAAAAAACTGGCTGTTCTTATCAATAAAAAGCCAGGAATGAAGGCGGTATTAGTTAGAAAGGGTGATTATTACATTAAATTGAGAAAACGGATGGAAATAGCGCGTGAGGCGAAAGCTGACCTTTTTGTTTCGATTCATGCGGATGCGTTTAAGAATTCTAATGTAAAAGGGGCTTCTGTTTTTACTTTGTCTAATCGAGGAGCCTCAAGTGAAGCAGCTAGATGGCTGGCAAAACATGAAAATGCAGCTGATTTGGTGGGTGGTGTTACTTTAATGGATAAAGATGATGTGTTGGCTAATGTGTTAATGGATTTATCTCAGACAGCAACTAAAGAGGCAAGTCGTAATGTAGCCGGTAAAATTCTGAAGAATTTTCAGTCAATAGGACACTTACATAATAATGACGTACAAAAAGCAGGATTTATGGTTTTAAAATCACCTGATATTCCTTCTATTCTTGTTGAAACCGCTTTTATTTCTAATCCTTCAGAGGAACGAAAATTAAGAAGTCCAAAATATCAAAGTAAAATGGCGAAGGCTATTTATAAAGGGATTGTTAATTATTTTAACCAGTATGCTCCAGCGGATAGTTATATCGCTTTAAACTCTAGTAAAAGGCATACGATTTCTAGGGGGGAGACCTTGTCTGAAATTGCTCATCATTATGGTGTGAGTATGAAGTCGATTAAAGTGGTTAATAAGTTAGCCAGTAGTCAGGTGAAAGTTGGGCAGGTGATTGAAATACCAAGAGGATAATGCTTATCTTGGTAGCTAGAGTCTTGCTTTTAAATACTAAATATTGGACTAATAAGGTATTATAGAGATCTGGTAATATGTATATTTTTAAGGGCACTGTTAAATGATTAAGATCTTATTAGTTGATGATCATGAATTAGTACGGACAGGAATTGAGGCGTTATTAAATTCTCAGGAAGGTATCAGTGTCATAGGGGGATCCAACTGTGGTGAGACTGCACTTGATATGTTAGTTGACATAATACCCGATGTTATTTTGATGGATGTCAATATGCCTGGTATTGGCGGTGTTGAAGCCTGTAGGCGTATTTTACAGAAATATCCTGATATTAAAATTATTGCGTTATCTGTACATAATGACGGCCCTATTCCCCAACAAATTTTGAAATTAGGCGCGCTAGGGTTTATTTCCAAAGGCTCGCCTGTTGAAGAAATGGTTTCTGCAATTCGTACAGTACACAGTGGTAAAAGGTATTTATGCTCTGAGGTTGCTAATAACCTTGCTTTTCAAGGTTTGCCTGGTGCAAATGATTCGCCATTTGAGAAATTATCACAGAGAGAGTCTGAAGTAACGAATTTAATACTGCAAGGAAAGAGTATTAAAGAAATGTCCGATATGCTCGTTTTAAGCGATAAAACAATTAATACATATCGTTATCGTTTATATGACAAGTTAAATGTAAAAAATGATGTGGAATTGACACGTTTAGCCGTTAAGTTTAAACATATTGATAGCGGTCTTATTTAGAAAGTTGATAACTCATTGTTACATCCTTGTAACAATATAAAGGTGTTAGCCTAAATCTTTGGCCAGCCAGGGTCCTACCGCTTGGCTTACGGCTAATGGCAAGCGTTTCCAGGCGGAAATAAATATTTGATACTTTGGATTTAGAGGATTAATATCTGGAATGCTATCAGATTTAACTAAATAAAATTCATAAAATAATGGCTTTGGCTCAAAACCCCAGTGTTTTTTGAAACGATAAGAGCCTGTTCCTTCTTTGCTGCGTCCATAATCAAAGATTTTAATACCTTTAGCAACAGCGCGTCGCATAACTTCCCAATACATAAAGTCATTCCCTTGTACTGCTCGCGCATATTCAGTGCCTCCACCATAGTAGGGTAAGACTTCATCCTTAAAATAAAAATTCATGACACTAGCAATGAGTAGCCCATTTTTATCAACAATAGTCACTACTTCACATTGCTCTTTAAAAACTTGTTTTAGAATGGAGAAATATTTTTTTGAGAAAACGGGGGTTCCTAAGTTTCTAACACTCTCTGAATAAGCTTGGTAGAGGCGGTCAACATCTTGATCTATTTCACTCTGTAATCCTGCTTTTATCCCTTTTCTTATCACAGCTCTTTGTTTGCGAGGGATTGCCAGCATATTTTTTTCTTCATCATCTTCAAGTTCTTTTCTAAAGGTGACATAAAGTTCTTTGTAAGGGCGTTCTGGAGTTAATTGTGTTTTATTCCGCATCTCCAAGTGATCAACACCAAGTTGTTCAGCTAGTTCGCATGCCTTTTTATTGAGTTCGTCATATGATTCTTCTTTATCAGTTAAGATTCCACCATAAACACAAAAGGCGCATGAACTGAGTGAGTTACCAAAGAGTAAGCTGTTAATATGAACTAGGGGTAAAATCCCTGTGATTTTTCCTTGATCTTCAGTGTATAAGAAATAAGTTTTATGGCCAAAAGATTTTTCTATGACTTCTTTCCAGCCCGCTTTGTGAAAGAATGTTGAGGATGTTGAGTTTTCAACAAACTCGTCCCATTGTTGTATAGAAGAATCATCTAATGTTTTAATCATATAGAGCCTTTAAAGGTGAATAGAAAAGAGGGCGTTAAGCAAAGTAGGGTAAATTCTTGAGTAATAATTAGGCTATTATTTATTTTGTTAAAAATACATTTTCCATGGTGTCCCAGTTAAAATCAGTTAATAAATAACTAATTCGTTGTTCCATTTTATGTAAATTTAAGTAGTGCCTAAATTTGGTTTTAAAGTTGAGACCTTCTTGTCTTGGTTGTTTTGGATCAATTTCCCAAGGGTGGCAATAAAATATAGCTGATTGATTGCTAGAGTTAATATGATGAAATGCCCATTTTGAAAACATATACGGATAAAATCTAAAAAAACCACCACCTCCACAAGGTATGTTTTTTTGTCCAAATTTTATAGTGCTTATGGGGATTTCTAAGAAATCAGAACCTTTTATTGGTTGGTAGCTAAATCTGGGAGCATCTGGGATGCCATATAAATCATGTTTTACTGGGTATACGCTAGAGCTATATTTGAACCCTTCTTCGGCTAAAATATCATGAGCCCATAAGTTTTCAGTATTAATAGAATAACTTGCAGCACGGTAGCCTAATATTTCTTTACCACCAAGGTCTTCAAGTATTTTTTTTGTACGAATAATATCAGCTCTAAATTGAGCTGGTGTTTGTTCTGTGACTCGAATATGTTCGTATCCATGGCAAGCAAGTTCATGCCCCTCAGAAATAATTCTGTTTATAAGTTGAGGGTAACGTTCAGCAATCCAACCTAAAGTGAAAAAAGTTGCTTTTGTCTCAAATTTGGCTAAGAGATCTAATATTCTATGGGTATTTTTTTCAACGCGATGTTCTATACTGTCCCATGTATTTTTATCTATATAAGGTTCAAATGCAGAGACTTGGAAATAGTCTTCAACATCGATTGTCATAGCATTATGAAGGGTTTTATTTTGCATTTTAGGTTTGTAGAGGGCTTTAATATTAAAGATGGAAGTTTAAATTTTGTCTTAAGTACCTGTTAAAAAAATTTAACATTTTACTAGTCTTTTTTTCCATATTCCACGTTGCATAAATAGTGCGTAGCACATGGAAGTGCAAGTATAGCTCGAAGCTAGGATGCTGGTTGCGACCGTAGCTTGCCATGCGCCAATTTATGCGCCTTGAATCTGAAAAAACCCTGCGTAAAATTAATTATGTACAGGTACTTAATCATAGGCATCATTTAAATCTAGCTGTATTAAAATGGCTTTTCTTAGCAGCGCACGTTCCTTGTTAAGGGTTTGAGTTAAATCTATAACTTTTTGCTCTAAAATATCTATTCTTTGGTCTTGGCCTGGAGTTAGTTTCTGTACAGGGGGGTGAATATGGGTATCATCAGTCGCTATTTCAACTTGGGATTGTGTATCAGGTGTAATGGAGTCATAATCAGCTTCAATTTCACTAATGACGTGCTTGATGCTTTTTAGGTCAATAACATTTAATTCTTCTAAATAGCCATACAATAAAATTCTATCCGATAAAGTATTAATCAGTCTAGGGATGCCCTTGGTAAATTTGTATATTTCTGGAAAAATATCTTCTTTAAATTGAGGGTTGTTTTTCCATCCTGCTTTGCTTAACCTAAATAGAATGTATTGTTTTATTTCATCTTCTTCAATAGCTTTTAGATGATGGGTGGCAACAATTCGTTGTTTCACCTGTTCCATACCTGGTGAATAAAGTTGTCTGCCCAGTTCTTCTTGTCCAACTAAAAATATTTGTAGAATGGGTTTTCCTTCCCATTCGAAGTTAGAGAGCATGCGTAATTCTTCAATTGATTGCCGTGGTAAATTTTGTGCTTCATCAACAACAAGTAGGACTCGCTTTCCTTTTTTTCCACTCTCTTTAAAAAAAGTTTCTAAACGGCCTAATAAAGTTGCTTTGTTATCATCATATTCATAGGCCAGTTTAAAAACTGTTGATAACATTCTTAAGGTATCTTCGGCACCCACTTGTGACGTAACCATGACTCCAATAATAATTTCATTGTCCTGTTTTAAAGACTGGAACAGCTCTTTAACAAGCATGGTTTTTCCTGTACCAGCCATACCTGTGACAACAACAAAGCCTTCGCCCTGCACTAAACCATAACGTAAATAGGCTTTAGCCCTTTTATGGCCTGCACTATCAAAGAAGAAGTCTAAATTTGCATTTAGTTGAAATGGGTTTTGTGTGAGACTATAAAAATTTTTATACATTTTAAAATTGGAGTGATAAATTAGCCGTAATTCTATTTTCTGTATAGATATTAAAATTACTTGTTGAGTCTTGGTTTATATAACTATAGCCAAGACTGCCATCTAAGCGTTTTAAAATCCGGCGGGTTATAAAGATAGAAGCATCAAATCGGTTATCTGTAAAACTATTTAAACCTGCGGATTCTGTTTTTTGCCATCCCAAGCGAAGGTTTGAACTGGTTCGTCTAGTAAATTCCCAGTCCCAACTACCTGATGCTCCAGTTACTTCTTCGTCATTACCACTTAGTTCAAATGTCCTGTATATCTTAAAAAATCGACTATTAATGTTGCTTTTCCCTGTTTTAAAGGAGAATGAAATGTCGGCATTTTGGGTGGTGAAAACTTCATCTGTTAATGTAGGTAAAGTGGTATTGTTGCCTGTAAAACCAGTATTTGATGTATTTGAAACCTGTTGATCAAGTAATAGTTGTTGTGTCGTTGTTGTTGTTTCTGAATATCCTAAGCTCCAGGATGATCTTCGTGTTGTATAGTCTAATTGTGAGCTCCATGTGCTACCAGTATTTAAACCAACATCATTTAATGAGTACGTAGATATCCAGTGCAAGCGATTAAAAGGAGAAATTTCAATAGTAACAAATTTGTTATTCCCATAACCAGCTTCTATCCTAAAGCGATTACTGGGTTCCCATTGCCCACCAAAAGTATAGAAAAAACCATTGTTATTGCTATTGGAGTTAGATGCAAATGAATTATTGCTATGGCCTCCTCGAGCAAAAATACTATATTCTCGGCCAAGAGAATATCTAATTTCTGCTAGGGAGTCTTGAAAGCTAATATCTTCACTTTGGCTGTTGAATCTTTTACTATTGTTAAAGGATAACGACCAGCTTAGTAGAGATAAATTATGCCCGCTTTGCAAAAAAACATTTTGGGAAAATGAATTCGTATCTGATAAGGCATTATTTCCACCTGATGAGCTAACTGTATCGTAAGTTAATCGAATTTCACCGTCTGCAATTCCCTCAAAGTGAGGTGTCCAGTATGGGGATATGCTGAAAGTGGATATTGTTGAGTTGTCTGCAGTTCCTGAAATATTATCATTTTCAATGCGTCTATTAGATATGTTCTGTTGACTGACTGATGCGCTAGAATCTGCAAAAAACCGGTTGTCGACAAATTCATAATCAGCATTCATTTGTAATTGATTATAAAGGTCAACCTCAGCACGTCCCTGAGCGTTATAAAGTCCTTGAAGATTATAATTTAAATCTACATTTCCTCGGCCAGAAGTGCCGTTTAGTGATACCCCAGGAGTAAACTCTGTTACGAATGCTGATTTAGTCTCACTATCAGATAAAGTAATGTTATCTGAATATATTTCTCTAATATTCAAACGAGGCTGTATTATCCAGTTTAACGCTGAAGCTGAAGCTGGCCCTTGACATAAAGTAAGGTAAGCCGTTAAAAGTAGAAAAAATATATGACGTGTGATTTGATAGTTCATTTGTTAATAATTGCCATAACCATAATAACCAGTAGCATGGTTTTGTTGGGCTTTATTTAATAAGCCTAAAACGACATCGGAGCAGTTTTGTAATTTTTGTACTGACTCCATAACAAAATTCTGAGGTGTAGATTCTGCTCCTACAACTAAGATAATTTGTCCCATTTGGCTCGCTAAAACTTCGGCTTGGGTTGTAGCGAGCAAAGGGGGAGTATCAAAAATAACTATTCTATCTGAATAACGTTCACTGAGTTCTTGTGAAAGAGCAATCATTTTATCGCTAGCTAATAATTCTGTTGAGAGCTTATGGCTCTTACCTGCAGTAATAATACGTAGTCCAGGTATTTCTGTTTGTAAAATAATATCTGATAAAGAAAGGTTGTCTGTTTCTAGAAAGTCAATTAGACCTACGTCATTTTTTATTCCTAGCACTTTTGATATAGATGGTTTAGCAACGTCGGCATCAATTAATAAGACTTTTTTATCTAGTTCAGCTGCAATACTAAAAGCAAGGTTAATCGAGGTAAAGGTTTTTCCTTCACCTGGTACACTACTGGTAATCAGGATTAAGTTGGCATTTTTTATATCGCGTTTCCGAGCGCCTAAGGCATTAGTCACTAAGGGCCTTTTGATATTTCTATATTCTTCTGCAAGTCTACTGTGAGACTCGTCTTTCCTAATAAAACCATGTTCGTTTAAGTAGTCCCAATTAAACTTTACGATATCTTGTTGTTCTGCAACGTTTGATTGATCGTCATCGATTAAATTACTATTTTCTTCAGTACCTGAACTGTTCTTTTCTGTACTATTGTCTTTATTAATTGTTTTTGATTTTTCAAAAGCTTTTTCTAACGTATTCATAAATAACCCCAAGCACTAAGCTACTGTGTCTAACATCATTACACCAGTGTAGCTAAATAATAACAATATATTGGCTAAAGCAAACATAATAAATTGGAAACGATTTCTCTTGGCTTGAGTATCGCTAACAATTATAGAAACAGTTCCTAGCATAGGGATACCTGTTACGTCTCTTAAATGCTTGGCTTCGACAAAGGAAGGTCTAATAAATACTGTTAATAAGGCAAGTGCTAATCCAACAGCAAACCCAATAAATAAAATTGCAGAATAGAAAATCTTCCTTTGTGGTGATGAGGGGGTATCAGGTAGGTTAGCGGGATCAACAACTTTAAATTTTAATGCGGAAACCTGAGTATCAACGCTATTTGACATACGCGCTTGCTCTCTACGGTCTATTAACGCTAAATAATTCTTTTTAATAGTTGAATAGTCTCTATTAAGGTTTCCCATTTCTGTTTCAATTGTTAATCGCGTATTGAACTGGTCATCTTCTTTTGTTAGCTTCTTTTTTAAAGAATAAATTCTGGAGTTTATTGTCGCAATATCGGTCTCAATTCTATTGAGCTCAATTTTAATTGATTGCACATAAGGGCTTGACATAGCAACTGACAATGGACCGTTTAATTTCGCTTCATCCTCTTTTTTCTTTTTTAGCATTTTTAGTTCCAAGTCTATTGATGCTATATTTGGGTGGTTTTCAGTGTATTTTAGTAACAATTCATTTTTTCTTTTTTTCAATTGTGATATCCGTATACCTTCAAATGAGGAGTCAGTATCATCGTCAGTTAAGCCCCATTTTTCACTAGATAATAGTGCCTCCTTTAGCTGGTTTTTAAGCACTCGTTTTCTGGATAAAAGTTCAGACCGATGCATTTGTGATGCTTCAATAGTTTTCCTGATACCCTGGATGGCATTGATTTGACCTTCACCAGGTTGTCCTGGAAGTAGTCCTATATTATCTCGTTTAAAATTTTCTTTTGCTCTTTCAGCATTTCTAAGTCTTTGTTCATATTCTCTAATTTGATTATCAATAAATCTCTGAGCTGAATCAACATCACCTAGTGTGGAGCTTTGAGCTTGTTCAGAGAAAACGGCTAAAACGGCTTGAACAACATTTTTAGCATTTTGCGGGTCTTTCGATGCATAGCGAATAGAAAACATTTCACCTCGTCCACCACCAATTTTGAGAGAGCTTTTTAATTCTTCAATTAGTAAGCGAGTTTTCTTTTCGGATGATCTGTCAACCTCCATGTCAGCTGTTTCGGCAATTTTGAGCATGTTCTGTTGGGTAAACATTAGCTTCTTCATGATTGATACTAAGCCTCTAATATCAGACTGTATAGCTAAGCCTCTTAATAGGGGTCTAAGCATTGTTCTGGTATCAACATGTACTTTGGCAGATGATTCGTAAACATTGGGCATTTTGTAAACAAATGCCCAGCCAGCAATACAAATAACCCAAGCAGCAATGGTAACAAGCCATTTGTGACGGTTAATGCCTTTTGCAAAATATAAAACTTCAGAAAACTGGTCTAGCATATTTTTATTATTTAATTAAGTTGTTTTGAACTTACTAATTGGTTTTTTTGTTGACTCCCATTTCCTAGGCAAAGGAAATGGGAGGGGGGTAAATGTCATATATGAAAGCTGTTACATTAAAAGAAAGCTTCAGGAATAAGTAAGACATCTCCAGGTAGAATCTTAATGTTGGCTGACACATCGCCTTCAAGTAAGTCATCAATTTTTATTCCAAACTGGTGGGCGGTCCCATCAATTCTTCTAAAAATACTTGATCTGTTTCCATCCGCATATTCACCAAGCCCCCCTAGTTCTATTAGTAAATCTAATAAGGTCATATCCTTTTTATAAGGGAATGCTTGTGCTGAAAAGCTATTTGATTGACCGCCACCGCCACCGCCCCCTTCTAGTTGACCTATGATTCTTATTTGTTGCTCATAGACACCTTGAAAACCATTAACAATAACTGAAACTAAGGGTTCTCTAACAAATTGACTTAAGTTGTCTTCTATATCTCTTGCCAATTCAGAAGGTGTTTTTCCTGTTGCCACTAAATCATCAATAAGAGGTGTGCTAATTTTTCCATCTGGCCTAACGGTTACATTTTTTGAAATGTCAGGATTGTCCCATACAAAAATCTCTATGCTATCACCAGGGCCAACAATATAGGTATAGTCTGTGGGCAATTTTACGGTATTATCCAGAGGAGGATGACTACTGCAACTAATTAAAAGAAACATTGATAATAATGTTGCCACCGTTTTGAACCTACGCATACTTAAACCCCACAAAAAAAACCATATTAATACTTTGAATAGCAACTGTTTTTATCAATATGAAAAACAGTTGATGAAAAATAATTATCTGCCATTAAGTTTAGCAAGTAATTTCTCAATTAAAACCTTTTCTTCAAAATTGTTCCCTTTTCCTAAATATAGGGCTTGCTTTAATTCTGATATTGCAGACATATCATTTCCTACTTCATTATATGCTACAGCTAAGTGATAGCGAAATACTGGTGTGTCTGGGGCAAGTAAAATAACCTTTTTAAAAATAGATAGAGCTTGTTCTATTTCATTTGATTTTAATTGCCCCCAGCCATATGTATCAAGAAAGAAGGGATGTTTTGATTGTTTGAAGGATTGAGTGACTTGGACAGCCTTTTCAATATCTTCATCTTTTCCGTATTGATCTAAAAGTAAGGTAGCTAAGTTGTTTCTTGATACATTGTGTCTAGGGTTTATAAAAATTATTTTTTCATAAAGTTTTACTGCTTCGTCATATGCCTGTTTACTTTCATAGCTTGAGGCCAGACTTAACATAAGTTTTATGCTGTTAGGGTTGGCTTTTAATCCTTTAAGATATATTTCTTGTTCTTTTTCTATATTGCCATTAATACGATATAGTCTTCCTAATTCGGTATAGACGGCTATATCTTTAATATTCTTTTGGTCTAATACCTGAGTCAAAACAGTTATTGCTTTGTTGTATTTTTTACGCCCACTAAGTAATTGGCTTTTTATAATAAATGGGGAAATATTATCGGGATTGTTTTTAATTAGAGTGTCTAAATAAACTAACAAATTGGATTGTTGGTTTAATTGTGAATAACACTCTGCCAGGTTTGTTAATGCATCTTTTAGCCAAGGAGCTTTTTCCAGTAGACTCTTATATGCGGAAATGGCCTCGCTATACTTTTTCTGATATTGAAGTATGTTTCCTCTCAAAAAAGCAGATAGAAATATACCGTTTTTTTGAGTCTGAATAGTATTAATATATTTGTTTGCTATGTCGAATTGATTCTCTTTTATGTTTAACTCAACCAATTGGGTTAAAAGTTTAAGGTTATAAGGTTGGAATCTTAAGGCGCGTTCTAGAATTTCAATAGCATAGGCAGTATGCCCTTCACTACTCTCTTTGTTGACAATGAAATTCAAAGCTTGTAGATTTTGGGGATTGATCTTTAAAGCAGTTTCGTAATTGATGATTGCTTTGTCTAAGTCGCCATCAATTACATTTGTTTTTCCTAATTGGGATAATGCCTTATCATTTTTAGGTTGTTGCCAGAGAACTTCTTTTAGTAATTTTTTTGCATCAGAAATTTCGTTCAAAGAAATATGAATATTTGCTTTTAAGATTTTTGCATTATTATCTTCGGGGTTATCAGCTAAGGTCTTGTCAATATAAGAAAGCGCTTCAGTTGTATTTTTAGACTCAAAAGCCATTTGAGCGAGTAATAATTGTAAAGATACTTTGTCTTTGTCGCTGATATTGCTATTTGTTAGTGCAGATTTAAGCACTTCTTGAACTTTGTTTTTTTTGTTTTTAGAAGATAGCCACTTTGATAGCAATAATATTTTTTTATAATCATTTTTGTGCGTCTTAACAAATGTATCTGATGTGGAGAATGCTTTTTCTTTATCGGAGGTATAAATAAGATTCAATAATGCTATTTTTGCACTCATAAGATCGGGTTCTTTAGTTATGAGGGCATTTAATATATTTTCTGCTTTTTGTGGTTTATTTGCTTTTTGATAGGTTTTTGCTAAAGCAAATTTAAGCGGTACATTATCAGGTTTGATAATGAGTAATTCTTCATAGTCAGCAACAACGGCATCAATATCATTTTTTAATGAATCTATTTGGATTTTTAATAAATGTAGGGATAAATTATCATTATGAGTTTGCAAAACAGGGTTTAAAAGGGCTGATGCTTCGTCAGGTAAGTTTTGCTTTATTAACATGACTATTTTTAGTGATACAGCTTCAACATTGTTAGCATCTTTTTGTAAAATTTCAGCAATTATGGCTAGCGCTTCATTATTTTGTTTCTGCCTGATTAAAATAGATGCTTTAATCGCTAGAGCATCTAACTGGTCAGGGGTTTTGGCTAAAATGATATTAATTCTTTCAGAAGCATCATCAAGTTCATTATAAAATACTTGTACTTTACTTAATTTTATTTGGGCTTTTGTCTTTTCAGGCGCTAATTTGACCGTTTCAAGTAAATTAGCTCTCATTGCTTTGTAGTTTTTCCCTTTTTCATTTAGAAGAGCCATATAATAATAGGGTTCTGCTATTAAGGGGTCTTCTTGGATGGCGCTCTTGATTTCTAATTTCGATTCTTTATATTTACCTTGGTCGAAAAGTGCTATTCCTCGCTCTAAAAAAAGCCCTTTTCTTTGTTCTTCACAGCCAAGAAGGCTAAGATAAAAAAAAGTTAAAAAGAATATTGAAGAAATTTTTTTCATAATGGAGTCCATAACCTAGAAAATATATAAAAGTTTGTCTTGGTTTAAAGAGAAGGGTGGGATGCTCTTCCTTTCTTTATCCCTTATTTACCATCATACCGTACTCTAGATGTTTTTTTTTGAGATTATTTTTTTTTGCGAGTTTAAAGTGCTGAAAAATATACGCGTAGTATTTTCAGTATAATTAAGCTGAGCATAATGTAAAAAATTAAAGTGTTAAATTTTAGAAATAGGGGATTGAAATAGTACCCAGTTCTATATTTATTGCTGAGATTTAAATTGTTGACATCATTTTTATCAATACCTATAAATTGTTAATGAATTTTTTAATATAATTCCGTAGAATACTCGTTATTTTTCTAAATTAAGAATGGGATACGTTCGGCAAGGCGTATCCCGTTTGTGCATTTATAGGTGACTGGTCTTGAGTAATCCTGCTTTACTGTTATTAGAAGATGGAACAGTGTTTCATGGCGTGTCTATTGGCGCGGATGGCTGTTCTGTTGGTGAGGTTGTTTTTAATACTTCATTAACGGGCTATCAGGAAATCCTGAGTGATCCTTCATACGCGCGTCAAATTGTGACACTTACTTACCCTCATATAGGTAATGTGGGTACAACGAGTGAAGATGATGAGTCAAACACAGTTTCTGCAAGCGGCTTGGTTATTCGTGATTTACCGCTGCAATTAAGTAGTTGGCGTAGTGAAAAATCATTGCAGCAATATTTGCAGGATAATAATGTAGTTGCTATTGCTGATATTGATACGCGTAAATTAACGCGTATATTGCGTGATAAAGGTGCGCAAAGAGGCTGTGTTGTAGCAGGAGATAATATCGAAGTCGCAACAGCTGAAACAGCAATAGTTGGTTTTTCTGGTTTAAAGGGTATGGATTTAGCTAAAGAAGTGACTACAGCTGAACAATATGACTGGACAGAAAATACTTGGTCATTAATCGATGGTCATTCAGAAGCAGAAAACTTAACTAAGCATGTTGTTGCTTATGACTTTGGTGTTAAGCGCAATATTCTTCGTTTACTAGCAAATAGAGGCTGTCGAGTGACAGTCGTTCCTGCAACAACGCCTGCTGCGGACGTGCTGGCAATGAATCCTGATGGTGTGTTTCTTTCTAATGGGCCTGGTGATCCAGAGCCTTGTACTTATGCAATTGAAGCGATCAAAATAATTCTAGAGCAAAAAATACCAACTTTTGGTATTTGTTTAGGGCATCAATTATTAGCTTTAGCCAGTGGCGCTAAAACTGAGAAAATGAAGTTCGGTCATCATGGTGCTAACCACCCTGTACAAGAAAAGTCCTCGGGTCGAGTGATGATTAGTAGTCAAAACCATGGATTTGCTGTGGATGAAAAAACATTGCCTGCAAATATTAAAGCAACTTATCATTCATTATTTGATGGAAGCTTGCAAGGGAT
>Ga0209826_1000188_pt1 | contig 43764 bp, 44 predicted proteins | sample GOMGulsemesocosm_5_FD_184637 | JGI IMG/M metagenome (GOLD analysis project Ga0209826, IMG submission 184637) | Methane-oxidizing microbial communities from mesocosms in the Gulf of Mexico - GOM15C Gulf of Mexico (SPAdes) (version 2) | ecosystem: Environmental > Aquatic > Marine > Cold seeps...
ACGTGCCGATGAAAATGCACTTAACCCGATTATCCTAGCAACACGTAAAGACTTAGAAAGCTTTTTGGAGAATGACGAAGACTGCGTTTTATTACATAGTTGGCGTTACAGTATGGTGGGTGAAGAGCTACAGAAAATCTTACAAGGCAATATTAGCTTGACAGTGGATGTAAATTCAGTCGTCTTTCATGCGCAATAGGCGGGTTAATAGGTAGGTATTTAAGTTGCAGGTTGCCAGTGTTTTCGCAAGTCGTTAAGTTTTTAGCTTGATGTAATGATTGGTTTTACTTGGGCAAAGGATTTAATGAAGTTTATTGAAACCTGTTGGCAGGGGCATCGCTATTAAGTTAAGGAATAATGTATTTACAAACAATAAGTTACCGTAGGCTGGGTTAGCTTGTCTAAGCGTAGCGCAGATAACGTAACCCAGTCTACGTTGTAATATTTTGTTAGTTAAGTAATATTTCTTAAATGAAATGTTTATTTTGGGGCGAAGGCTTTTAGCCTTCTTAGTGCGATAGCCGATAAAAAGCAGCTTAAAAGCTGCGCCCCAGCATCAATGAATTTTGTTATAGCGTTTAATTAGGAAAGATGTCTAATCCCGTTACAACCACCACGGGATAAAGTACTGGAAATATTGCCCGGTATGATTGCACAAGTCGATATTCGTACCGGCGAGCACTAAGAGGGGTTGAGCTCTTCTGCTGAATTTTTACTTAGCTTGTTCTAGAAATTTTAAGGGTATCTACAGTATCCTCAGTTGTTGTTAGTTGACGGGAGGGGGTAGCGGGTTAGTGAAGTCGGGTACTTCGGTTTAGGATAATATAATTATTAACGTGCTTTCTGTTATTATCTCCGTGTCTCGCATTTTGTGATGGCGCTTCGCTTTAACAGCGATTAGGAGCTTGTCTCTATTTTATTAACAACATACAGTATAGGAATGTTATGTCAGAAATTATCATTGAAAAAAACTTAAGTGAAGAACGTTTAAAAGAATTAGACGTTTCAAGTTGGAATATTTGGGACTGCCCAGTATCTGAATTTCGTCTTGATTTTGACAATAAAAACGAACGCTCGTACATTTTAGAAGGTGAAATTGTTGTCACTCCAGATGGTGGCGAGCCGGTTACTATCGTACCTGGTGATTATGTCATCTTTCCTGACGGCTTAAAAAGTGTTTGGCAAGTAACTAAAACATTGAAAAAGCATTACATGCATTTCTAAATGGATTAAGGCATCTTCGGATGCCTTTTTTGTGTCGTGTTGTTGCTCAGTTTTATGATACACCTCGTATTTGCGGTACTTACCTACTAGTAATAATCCTTCGCTGAAAATCAGGGATGATTTGATCAATGCTATGCGCTAGTCAGAAATGAGTTGAGCAGCAGAAAAACATTTTTTGACGATATAAGAGCGCTTACTCGCTACATGCAGTTTGATAGTTGGTCATCCTTACTAAAATTTATGCTGGAAGGGTTGGAAGTTCCGATACCAAAAACAGGAGAAAACCTAAATTGAGAACTGCTGGATTGAGTCTGTTTTATTATCTGGTTATGTAAATACTAAAACCGATAAAGTAATTAAGCAGTCTATTGTTAGGATTTAAATTGAAGTGGCATATGATTAGTGGGGTGGTTTAGTAAAGTTAGTGCCAATCAGTCATGAAAAGCTATTTAACCGAATAAGGATTTAAAAATTGCCTATTCCAAAGTAGTTTTTTATCAATTTCAGTTAATTCAGCGGCATCGCAAACTTCATCCCAGTATCGAGTAATAGTTTCTTTTTGGTGATTAATAATGCTGATTGCTTCTTCTGTTGATAGCAAAAAAATCCCAGCGGCTTCAATACAGGTTTTCATGCAGCTAAAATTATTATTTCCATTGATAAGCATCGCTTGAGTGGCTTCATTACCGGTTCGGTTTTGAGGGCAAATATCATAAGCAGGGGTAAGGGTGAGCATGTTTCCATCCCAAAATGCGGCATGATTACGAGCGTGGTCATCGGTATTTCCGCTGAGAATATTAAACACTAAACGTGAAAATAACTCTTTAAGTGTACTGGGTGCATCGGTAAATTTTGCTCGAATGATGTCGGCTAAATTCTCATAGCTGGCATAACGAGCCATCATTTCGTCTAAGCCTAAAATCGTTAACGCTGAAACCATACTTTTTCTTTGCCAGCCTTGGTTGGTGGCAATGCGATCAAAGCGCTCTATTAATAGAATATCTTTGTTAGAGGCTTCGGTTAATTTAACGGACGCAACATTGAGACCGGATAGTGCTGCTAAGCGCATAGCAATAAACTCAGATTTAATAACGCTGTATAAGTCGGAGCTAGAAGAAAATTTTGCAATATACTTTTTGTTATTATCTTCGATTAAGGCTTTAGGGCGAGCACCGCCAATAGAACTACCGTGGTGCAGGGCTTGATCTAGTTCAGTTGTTAGTTGAATACCTTTTTCGACACGTTCAGCAGACTCAAGTAGTTCTGTAAGAGTCGTATTGGAAGATGCGCGGGGGATATATTCTGTCGGGGAGTGCTGAAAATCTAATGCGCCAATGCGGTCGGAGCCTGATTCCAGCATGTAAGTTAGTTCATTAAGTTGTGTGCTATCGATGTCTCTCCCTTTAAGACCTAAGCGCTTGTTAATGATAACGCGCCTGCCCCAAGCATCGGGTGTAGCATCGCGGATGCAGTTGGGTATAGACAGTCCAGATAATAAGGGAAGAAGTCCAGAGCGCAGAGGCAGCTCTGTATCGTAAATAGGGATAGAGCCTTTACGTGCTAAGTAGCTTTTACCGTAATTAAAAAGTAATTTATTGTTTTCAGTGGTTAGTTTTCCGGCAACAACAGGGTGGTTTTTTCCTGGTAGCCAAATCCAAACATAGGCTTCATTGTAATTTTTATTAGAAGTCATCATCTACAGGCGTATTGGGTTGGTGAGTGGCTTTAGGGAGTAGTGCGATTTTATCGTTTATTCTATTAATATGCGTTTCGATTGATGTCGCTTCGGTTTCAAAAAGTGGAATTCGAACCAGTGAGGCAACTTCAAAAAATAACCCTATCGCACAAGTCATATCTCCTTTTTCTATTTTTTGTAGCGTTGCACGAGATATTCCTGCACGACCTGATAGCTCCGTTTCGCTCCAGTTTAATTGTTTACGTCCAAGCTTTATTTGAGAGCCTAGTAATGCAGCTGCTTCGGTGCTGTATTTAGAGTAAGTTCTATTTTTCTTCATGGCAGGGCTTAATGAATAAAATGACTAATATATTAGTCTTATCTAGTGGTAATGATTAATATATTAATCATTATTGCTGGTTTATGCAAGCGGAGGCTTGTTAATATGATTTTTAGTCCGCAGTAGGCGACAGGGAAATTTGCCAATCCGAAGTGAACTGTAAGTTCGCTCGGGAGGCCAGAATTTTATCCCGACAGCTGTCAAGTCAATGAGGTAGATTTAACGAAGCGGCTTTTGTGCGTAGTTGAATCGTACGCAGGACGAACTGGGGCTCCCGTAAATCGCTCCGTAGGCGAGTGAATATTGGCGATAGGACATCCCAGTATTTCACGAGGTAGGTTGGCGCGCCAAATGGATTAAGGCATCTTCGGATGCCTTTTTTGTGTCGTGTTGTTGCTCAGTTTTATGATGCACCTCGTATTTTCGGTACACACCTACTAGTAATAATCCTTCGCTTTTTCTCATTCTCAAGTTCTAGCTTGAGAATGCCTAACTTCAAGCTCTGCTTGATGATTTAAACTTGTTTCTCAGCCCTTCTGGGTGTGAGTCTTCTTGCCAAAATTGGTGCTTACTTTTAGTTTTATGCTTGCACTTGCTATATTCACTATTGCTAGCAATTCAATGCAAGTGATTCTCTAAAGCAACATACGCATGAAGCTTAAAATCTGTATTTTGTTGTAGCTATGATAAAGCTATCAAAAGGCAGGGCTGTTCAATGCTGAAATTACTGAATAATCATTGGGTTAGGTATTAGTATTTGAGTTTTCAAGTATTTGATAGAATATAAAATCTATTTTACACTTTAAATTTAGTGATTTTAAAATACAAACAACAATTAACTTATTGATTTAAATTATAATATCTAGCATTGAACTGCCCTGATCAAAAGGTATCTGCACACTTTCTTATAGCGCCTACGGCTCATATTAATTTAATGCGCTAGGTGTTTAATCGTTAAGCAAAATGAAAGTTATTCCTTCCTTCGTTTTTAACTTTGTACATCGCTTTATCTGCAATATGGGTTAGCTTTTCTAAGGTATCTGCTTGGGATGGACAAAATACTATCCCAATACTCGCTCCTACATGAACTTGAATATCGGAAATTAAAATCGGTTTATTTACAGCTGATATTATTTTACTCGCAGTTTTTTCAATTACTTCTTTGTTATTTATTGATGATCTATGTAGTAAAATTAAAAACTCATCTCCTCCGATGCGAGCAACTATATCTTCTTTACGAACAATTGATTTAAGTCTTTTTGCTATTTCTATTAGTACTTGATCACCGGTATTATGGCCAAACTCATCATTAATTGGCTTGAACTTATCTAAGTCTATGAATAGCAAGGCTACTTCAGAGTTTTCCCTTATGGAGCGAGCAATGCTATATTCAAATTGTGTATTAAAAAATAGGCGATTACAAAGGCCAGTAAGGGAATCGTGATTAGCAACATCTAGGGCATATTGTTCTGATTTTTTTATGCGCTGTGTAAATTCTTCAATAATCAACAATGCAAGAAAAAAATGAATGCCAAATAAAATAAGGGCATAAATGAGAAAGCCTGGGATTTTATAAGGCTCATAAACGTAGGTCAGTACATAGGACTGCCAATGTATGCCACATATAATGAATATCACTGGTAATGCTTTATATAGAAATCCCTCATGAATTTTAGTCTTGAAAAAAAGTAAAGCTAACTTAAAAAGACCTACAGTACAGAATGTTTGCATGACTATGGCCGACAAAATCATATTTTTTAGAAAAAACTGGAAATATATAATTGATAGTATTGCGAATAACGCCGCTATCACCATATATTTCCTGTTTATTTTTTGACCGTTAAATTCAGCACTACCAAAATTTAGGGCGACTACCCAAAAAATCATAAACGCATTATTTATCATAATGCCAGTACTTTCCAAGCCATTGGTGGTAGTTAGTATTTGTGCAATATAGCCAGCACACGCTGCACTAGAAGCAATAGCCCACCAACCCGAGCCATTTTTTGTTTTTAAATTTTTGCGTACAGCAAGGAATAGCAGGGCAGCCATGAAAAAGCCAGTAGAACCAACTATTAGAACAATCTGGAAAATATTCACTGTAAAATCACCGTGTTAGTTTCTGTTAATTATCTAAGTGATCATAGGTATAATCTCCTTAGAAGTCTTTTTTAAGTGTGTGCTTCTATGTTGCCAAACAGCGACGCGTTAAAAGGCGAGTGGGTTAGAGATGTTAGCGATTCAAAGTTGAGGTATAAGGCCCGCATACTTTGAAAGGTTTTATACTAAACCCCAACCATATTGAAAATCGTATTTTTTGTGGGGCGTAGACTTTAGTCTACCTTTTAAAATAATAGTAGGCTAAAGCCTACGCCCCAATATCGCACTTTTAAAAACTACACATTTCTAAGTGGACGGGGTTTATCACAATACCAGCTTGATTCACCTCTGAATTCTAGTGCATAAATACTTAACTGTGGTAAGAGTTATATTATCAGATATCCTTGGTATCTAACTTGAAAAACACTGTATCTTGAATGGATTCAGTAACTTTAATTTATTGTCTGATTTTTCTAGGGGGCTGTAAGGTGTTTGTACAAAGCTTTTAACGGAATTGGAAGAGTAGTCCGAGTAAGTAATTAGGCCGAACTGGCGCCAATCTACCCAGAAATAGACCAGAAGAAATTTTAAGCAAAAAAAAAGGCCCGAAGAGAATAATCTCATCAGGCCTTTATTTGTTTGGCTTTAGCATGGTGCCCAGGGGCGGAATCGAACCGTCGACACGAGGATTTTCAGTCCTCAATGCGCCCTCCGCTACGCTATGGTCGCTGCATTCTCTACCGGTTATCTACCTGAAAGGTCAAGTTTCTGTGGTATATTATTGACCTCGTATTGACCTCATAAGGAGCCCTAAGATGGCTGAAAGTTTCTCTTTTACTAATAGACGTTTAGATAGTCTAGAGATTCCTGTGCGTGGTAGAAAAGAATATGTAGACACTCAAGTTCCAAAACTACGCCTTCGAGTTTCACCCACAAATAAATCTTTTCTTGTTCTTAAGTTTCAAGAAGGGAAATCAAAAAGAATAACTATCGGAAAATACCCAGAGATTTCTATAAATTATGCGCGAGATAAAGCGCGTGAGATTCTTCAAGAGATAAATATGGGTGTGGACATACACGAAAAGAAACGTAAGCAAAAATTCGCTAGTTTAACCTTATACGAATTATTAGAGCTTTACTTAGAAAGTAGAGAACTAAAAGATTTAACTATTAGGGATTACAGAACGAAATTCAAGAAGTTCAAAGGACTTAATACAATAGGTAAACTAAGTGACATCACTGAGGATATGATACTTAGTCTACATACTGACTTAAGTAAATCATCTCCTACAGCAAGTGCTTGTGCTTTTAGATATCTTTCTGCCGTCTTTAATTATGCTGTTGCTTTAAAGTATGTAAAGGAGTCGCCTGTGATGGTCTTAAAGAAAGCTAAGCTTATCAAGAAGACTAATAAAAAAGTAACTATTATACCTGCCGATAAACTTAAAGATTGGCTAGAGGCAGTCGATAAGAGGCCCTTGAAATATCGAGTATACTTTTACTTACTTATCTATACAGGGTGCCGCACATCAGAGGCTCAACAGCTCTTAAGGGAAGATGTTGACCTCATAAAGTCTACTTTAATATATAGAGACACTAAGAATGGCTCTGATATGCAGTTCTTTATTTGTGATACTTTAAAAGCTCTTATTCAAGAGTATCTTTTTGAATACCCTACATCCTCCAAGTATCTTTTATTCCAAACAACGAACGCTTTAAGACCTATTGTTACACCTAGTAAGCAATTTGCACATATAGATAAGGAGATAGACTTTAGAATCACAGCCCATGATGTTAGAAGGACTTTTGCAACAATAGCAGAAACGGTGGGATTAAATTTCTCTATGATTAAATGTCTTCTAAATCATTCGAGCTCTTCAGATATAACGCTAAGCTATATTCAAACAGAATTATCTACAAAAATAATAGCGACTAAGAAAATAGAGGCCTTTATTAACTCAAAAAGACTCTAAAAATTGTCATTTTACCAAAAACGTCCCCTCTACAAGCCCCGTCATACGTAGCCTCCATCAGATGTACCCTATTAGAAGAAGACACAAAATTTAAGAAATTACTTTTTGTTCTTTTTTCTATGGGGGTAAGGGGGTATCTAAAGACTCTAAAGATTCTAAAGATTCTAAAGATTCTAAAGATTCTAAAGATTCTAAAGACTCTTAAGACTCCTAAAGATCTCTAGAGATAATTTCTTCTTCTTAAAAAGAAAATAAAAACTAAAGATTCTAAAGATTCTAAAGATTCTAAAGATCTTAAGGTTTCTAAAGATTCCTTCTTTTTATTTATTGTCTGCTTTTTAAAACAAAAGAGGCTTAACGAAAACTCAAAGGCAAATCGCAATGTAACTATAAAAATAACTGAGAGATAACTATGGAATATCAAATCAAACAAAAAATATCGGAGATCATTAATGAATATCAAGAAACTCAAGATTTAACTTTTGAGTCTATGGGTTTTTTGATGGAATTAGGTATACAAGAAGAAGATTTATTTAAACATCTTTAAGACTTAAGAGAATCTTAAAGAAAACTTTAACAAAAAACAAAGAGAGATAAAATTATGAGTACTAAAAAAAAGAACACAACAGCGGTCATCCCAGCGGGAATCGCAGGATATACATACTTAAATGCTGCAGATACAGAATATGTGGCTGAGGGTGAATATAAGACAGAAGTGACAGGCTCTAAAGCGGACTTTTTAGGTTTTATGAAGTTAGTGAAAAAAGAACGTGATGCTTATGTAGCTACACTTCAAGAAAAACACTCAAAGACGCATTTTAAGCTTGCTGAGTTTCCATGGAAGAAACTAGAAGATGGTAATTTTAAAATTAAAGCAAAAATGAAAGCAAAAGTGGACATGAAAGATGGGACTTCATTTACACAACGTCCTAATGTTTTTGATTCTATGAATAACCTTGTAGATCTACAAAATGTCCTTATCAGAAAAGGTTCCACTCTAGTTCTTGGTGTTGAGCTAATTCCGTATTACACAGCTTTAAATGGGGCAGGTATTTCTCTAAGACTTAAAAATGTTCAAGTTAAGAAACTAGCCACCTCAGACATGGAAAAAACAGTAGCACCTGAAGGTTTTACTATAGATGCTGAAGGTTTTAATGGTGAGACTTATGAAGCACCTGAAGAATTCTCTGAAAATGAAGAAGCCGAAGTAGATAATTCGTTAGCTGAAGATGCTCAAGATTTTGAAGAAGATCTTGAAGATTTAACTCCTGCAGAACCTGAAGAGGATGATGATGACACAGACTTTTAGATCTAAATTTGAAGAGAATATCTTTAAGAATTTAACTAAGAGAGGTAAAGAGTTTTCTTATGAAAGTGAGAAGATTCTTTATCAAAAGTTACCCTCAAATTATTTAGTTGATTTCAAGATAAAGACTAAAAGTGGGTTAACTATTTATATTGAATCTAAAGGGTATTTCGAAGCTAAAGATAGAGCAAAACATCTTTTAATAAAAGATCAACATCCTGAAGTAGATTTAAGATTTTTATTTCAGAATTCAAAAAACACATTATCCAAAAAATCAAAAACAACTTATGCGAAGTGGTGCGATAGGCACGGCTTTAAGCATGCTGAAGGTACTGCTGTGCCTGAACGCTGGATGGACGAATAGGAGAGAGTTATGAGTAAAAGAAAAACAACTTCAGAAATTGTTATTCATTGTAGTGCGACATACGCAGATATGGATATCGGTGTAGCAGAGATAGATAGCTGGCATAAAGATAGAGGCTGGTCAGGGTGTGGTTATCATTACATTGTCAGAAGGGATGGAACTCCAGAAATTGGAAGAGATATCACAAAGAAAGGGGCGCATTGTTTTGGGCTTAATCAACGCTCAGTAGGCATTTGCTTGGTGGGGGGTCTTAGGAAACCTAAAGGTTCTAAAAGTCCTTATGAAGATAATTTCACTAAAGAGCAAAAAGATACACTTGCTGATCTTTTAAGGGTTTTACGTAGAGGTTATCCTGCTACAACAATTTTAGGACATAACGAATATGACAAACGTAAAGCGTGTCCTGTTTTTAATGTTGACCAATTCTTAAAGCGAAACAAAATACCTAAGAAAGGTACAACTTTAAAAAAAGAAAAATAAAAGTGGCACAGTGAAAAAGTGCGGCTAGACTTTATATAACTAGGGAAGTAAGAGCTTCCTTAGTTAAAAATTAACTTAAACAAAAAAGAGAAAATATTATGAAAAATCAAAAACAATTAATCATCGAGCACTTAAGAGATAAAGATACTCTAACAACCAAAGAAGCACAGGCACTTTACAGGATCGACAGGCTGGCTGCACGTATCCATGAGTTGAAAGCTTTAGGTCATGTAATTACTATGCAACTTAAGAGAGATCGCACAGGTAAGTCTTACGCATCTTATTCATTAGCGTAAAGAAGAACTTTTAAAAACTATAGATGTAAGAGCATCTGTAGTTTTATTTTAAACAATTAAACAAATAACTTGAGAGAGAAAATTTGTTAGGAGGAATTATGAGTGTAAAAAAGAATAATGTCAAGCAAGATTACGTAGAAAGTACTTTCGTTGAGCATGTTAGATGTGATGTATGTGATAGCGAAGATAATAATAGTTTGTACACCGACGGTCATACGCATTGTCATGTATGTGAAACAACCGTTAAGAATGGAGCTGCAGCAACTCATAAAGAGAAAAAGCAGACTAATGTAAAAGTAGATAAGAATTTATTAGAAATAGACATAAAAGATATACCGTCTCGTGAATTAACAAGAGAGACATGTCAAAAATGGAATTATGGTGTAAGTAAATACCAAAAAAGAAATGCTCAAGTCGCTACATATATAGATCATGAAGGCAATAAAATTGCTCAAAAGGTCAAAATGAAGGGAAAAGAGGCAGGAAAGAAAGAATTTAGATTAATCGGACAGACTAAAGAATTACCACTTTTTGGTCAGCATCTTTGGAAAGAAGGTGGTAAACGCTTAATTATTACAGAAGGTGAAATAGATGCTATGTCTGTCTCCCAAGTACAAGAACATAAATGGCCTGTTGTTTCAGTGCCTTACGGTGCTCAAAGTGCCTTAAAAAGTATTAAAGAAAATTTAACCTTTGTAGAGTCTTTTCAAGAGGTGGTTTTCGCTTTTGATAATGATAAAGCAGGTCAAGAAGCAGTTGAAGAATGTATCAGAGTGCTGTCTCCAGGAAAAGCTTTCTTAGTTTCTTTTGAATTAAAAGATGCTAATGAATATCTTAAAGCGGGTCGTATTGTTGATCTTGTTCAAGTTTTATGGAAAGCCAGAAAGTATAAACCTCAAGGTATCCTGCGAGGTCCAGAGCTTAGCTTTGAAGATATGATGGAAGCGGGAGGTATTAAGTATGAATTACCTTGGCCAAAATTAAATCAAAAACTTGATGGTCTTCATAAAGCCGCTTTAACAATGGTTGCAGCAGGTTCGGGTGTCGGTAAGACAACTCTAGTTGCTCAATTAGCAGAAGATCTAAGAGAAATGCATGATTGTAAAATCGGTAATATTTTTCTTGAAGAGTCTATCCATGAAACAGCTCAAAGATTAACCGCTATGAATGGAGGTTTTTCTTCAAGTGAACTTAAATCTGCAGTTAATCCACAGAAAAAAAGAGGACAAGCGAGAAAGATCTATACCAGAGGTTCTGAAGAATACAAAAAGAAAACAGAAAAATTCAGAGCTGCTTTTGAAAAGGTTCAATCAGAAAACAATATATTTTATGATCACTTTGGTTCTTTAGAAGCTGATGATTTATTGTCTATGATGCGATTTATGGCTGTTTCAGAAGAATGTGATTTTATTATTTTAGATCATATCTCTATTGCTGTTACAGACACTGATGATGCAAAAGATGGTGAAAGAATGGCTATCGATCGCTTAATGACACGCTTAAGAACTCTTATTGAGGCAACAGGTGTTGGAGTTATTGCTATTGTTCATTTAACGAAACCTGAAGGAAAAACACACGAAGAAGGCGGAAGAGTTACCTCAAATCAATTGAGAGGTTCAGGAAGCTTAAAACAACTTTCAGATGCAATTATAGGTCTAGAAAGGGATCAACAAAGCGAAGATGCTTCAAATCAGACAATCCTTAGGCTATTGAAAAATAGAGATAATGGAGAGCTTGGGGTTTGTGACACGCTTTTATTTAATAAAAAGACTTCTATCTATGAAACTGAAGATATTCAATTATCTAGTGCATTTGTGGAAGGTGTAAAAGCGCTTGAAGAAGAGCGTGAAGAAGAATTCGAGTTTTAAACATTTAACAAGGAAGAAATAAAGGGGGTTCTCATAATACCTCCCGAGCAAGGATGCTCAAACTCTAGCTGTGGTGGGTGGGATGGACCTTCGGGTAATCAGGCTAAAGAAAACTTATGTTAAATGTTAGATAAAAAACGGAGAATATTATGAATAATGATCAAATAATAGTCGTTGATGCAGAATCTGATGGACTGTTAGAGACAGTTTCTAAAATACACTGTTTCAGCGCAACAGATTTAAAAACAAATACAGTAGAAAGTTTTAACGACCAAAGAGTTTCGAAAAGATCTCTTTATGAAGGCGTAAAGACTTTTTCAAAAGCTAAAAAAATAATAGGACATAATTTCATTGCTTATGATAAGCCTTTGATTGATATGTTTTATAAAGATAACAAGATAAAACACGAGCAGCTTATTGATACGCTTGTTATGTCTCGTCTTGCTTATGCAGACAATAAATCTCTAAAGGCTACAGATTTCGCCTTGATGCGTAAGACAGGCCAAAAGTTTCAAGCAGGTTCTCATGGTTTAAAAGCTTGGGGAAGACGGTTAGATTTACTTAAAGGCAGTTATGGAGAAGGTGAAGATGTCTGGGCGGATTGGAATCAGGAGATGGAAACATACTGTGAACAAGATACTAGAGTAACAACTAAACTCTTTAGATATCTTTCTGCTAAGAAAATGGATAAAAGAGCTATCAGATTAGAGCATGACGTTGCAGAAATTATTGCAAGACAAATGCGTAATGGCTGGCAGTTTGACACAAATAAAGCTGAAGAATTAGCTGTTAAATTAACTGGTGAAAAGCTTCAGTTAATACATGATCTTCAAAAGATCTACACAGGATGGTTTAAGCAGTCAGGTAAAGTTTTTACACCGGCTCGAGATAACGCTTCTTCAGGTTATGTAAAAGGGGCTCCGCTTTCTAAGATCGTTTGGAATACCTTTAATCCTGGTTCAGGACAACAGATAGCTCATGTTTTAGTTAAATATCATGGATGGGTTCCTACTGTTTTCACTGATAAAGGTAATATCTCTACGACAGCTGATGTTCTTGAAGAGATAGAACTTCCGAATATCAAAGAGATTCAACATTATCTAAAAGTTGCTAAGTTATTGTCTCAACTTTCTACAGGTAAAAAAGGTTGGCTAAAGGCTGTTAAACCTGACGGAAGAATCTATGGGTCTGTTAATTCAAATGGTGCAGCTACAGGCAGAATGACTCATTCAGGCCCTAACTTAGCTCAAGTTCCAGCGTCAGGAAGTTTTCTTGGTGATGACTGTAGATCTTTATTTATAGTTCCTAAAGGCAAAAAACTTGTTGGGTGTGATGCTTCCGGATTAGAGCTTAGATGTCTAGCGCATTATTTAGCGCGTTGGGATAAAGGTGCTTATGCTGATATCACTGAAAATGGTGATGTGCATGAAGCCAATATGGTGGCTGCAGGTTTCCGTAAATTAGAGACTTTTGAGCACATAAAAGAGAAGAAAGCTCGTAAGAAATTTATAGCTAAAGAAAGAGGGGAAGCAAAGACATTCATTTATACCTATTTATATGGTGGTGGTAATGAATTAATCGCAGTTCGTCTTGAGTGTACTGTAGCTCAAGCTAAGAAAATAAGAGGAAACTTTGATAAAAATTTGATGGGACTTAAGCAACTCAAAGATGCTGTTGCTAAGACTATTAAAACTAAAGGATATCTTACAGGTCTTGATGGTAGACGTCTTTATAGTCGATCAGAGCACTCAGCGTTAAATCTTTTACTACAAAGCTGTGGAGCAGTTGTTATGAAACAAGCATTAGTTAATTTAGATAGAAGTCTAAAGAAAGAAGGAATGGTTGATGGCGTTCATTTTAAGTTTGTCGGAAATATTCATGATGAATTTCAAATAGAAGTTGATGAAGATAAAGCAGAGTTGGTCGGAAGATTAGCTGTAGAAGCTATTAGAAAAGTAACACAAGATTTTGACATGAAAGTTCAGCTTGATGGAGGCTATGATGTTGGAGATTCTTGGAAAGATACACATGAATAAAAGAGGAAAAAAATGAAGATAAAAACAGCATTTCTTCATATTGAATTTGAAGGCGCTGCTTTTTTCGTTCAAGGGATGTATAGGATAGTGGAAGTAACAAGGATGTTAGAAGAATACCATAACGAAACTGATGAAAAACAGAAAGAATTCTTAGGACTAACGCTTATAGAAAAAATTAAAGAAAAACAATAATAAAAAGAGAGAGAAACATTATGGAATACAAAATTAATAAAAATTGGAGAGAGACTGCATCAAAAAAGATGATGTACGAAGCTACTTCTAGATCAAAACAATACGATTATCCGATAAATATAACTTTTGAAGATATCGAAATCCCTGAAAAGTGTCCTATTTTAGGTCTGACTTTAAAGCCGGCATGGGGGACAGGGGTAGCTTCAGATAGCTCTCCGAGTCTAGACAGGATTATTCCGGAGCTAGGTTATACAAAAGGAAATATACAAGTCTTATCAGCAAGAGCTAATAATTTAAAACGAGATGGGTGCGCTGAGGAACATAGACTTATTTACGAATATATCTCAAACATTTTCAAGGAAGAAACTAATGAAAAAATTTAAACAAACAGTAATCTTAAGTGTTCTTTTAGTGATGCTTAATGGTTGCTCTGTGGCTCAAATAATGACTGCACTTACAGTAACTAGAGAAGTAACTATGTGTGCTATAGGTGTCTATAAAGAAGCTATAAATGATGATTGTGAAGAAGAGGTTGTTATTGATAAGGAGGTTCTAGATGTTTCTAAATAGTTTAATACTAGAGCATATAAGAGAGACAAATAAATACCGAATTAAGGAAGATTTCTTATATAAAACAACAAGAGGTTTTAAGTTAACAGTGCCTGCTGGGACTATTAGTGATTTAGCATCTATTCCTAGACTCGCTAAGTTCATCATTGATGATAACGATCCTCATATATTAGAAGGCGCTGTTGTTCACGATCTCCTCTATGGAATGATAAGAGAAACTAAAGATGTATCAAGGCTTAGAAGGAATGCAGATATTATCTTAAGAGATGCTATGAAAGAACTAAAAGCTCCCTATTGGAAACATACCTTAGTTTACTACGTTGTGAGAGTCTTTGGGGGGTCTCATGTTAAAAGTTGATGGAGATATGATTGTCTTTCCTGCAGCTATTATTAGTCAAGAAGAAAATCCATTTGATCCTGAGGCACCTTTAATTTTAGATTTTGAAAAAGCAAAAAGTAAAGCTATAGCTCTAATTAAAGATAAGCAAAAAATACTTGACGATGATGAAATTATTTTAACATTTAGTTGTAGTCGTGAAGATAACTGGAGACGTAAGTATTTACCCTCATATAAAGCAGATAGAGAACCTTCTCCACTTTTAATACCGCAACTTAAAGAGTTCTTATCTGAAGAATATCATGTAATAACAAATTCTTGTTTAGAAGCTGATGATCTTTTAGCAATGATGCAAGACCCTGAAGATGTTAATTCTATTGTCTGTTCAGGTGATAAAGACATGTTCACAATTCCTGGAAGAACATATCTATGGAATCGTAAGATCGATAAGACTCAAACTTTAAGAGAAGCTAATGAGTTTCATTTTGAACAGGTTCTTCAAGGAGATAGAACTGATGGATATTTTGGATGCCCTGGAATAGGCCCAGCGAAAGCTAAGAAAATTCTAGCAGAATTCAAAGAGATTAACTGTGAGATCGAGTATCAACAGGCAGTTTGGGAAAAACTAATAGAAACATTTGCTAAAAAAGACTTAACTGAAGAGGACTTAAAGATTCAATATTATGTGTCTAGGTTACTTAGAAAAGGAGAGTTCGACTTTAAGAAGAAAGAAGTCAAACTTTTAGATTTTTTAAAATAAATAAAAAGAGAGAGAAAAATATGAATGAAAAAGATAAAGGAGTTAAATTCGATTCCGGAAAATATATGATGCATTTGGTGCCTCTAGAGGCTCTAAAAGAAGTAGCTAAAGTCTTCACGTATGGTGCTAAGAAATACACAGCAGATAATTGGCGTAAAGGTATGTCTTTTAGTCGTTACTTTAATGCAGCTGAAAGACATCTCCAAGCTTTCTGGCTTAATGAAAATATAGACGAAGAATCAGGGTTACCTCATTTAGCTCATGCTATATGTAACCTTATGATGCTCTATGTTTATTCGAGTGTCTCAAGGTACATAGAGTTTGATGATAGATTAAAAGAAGAAAAGAACGTAAAAAATAAGAGTATTCACGAGGAAAACCATGACATTTTAAAAAGAGAAGTAGCTTTATGGAACTCCGGTGATATAAGACGTTCCTTTTTAAAAGAAGATTCAGATTTTTGGAATAACTAAAATAGAAGGAAAGATAATGAGCGATAAAATTTTAATATTACAAAAACATGATGATACTTACTTAGAGATTTCTGAAGATCTAATGGAATATCTAAAAGATACTTTCGCGAGTTTCGAAGTGAAGCCGCATATGACTCCCAATGATATCTATTATAAAGCTGGAAAAAGAGAGGTCTATGAGCATCTAAAAGCGCTCCATGAGACATTTAAAGAAAATAAAAACAATTAATTAAAAATATAAGGAAATAATTATGTGTGGAGGAACAAAAACACCAAAACCATTGAAAGTTAAAGAACCCGTTACACCCCCAATTATGGGAGCAAACCCTAAATCAACAGAATTAAAAAGGAATAAAAGAGGTAAAAGTTCTCTTACAAAATCACGTATACCTACTTCAACAGAAGGTCTACAGATTTCATCTAAAAAGAATTCTGGAGAAAAACCAAAGAATTCTGGAGAAAAATCAAAAGTGTTCGGTTTATGGCTTTCTAATTTAGTTAAAAACAGGGTTAGAAAATAACTATAAAAGGAATTTATAATGGCAAATCTGCTAGAAACGAGCGCTTCTCGTTACAAAACATTAGAGCAAGAAAGGCAGCCATATCTAGATAGAGCAAGGGAATGTTCAGCATTAACTTTACCCGCTATTATGCCTCCTGATAATACTTCAGGCAAAGATAAATTAGATACTCCATATCAAGCTTTAGGTGCGCGAGGTGTTAATCACTTAGCTGCAAAACTTGGTTTAACACTCTTTCCACCAAACTCAAGTTTCTTTAGACTCTCTATGACTGAAAAGGTTCTAGCGGAAGCTGGGATGTCTGAGGATGCAAGAACAGAAGTAGAAGAAACATTAGCTTCTTTTGAAAGAGCTTTGATGACTGAAGTTGAAGAAAAGGCTTATAGATCTAAACTTATAACAGCAATCAAAAACTTGATAATCTCTGGTAATGTTTGTCTGTATATAAGTGAAGATGGTATTAGAGTTTTTAAACTTTCTGATTATGTCTGTGTTAGAGACTCCTCAGGGAATCTGTTAGAGTCAATTACTAAAGAAGCAATCTCTATCCATGCATTATCTGAAGAAATTATAGCTGAGGCTGATCTTCAAGAAAAACTAGATGAAGAGAAACGCTCAGATGAAGAATTAGACTTATATACGCATGCTTATCTCGATAAAGGCGTTATGAATGTCTATCAAGAAATTAATGGTGTTGCTTTAGAATCTACACGAAGTGAATATCCACAAGCAGAATCTCCTTTTGTTGTCATAAGATACGCTGTGATTGATGGGGAGAATTACGGAAGAGGTTTATGTGAAGAATATTTAGGTGATCTTAAAACTTATGATTTACTTAATAAAGTTCTTTTAGAAGCTTCAGCAGCTGCAGCTAAAATCTTATATTTTGTTAATCCTAATGGTGTCACAAATAAACAAAAGATAGCTAAAGCAAAGAATGGTGATGTTGTCTCAGGAAACGCTGGTGATGTTTCAATCTTACAATTAAATAAGTCACATGATTTATCAATAGCTTCTAATCAGGCAAAAGAGATTGAACAAAGATTATCCTATGCATTCATGATGCAATCAGCTATTCAAAGAGGTGGAGAAAGGGTTACAGCTGGAGAAATTAGGTATATGGCAAGTGAGTTAGAAGATAGTCTAGGTGGTGTTTATTCAACCTTATCTTTAGAACTTCAACTTCCTTTAGTCGCTAGACTTTTATCTGTACTTCAGAAAGCAGGGAAACTTCCTGAACTTCCAAATAACACAGTTAAACCTGTGATTTCAACAGGTATTGAAGCTTTAGGACGTGGGCATGATATTGCTAAATTAGATACATTTATGCAAAAAATCTTACCTTTAGGACCTGAAGTTATTGCTAAAGTTTTAAACACTGATGACTTTATTAAAAGAGTTGCTAATGGTTTGTCTATAGACACTCAAACTCTTATAAAAACAACAGAACAAATACAGCAAGAACAACAACAAGAAATGGCTATGCAACAGCAACAAGGCTTAGGTGCAGGAGGCGGTATGGATGCTTTGAATAGTCCTGAAATGCAGGAAATGATTCAACAAGCAACAGGCGCTTTACAACAATAATTTAAATTAAAAGAGAACTTAAAAATGGCAGTAGTAAAAAAAGAAATAGCAAAAAAAGAAGTAGAAGCTAAAGAACCAGAAGTTATCGAAGGGGATGTAATCCTTAAAGGTGAGCCTGAAGGTGTAAGTATTCCAGGCGTTGGTAATTTACGTTTCGTAGAATCTAAATAATAAAAAGGAAAGATCATGACAGTAGAGAAAAATGAAGAAGTAGAAAATGAAGAAGTTCTTGAAGAAAATAATGAGCTTCCTTCTGATAAAGAAGAAAACACTGAAGATTCGGGCAATTCTGAAGATAATAACTCAGATGAGTCGGATGGCACTTCTGAATCTGAAGGTAAATCTGAAGAAGATGAAGGTGAAGAAGAATTAACAGTAGATGAAATCTCTGAGCAGCTTGGTGTTGATATAAGTGATATGGATACTTACTACCAAGAAAACGGAGAGATAACTGAAGACCATTTTGAAAGACTCGAAAAAGCAGGAATTTCTAGGTCTGTGGTTGAACAGCACATTGAAGGACAAAAATTATTACAAGAGCAATATAACAACAAAGCAGCGGAAGCTGTAGGTGGGATGGAAGCTTTTACTGAAATCGCAGCTTGGGCTGTTGAAAACTTAGATGAAGGATACATTTCAGAGATAGATGAAGGTTTATCTTCTCCTAATAAAGCGATACGTGAGGCCTCTCTTATGAGTCTTAAATCTCAATATGACGCTTCAAATGGAACAAAAGGCAAACAAGGACAATTAATTAAAGGAACATCTACAAGAGCTGGTACATCTCGTTATGAAAATAATGAACAGCTTCGTGCAGACATGAATGATCCACGTTATGACTCTGATGAAGCTTTTCGTAGAAAAGTTATGAATAAAGTATCAAGAAGTAGTCTTTAAATAAATAAAGGGAAAGACTCTCGCCTTTCTAAAGGAGAGACATTTTATATATAAAATTTTAAATAAGGAAATTTAAAAATGGCATTACAAAACTTAGGACAAGATAAATTAGCAGGTGATTTACAGGCGAATTTTAAAGTCATCGCTATGAACGAAGTTATCAAACAATTCGAATCTAAAGTTGAAATGGTTGATAAACATACAGTTAGAACTATTAAGTCTGGTAAATCAGCATCTTTTGATGTTATGGGCAAGACTGAAGGTTTAAATAACTATACAGGTGGTGTAGATACTAGCTTGTTAGCTGGACAAACTTCGCAAACTGTTATCAACGTTGCACATGATAATTACAATGGTATTACACGTATCGTTACTGAATTAGACGAAATTCAAAATCATTTTGATGCTCGTAAAATTCTTACTGACGAGATGGGTTTAGCATTAGCTGTTGGTTATGATCAAGATGTTTACAAAGTGGGTGTTTTAGCTTCTAGAGCTCCAGCAACTTTCACTGGTGGAAATGCGGGTGGAAAGATTGTTTCTGCTGCTTTAGCGACTGATGGTGACGCAATCTTCTCTGCTATTTTAGCAGCTGAGACTAAATTGTTTGAAAACGGTGTACCCGCAGGTTCAGATGTTTACTGTGCATTACCTCCTGCTCAATATGCGTTGTTACGTGAGAGTACTAAAATCATGAACAACCAATGGGGTGGAGATGGTTCTGCTAACTCTGCTAATGTCGGAATGGTCGGTGGTATTAAAGTTTATAGAACTATGAACTTACCTTCTACTGTAGTTTCTACAGGACCTGCAGCATATCAAGGTTCTTTCGTAAGCACTGTTGGTTTAATCTGGCACAAATCAGCTATCGCTACTGTAAATTTACTATCTGCAAACGTAGATGTTATCGAAGACAAGAAATTCAACCAAACTCTTTTAAGAGTACAAAGTGTTGTTGGTCACGGTATCTTACGTCCAGATGCGGCTATCGAGTTATCAGTACTTTAATCTGAAAAAAGCATAAATAGCCCTGCATCTCTTTGAGATGCGGGGCTTTTTTATTTAATTAATATAGAAATAGGAGTTCACATGGATGAGCTAAAAGCAGTAAATATGATGTTGGAGAGCATAGGTGAAGCACCTATTTCTACATTAGTTACAACAGGACTATCTGATGGAGCAATAGCTAAGAGAGTCTTAGAAAGCACAAACACAGAAGTACAAGCAAAAAAATGGTACTTCAATACAGAATACAATTACCCATTAACACCAACTTTAGACAATGAAGTCACTATCCCTTTAAATACTTTATTTATAGACGCAGATATTGGTGATTATACTAAAAGAGGGACAAGGCTTTATGATAAGTCTACACATTCATATACGATAACAGAAGCGCTTACAGCAACAATTACTTTAGAATTACCTTTTGATGAATTACCAATAACTTGTCAAGTTTATGTAGTAACTAAAGCCTCAAGGATTTTCCAAGAAAGAGTATTAGGTTCTCCACATTTATCACAACAATTAAGAGCAGATGAAGAAGAAGCAAGAATCGCTTTAATTATGTTCGACTCAGATATGTCTGATGATAATATGTTGACAGACACTACTTTTATCTCTGAAATCTTGGAGAGATAACTATGAGTTTAATTCAACATGCAATCCCTAACTTAGCAATGGGAGTCTCACAGCAACCCTCCAGTTACAGAAAAGATACGCAATCTAAGGAATGTATAAATGCTTGGTCGGGTGTTGTAAGAGGTCTGGAGAAAAGGCCTTCAACAGAGTTTATCGCTAAAATATCTGCAGCAATTGATGAGCATGCGTTAGTTCATATCTATGAGCGTGATAGTAAAGAAAAATATATTATTATAATAAAATCTGGAGGCGTTATAGAGTCTTTCGATTTAGAAACAGGACTTTCTAATACTGTTACTCTAGTTGTTCCGTCCGATTATATTAATGTTACTTATCCGAACAAGGAATTAAAAGTTGTTACGATAGCTGATAATACTTTTATAGTTAACACGTCTAAACAAACACTTTTAGATGCTTATGTTAGCTCTGGGACAATAAAAACAACAGTACAGACTTTCGGTAAACTACCATCTATAGACGATCCTGATTTAGTGGGTGTTGATATACCTGTAGCAGGAGATATCTTTGAGATTGCCGGAGATGCTGAGAACGATTTTGATAGTTATTATGTGGAATTTGATGGTGCTGTTTATTTTGAGACAGTGAAGCCTAATCAGCAAAACCGTTTAAATTCTTCAACAATGCCTCATAAATTAGTGAGTGAAGCTGATGGGAGTTTTTCTTATGATGTGATTTTATGGGAAGAGCGTATTTCAGGTGATGATGACAGAATACCTGCACCTTCCTTTATAGATAACACAATAAACGATATCTTTTTCTACAGAAATCGTCTTGGTTTTATCTCTAAAGATAATGCCGTGTTCAGCGGAGCTGGAGACTTTTTTAATTTCTTTGGTAAGTCTGCTCAAGCTATCTTAGATGATGATGCTATTGATTTATCCGTACAACATAATAAAGTTTCACATTTAAATCATGCAGTTCCTTTCAATAAAACTCTTTTACTTTTTTCAGATAACGTACAGTTTCAATTAGATGCTCAAGAAGCTTTAACACCAGCAACAGTAAGAGCTGATGTTTCTACAGAGTTTGCTTCTAGTAAAACATGTGTGCCTATAGGTTCAGGTAATAATATTTATTTCTCTTCAAATTATGGAGATTCTTCCGTTATTAGAGAATATTTTATATCTCCAGACACTATTACTAATGATGCAGGAGATATTACAGCGCATATACCTTCATATATTCCTAAGAATGTTAAAAAACTTATCACAAGTGAACAGAATGATTTCATTATCGCTCTTATAGAAAAATCTAATGAAGTTTATGTCTATAATTTTATGTGGTCAGGCTCTGAGAAAATTCAATCAGCTTGGCATAAATGGGTCTTTAGTGAAGAAACTGAAGTCTTATCTGCAGAAGTTTTTCAAAATAATATTTATTTTATTTTAGCTAAAAGTGATGGTGTTTATCTTGAAAAGATGAATATCGAATTAACAAAAACAGAAGTAGATCTCCCTATATCTATCTTATTAGATCGTAAGACTAATCTAACAGGAATTTACTCAAGTGTTACTAATAAGACAACTTTTACTTTCCCCTATCAAGTACAGGCTTCTGAAGAAGCTGTTGCAGTATTATCTGGAGGATTTGTAGGTAAAGAAGGTTTAATGTTGAACTTAACTGAAGTTTCTAACAATCAATATGAAGTTTCAGGTAATTATAGTTCTTCTTCAGTTTATGCGGGGGTTAACTATAACTTTTCTTATACTTTCTCAGAGTTTTTCGTTAGGGATAATGATAGCGTACCTATTGATTTTGGAAGACTTCAATTAAGAAATTTATCTTTGAGATATTCAGATACCGCTTATTTTGACGTGGTTGTTGAGCCTCTTTATAGAGAACCAGAATATCAATCTTATAGAAACTCCACGTTACAAGCTTTTACTGCTAATAACTTAGGTGGGTCAGAGACAATTGTAGGTGGGATAACACTAGGCAGTGGAGACATTACAGTTCCAGTTTTGTCTGATAGTACAAAAGTAAAAATAACAATAAATAATAATACGTATAGAACCTGTAGCTTTCAATCAGCCGCATGGGAAGGAATCGCAACTAATAGATCAAAAAGGATATAAGTATGTATAAAGTAAGGATAAAAGATCTACCTGAAGGAATTGAAATAAGGCCTTTCATGGAAAAAGATTTCGAAATAATAAAAAGGCTACGAAAGATTGATGTTAGAGAAATAACACGAGACATTCCTGAAGAAGAACGTGAAGCTTCTGCTGAAGCTGCTCTTAGGTTAAATGTCTTAGAGTCTCATGAAACATGGGCTTTTGTAAAAGATGGTGTAATAGAAGGTTTATGTGGGTTTAGTTACACAGAAGAATGTGAATATATGCATCCTATGTTACTCATCACTGATAATTTTTTCACAATGTGGTCTACGCGACAGATGCTTGTACATGTAACAGATATTTTAAAATATATATGCTCTTTTAATAAGCCTCTTATAAATTTAGTAGCTGAAGAAAATAAGACGGTCATTCGTTGGTTGTCTTTTCTTGGTTTTACTTTTGAAGATTATTTTGATGATCTCGAAGTTGATGGCTATATTTATAAATTCTTCTACTTAAAAGCAGGAGGGAAATTCAAATGTGTGGAGCAATAATAGGATTAGCTATCTCAGCTGTTACAGCGATAGCCTCAGGTGTTGCGCAAGCTAAACAAGCTGAACAACAACAAGCAGCTATCGAAGCTGAGATGGTTAGACAACAAGAATTGATGGATATAAAAGCACGTCAAGAAGGAGAGGAGGCTTCACAGCAAATGTCTGAGAGAGCTTTAGAGGCACGTAAAGAAAGGTCTCGGCTTAATGTAGCTGCAGGTGAATCAGGGCTTGGAGGTCTATTAACGGAACGCTTTCAAGACCAATCTATTTTTGATGAAGGGTTTGATATTGCCGCTATAGAATCAAATAGAGCCGCCGTATCTGACCAAAACAAATTAGAAAGGGAAGGGATTAATGCAAAAGGATTATCACAAATAAATTCTTTAGATAGGCCTTCAGCGTTAGATATAGGATTGAACATCGCAGGAAGTGTTGCTAATACAGGACATCAAGAGGGATGGTTTAAATCTAAAAAGACTTCAGTAGCTCCTCTAAAAATTAAATAAAAGGAAATTTTAAAATGGCACAAAAAAAGAAGAATAACCCGTTGGGAGGCGGGTTAATTGGGCATGGCTCGATTAAACAAAAAGTAGTGGCTTCTCCCGTTAATACTTTAGTGATGCCTTCAACAGACTCTACTTTTTCTAGTCTTGCTTCAGCTCTTGGGGTTGTAAGTCCCTATGTCAATAAAATAGCGGATAGACAAGATAAAAGAGATAAACAAAAGGATATGCTTAAAGGTCAAAAAGATGCTTCACAAAACTTTAGTGGAACAGATGAAGGCGCTTTTAATGATGATCAATCTCATGCTTACCAAAAAGCTTATATGCAAACTTTTGCTAAAAAGAAAGCGATCATATGGAAAAACAATCTTATTGAAGAATATGAAAATGAAGAGGTTTTTAATAAGAGTACAGACAGTCTACCAGAGTTTATAAAAGAACGTTTAGACGCTCAATTGGATGGAGTAGAAGATGAGGATTATCTCAGAGGATTTACTTCTGAAGCTCAGAGAGCTATTGAAAGCTTAGGAAGCAAATACACTAACACACAAATAACAAATAGAGACATACAAGCGCAAGATGCTGCATTTGTTATTATTGATGATATTCTGAAGAGTGTGGATAGTGGAGAGATGTCTGTAGAGGAAGGACAAAAACGTGTAAAGACTTTTGAGGATAAAGGGACCTTAGAAAGAACACAACTTATCCCTATACTTAAATCTGCAGCAACAGAACATTCTATTAAAGGTAAGCATTCTGCTACTCTTAATATCTTTGGTGGTATTGATGGTATGAAAGAGGTAGGAGAACAAAGAACTTCAGAGCATATAGCAAGGTTACAAGCAGGTATGACTCAAAGAGAGCAGAAGGCTGCACAAGGTCTAGAAAAAGAGAATTCTTGGTTTGAAAAGCGTCGCATCTTGGAAGAATATAGGAAGATACCTATAGAGCAGGTGGAGAAAAGAGAATCTTTTAGGTTAGACAATAATGCTTATTTTCAAGGTAGATTTAAAAAAGATGTTTTTTCTCCTAAACAGGCTGTTTCTGATAATGCAGCGTCAATACAAGAGGTGGAATTTAATGATTCTGCGTCTTTCACTTTAAGACTCTTAGAGATGCCTGGAGAAGACCTTTCTGAAGAAGAGCTTTTTGCTTTAAAAGAGAATATTAAACATCCAGAGGTACAAGCGAAAGTTAAAGTAGCGATAGCTCAGAAGTTTAAGGAGATTTCCGATTTAGAGGCTAAAGAAGGGCAAGCAAAAGATATTCCTGATTCTTTTGCTTATATTTCTTCTGTAACTTCTAATAGGGCAGAGATTCCTAAGACGGTAATTGAAGGGTTTAATTTACCTTTCGTGGCTCATAATTTTGAAACTTTACAGAACAACGCTTTATTATTAAATAATATGTCCACTTCTCAAGATAGTAAGCATAGAAACTTTGCTTCAAAAGTGATGCAGAGTCTTCCAAATGAATTACAGGACAAGTACGCTTATATTAATATTTTAACACAAAGAGGATATGATGAAACACAAATCAATTCCACGTTAGAGGAATATGCTTTAGGTAATATAGAGGGAGTTACTCCTTTTGATGTCACACGCTCTAAAGATGTTTTGAATTATGTCTCTACTTTTGTAGATAAGAAAGAGGATGTTACACCTAATTTTAGCAGATCTATGAAGGAAGATATAGGTAATTATGTTGATGATATCCTTAAAAGACCAGGATTTAATGGGAATGTTGAAGATGCTACGGAAATAGCTTATAGAAATTATAATACAAACTCTATACCTATCATAATGGCTGACAGTAAATCCATGCGTATAGGAAATCAAGGAGGTTCTATTAAACAAGAAGATTTTGCTTATTATGATACGACTGTTAAAGCTTTTTCTACGACTTTCTTAAAAAAAGGTTTTATAACCAAGGAGCAAGCTAAAGATTTTTTAGTTATTCCACAAATTGAAAGGAATAGTAAAGGTGAAACTTTTATAACTTTTTATAATAAAGAAGGACTTCTTCTAAGTTCCAAAGATTTAGGTATAAAAGATAGCTCCTTAAGTGGTTTTAAAGATTTCATGATACATAATCACCTTAAATCTAAAGAACAAAAAAAGAATAATTCTGAAGAAATAAGTACATCTAGCCCTTCATTTGGAGGATTTTTTTAAAAAGAAATAACACAAAAACATAGCCTCGCCTTCTCACTTTAGAGATCGCGAGGCTTTTTTATAGGTAAAATAAAATGGCACAAAATATATTAGATACACGAATAAGAGATATCACAGATAAGGATGTGGCAATAGCTACAAACCTTCAAGAAACTGAAAGGGAGAAAGCTTATGATAAATCCACTGCTGGAGAAATCTTTAAATCCTCGGTAAATCTTTTTGGAGGAGTAACAGCGGCTGCTAGAGAAGTAGATATTCAAGTTCAGACATATGATGAACCTGATGATAGAGAAAGTGTTTCTGATCTTTATGATAATAAGTCTAAATGGTTTAAACAATGGATTGATGGTAATGATGTTCCTATGGAAAACTACACAGAGATGCTTCATGGAGGTATTTCTAAGAAAGAAGCTCAATTACGAATTCAACAATACTTAGCTTTAGATTTTGATAGAAAGACTTATGAAAATGCGCCAGCTGGTGTTAAGGCTATTAATACCTTAGGAGCTCTTGCGATAGACCCTACTATACTTGTTCCTGGAAGTGCTACTTATAAAGTGGTTAATACAGCTGCAGCAGGGTCAAGAGCGATAAAAATAGCTAAAACAGCGGCAGAATTTGGTATTTCATCTATAGCTTATGAGTCTATCCTAGCTAAAAATAGCTCATCTTATAGTTCAGAACAAGTTTTGCATGGTGTTGCTATGGCGTCAGCTGTAGGCGGTATTTTTGGTAGTTTTGGTAAAGTAAATAGATCACTTTCAGATAACTTAGCTGAACAATATAGAATACAAAACACTGCTCTTGATAGAGTAGAAGCTGAAGTTAATGCTTTAGGTAAGTCTCCTTTCGAGGTCGAAAGACTTAATAAGATTGTCTATGGTAATGCTAATAAGAAAAATGCCTATAATACCTTAAATAATTCAGGTGAAGGTTTTCCAAAGATAACATCTGAAGGGCGTTATTCACTTGAGGTCTCTGATGACTTTAGAACAGCTCTTGTGAAAGAGAATGATGAAGCGCTTTTTTATGATAAAACTTTAAGTAAATTCACTGATGATGTTGCTGATAATACAATGTCTGTAGCTGATAAAAAGCTTCTAAGTAATGAGATTAATTCGTTAAAATTTAAAACTCAAGGAAGTAAAGAAGCTCTTGAATTGAAAGCTCTTAATGCTGAGCGAGAAGCTTTAACTCCTTTAAGAAATACTATAAATAAAGGTTCTAAAAAAGGAAAAAGAAAAGGTGAAATAGGCTCAAAAACAAAAAATAAGATTAAAACATTAGATAAACGTATACAAAGTCTTAAAGATAAACAAGCTATACATCTTAAAGATCTGAAGAGTTTAGAAACTAAAGCTTCACAAGCTTCACAAGCTAGCCATTCTGCTGCAAGACTTACTTTTATGAAGAATCTTAAAGCTAAAGGCTTTTCTGATACTCAAATAGTGAGAGCACTCACTGAAGGTCTTTCGGCTAAACAATTAGGTAAAAAACTAGGAGATGAAGGAGACCCTATTGCTCTTTTATATGCTTCAGAAGGACAAAGAAAGATAGCAAATAATTCTTATGCTTCAGAAGTTAAAGTACCTGATGATCTTTTGCATGATTTTATACCACAGAGTTCAAAAGGTTCTAAGAAAGTAGAGGCGGAAGTTAAAGAAAATATTTCTAAAGCTCCCTCAAAAGAAGAAGAGGCTCTTAGAGTTGCTAAAAATAATAAGGAAGCTATAGATCTTAGTGATCTTGAAGCGAATTATAACCCTTTGACAAATAAAGTAGAGCTACAAGAAATCTCTAATGAGGTGTCTAAAGCTAAAACCTATTGGTTTAATTTAATTAAAGGACAAGTAACTTCTCTTAAAAAATCAGACAATAAATTTTCAAGATACTTTGGAGATCGTATAGCTTCAAGTGGAACAGCAAATAAAAATGCAGCTTCAGAAACTAAAGTCATTAACTCTGGAGAGATCAAAGACGGAATTATTCAACCTTACATTGAGCATTATGTTCAAAATATGGAAGCTCTTTTAAATAAAGTGTCTACTTTAACAGGTAAGGGAGGCTTTGGATCACGCCAAGAACTGACAAGAGCTTTTACAGAAGAGAGTTTTAAGTTAGCTCATGGTATACAGCCTTCAAAATTTATAAAAGGAAAAGGGTATGAAGAAGTAGTCCAATACACAAAGATGGTTAAAGAACATTTTAAGCGTTTACGTGATGAGGCAAAAAAAGATGGTTTTGATGTTGGTGATATCAAAGATTATGTCCCACATAAATATAATATGGATAAAATCAACCTTTTTATGCATGAATTTGGTCAAAATAAAGGGTTTAGATTACTTAAAGATGGGTTTAAGCAAGGAATTTTGGCTAAAAACAGTAAACTTTCGGAAAAAGAAGGTGAATTGGTAGCTAATGCTTTTACAGAATCTGTAACAACTCTAGCAAGAAACGGTTCTATCTCTCATAGAACAGATGTTTCACAACTTGTTAAAGAAGAGTTGCACGCTAACCTTAAGAGATTAGATCTTGCTGATAATGAGATAGAGACTTTACTTTATCGCTTCTCTAAAAAAGAAGATGATAATATTATTTCACCTTTAAGATCTCGTATGGAGATGGATTTATCTGTAATTATTCCAACAGGAGAAGGTAATTTTATACACTTAGCTGATATTTTTCAAACAGATATGCACGCTCTTTATAAATCAGCTTTAGGACAAGTTTCAGGAGCTAGAAGTCTTTTATTAAATAAAGGATTAAAGATAAGAGGTAAACAAGATGTTAAAGACTTATTAGGGCTTGTAGGAAAAGAAGGTCAAAGATTAGGGCACTCTAAAGCACAAATAGCTAAAGAACAAGACTCTATAAAAGAACTTATCACTCAAGTTTTACATAAACCTATTGAAGATTTAAACACGGATATCAATAAATTTTTACAAACTATCGGAGGAATAACAGGTGGATCAATGATGGGAAGCTTAGCTTTCTCTCAAACAGCGGAGGCTGGGAATATCTTAGGGACAATCCTTAAGAGAGGTATGGCGGCAGACCCTGTGTTGTCTTCAGTACTTTCCAAAGCTTCTAAAGGACTTATTACTAAAGATGAAGCAGTTTATTTGTCTTATTTTGGAAGGACTAATCTTGCACAATCTACAAGAAATCATATAAAAGGAACTCAAGAGTATCTTGATGATGTTGCAAACGCTTCATTCTTAGATAAAGCTCGTGGATTTTCTTCAGATTTTGAGAATTTAACTCATAGAACTAACTTAGCGGCCCCAATGACAGATACTTTTCATGATGTTGCTATAATTGATGGTCTTGAAGCTCTAAAAGGGCATGCTTTAGGGAAGAATCTTTTACAGGAGAGTAAACTTAAACATTTAGGTTTATCTTCGAAACACACAGAGACTATCTCAAAGCATATAAGAAAATACCTAAAAAATGGGGATGATATAACTTTTGATTCTATGCAAATAGAGAAATTAGACCCTGTAGTTAAAGCTGTTCTTTTAAATTCTTTAAAAAGACACGCGGATACAATGATTCAAGTCGTAAGATTAGGAGAGAAACCTCGTTTCTTTAATACACAGCTTGGAGGTTTTATAGGTAAATTCCGTATGTTCTCTTTAGTTTCAACAGAGAAATCTTTAGCTGCTGGTCTTGCTATAAAAGACCCAACTATGGTTACAAGAGCTTTAGCTCAATTATCTTTTGCATCTATTGGATACGTAGGAAGAGTCTATTCTAAAGCTTATCTTTTAGATGAAAAAGTTAGGAATAAGTACTTAGAGAAGAACCTTACTTTAGAACATATTCTTAAAGCAGGGGTTTCTAATACTTCACTACTTGGTGCATTACCTATGTTTATGTCTCCAGCGAGTGTTGCTATTTTAGGTGAAGATATCACCTCTGCTTATCACGGTTCTGGTACTGGAAACTTAAGTTCTCCAAATATCGTTACGCTAAAGAGGATGTTAACTGCAGGTTATGATGTTAGAAATTTCATAGAAAACAGAGGATTAACTCAAAGTGAAGCTTCAAATCTAATGAGTCTTATAGGTATAAAGTCCCATATAGCTACTTCAGCTGCTGCTGGTGCAATCATCAATAGTTTACCTGAAGAGCTTTAAAGAAACACAACGAGACCCTCATTTAGGGGGTCTTTTATAATAAATTAAAAGGAATTAAAAATATGGCTTATCATTCAAAAGTCGAATACGAGGTACAAAACGGAGTTGTTCAATTTGCGATTCCTTTTCCGTACCTAGATAAATCACATCTGTTTACTTATGTTAATGGAACCGATGAAGCACACCAAGCTATCTTTAAGTTTGTCACAGATAGCACTATAGAACTTACAGCGCCTCTTGATGATGGGCAAATAGTTACTATAAAAAGAATAACCCCCAGAGCTAACCGTTTAGTTGACTATAATGACGCTTCGATTCTTACAGAAACTGATCTTGATTTAGACTCTAATCAACTTTTGTATATCGTTCAGGAACTCTTAGATGAAACAGGAAACGCTTTAGATTCTGTTAATGTCTTAACATCTTTGATGGGAGGAACTGGAGGAGGTGAAGGAGCTGCAGAAAACTTAGCGTTAAACGGAGGGTTTGATGTTTGGCAAGATGGTTTAACTAAAGATGGTTCTGGTTATCTTGCAGATGGCTGGGAAGTTACACGTTTTGGTGATGGAGGTATTACGCCTACAATCGCTCAAAAGAGAACATTAAATTTTGATAATACAGCTTATCTTGATGTTGATATCTTATCTACAGGTTCTAACTCCGGAGTTACTGCTAAAAGTTATATAGCGAACCACTCAGAAATCTTAGATGTTACTTCAGGTAAGAATATTGCTATTAGTTATGATCTTAAAGCTTCTGTCTCTGGTGCTCGTGTTGGTATTGAAGTTGTTCAGTCTTTCGGAGTAGGGGGAGCTGAAGATGTTGTGATGTATCTAGGTGAAGACACTTTAAGCACAACGTTTTCTAGAAGATCTAAAGTTGTTACATTACCTTCAATTCAAGGAAAAGCTTTCTCCAAGAAAAGACATATAGCTATTCGTTTCTTATTTTTAGATGAAGCTAATGGTTTATCTGTTGATGAAATCTATACGTTATCTATTAAAGACCTTAAAATCGAAGTAGGCGCTGCATCAACCTCTTTTGTTAGAGATACTTTTGATAATGTTTTAAGAAAATGTAAAAGATTCTTTCAGAAAACTTATGATGCTGATGTTGCTCCAGATACTGAAGGACAAAAAGAAGGGGCGCTTGTTCCTGCTTTATATTCTTCAGATAAATCCTATTGTCATTTTGACTTTGATGAGTCTATGATTGATGCGCCTGATAGTGTTGTTGCTTATTTCCCTAAGGATGTTGCAGGTGGAGCGCCTATGGCCGTTGGGGAAACCCCTATAGCTCCTGTACATTATTTTAATAACGCTTTTACAGCGCTGGAAGCAAATGGGCAGGTAAGTTTAGGAACGGAATCTATTGGCTTAGGGTATACCTTGTATGGTGTTCATCCGCAAGAAATTGATAATTTATATGCAGAAGATCTTTCCCATAAAGACTTAAGACGTTTATTGACTCCTTATAAATTAAGAGGAGACACTTCTCTATCTGGTGTTCTTTTTTTTGATGTTAAAAATAGACATACAGGAGATAAGATACGTGAGGTGGGTGATACTTTTTCTGTCTCAGTATATCTTAGGAGTCGTGTTGTTGAAGAGACGCAATGTACTTTAATAATTAATGATGATAATAATACTGTAGGAACATCTCTTGCTGAAAATCGTACCGAACATATAGTGACTGTAAATAAAGAATGGAAACGCTTCGAAATAAATAGGGTTTATACTGGTCCTTCTTTTCGTTTCTTACTTTTCCCTAATGATATTGACGGAAGCGTTAATGCTTTAGCTAAAGTTGAATTTAGACATTTTCATGTGGAAAATACAACAAACCTAAGTAATAAAACACCCCATCCGCCTATTCCTTTATTAAGTACACAACCTGCTTCTAATCTCCTCAATTTCCCTCTTAATTATACGGGAGATAACGCGACAGAATATAATGTTTCCTATAAGGTTGATGGTACTGTTGCGTCTTTTACCCATATAAATACAGTAGGCTCTAGCACGCAAGGATGGAAAATACCTTGGGATTTAGAAAAAACCGTCATTTTTACAATCTTTTTTGACCCAATAGCATCCACATCTAGCTATGCTGTTGTAAATTTTTATATAGGTGGCTCTAGTCAAGATATATATATCACAGAAGGGAATCACTGCTTGACTTTTGTGTATAGGGGAGGGTCTAGATCAGGCACAGATATTTACTTATTATTTAAGGATTATGGAGCAGATGGTCTAACCACCGTTTTTCCTGCTATTTTAATGAACACACCTACTATTTATGACCCTCTTTATACAGATAGCTCCGTGAATGAAGATATTTTTCCTTATGCTTTAGCTTTAGAATCTGTTGTACATGATGGATCAATTGACCCTGTCACAAGAGTGGTTACAGAGGATACTGGAGCTTTACTTCAAGATTTTCCTGGAGCAGATATACCTGAAGGGCCTGCGTCTTTCGCTGATGTGAATATAGCAACTGCAGTAGAGAATATCTCAGAAGAAAGATGTGCTATCGCTGTGACTTCAACAGATGGAACCACGTTTCCTGTTCAAAAGTTACATGCAACAGCTTCAGCTAGACTCTAAGAAGTAAAAAGTTAAACCCCCTAATGATTTCCGTTAGGGGTATTTTATATAATTAAAGGATTAATTATGTCAGACAATTTATGTGATCGCGTAACTGTGATCGAAACAAACCAAAAGAATCTCAAGGATGATCTTTCAGAAATCAAAAGTTTGATCAGAGATAGTAAGCTTGATGCAGAAAAACAAAATAAAGAACTTCAAGATCGTATTAAAGCTATGGAACTTCAATGGTCTAGAGTAAGAGGCGTCACAGGGACTTTGATCTTTGTGTGTACTTTTATTTGGTCAGCTATAACCTTCTGGTACGGTGATGGAGGAGTAAAATAATGGCCGGTAAAACTGCTTCAGAAGAAGCTCTTAATGAATTACATCAGGCGCTTTCAGATGTTCTTACTGATTCTCTTAAAAGAAAATATTATGATCAGATGGGCGATGAAATCCCAGCACCTGCAGCTATTCTTAACGTAGCTCGACAGTTTCTTAAAGATAATGGAGTGGAAGCTTCCGCCGAAGTTATCACAGAAACTTTTAACTTAACTAATGTTTTACCTTTTGATAATGATAAAGCTGTAAGCCATTAATAATAAACATAATAAAGGACTATTATGACAACTAAAAAGAAAAAATCAGATAGTGATTTACTTAAAGAAGATTTTCGTAATTTCCTTTATTTCATGTGGAATCACTTAAGATTACCTCCACCTACTCCAGTTCAATATGATATCGGTTCGTATCTCCAAGATGAAGAAGAGAAACGAAAGATTATCCAAGGATTTCGAGGAGTAGGTAAGTCTTGGATTACCTCTGTGTTTGTCTGTTGGCTTTTATATAAAGACCCTCAGATTAAAATACTTGTAGTGTCTGCAGGACAAGTGAGAGCTGATGAGTTTTCAGTCTTCACAAAGAATTTAATAGAAGAAGTTCCTCTTTTACATCATTTAAAACCTAGAAAAGGACAAAGAGACTCTAATATTTCTTTTGATGTCGGTCCTGCTAGATCATCTCATGCACCTTCTGTTAAAAGTATTGGTGTGACAGGCGCTATGACAGGTTCAAGAGCGAATGTAATCATTGCAGATGATGTAGAGTCTTTAAATAACTCTGGTAATCAAGCAAATAGAGATAAATTAAATAAAACTATTTCTGAATTTGAGTCAATTCTTTCACCAAAAGGTGACATTATCTATTTAGGGACACCTCAAACCGAAGAGTCTATCTATAAAAAATTAGAAAAAGAAGGATATAACACAAGAATTTGGCCGGCTAGAATTCCTGATGCTGCTCAGATGGAACGATATGGACATAAGTTGTCTAGCTTCGTAAGAAATTTAGTTGCTAAACTCAAAGTAGGTTCACCCGTTGACCCTGAAAGATTTGATGAAGAAGAACTTAGAATGCGTGAAGCTAAATACGCAAGATCTGGTTTCAACTTACAGTTTATGTTAGATACATCAACTTCAGATACACTTAGATTTCCTTTGAAACTTAGTGATTTTATCGTTGAAGATTTAGATATCGATAAGGCACCTAATAAACTTGTGTGGTCTTCAGGCGCTGAACATCGTTTAGATGAAATTAAGTCTGTTGGAAAAGAAGGAGATTACTTCTATAAGCCTATGTTTAAGACTGACACTTGGAGTGATTATGATGGCTCAGTGCTATCTATTGATCCCTCGGGTAGAGGTAAAGATGAATTAGGTTATGCTGTTGTTAAACATCTTAATGGCATGCTTTTTGTCTTAGAATGTGGTGGGCTACAAGGAGGCTATGATGATGTTACTTTAAATGCTCTAGCTAATATCGCTAAGCGTCAAAAAGTTAATGCTATTATCATCGAGAGTAACTTTGGTGACGGTATGTTCACTAAACTTTTAACACCCATTATCACTAAAATTCATCCCTGTGCGATGGAAGAAGTGAGACATAATAAACAAAAAGAAAAACGTATAATCGATACTTTAGAGCCACTTTTGAACCAACATAGAATTATCATTGATAAAACTTTAGTCACTAAAGATTGTGATATTGATATCAATAATGAATCGAGTATTAATAATTCTTTATGTTATCAACTTGCTAATATCACACAAGAAAGAGGTGCTTTACGTCATGATGATAGATTAGATGCTCTTTCGATTGCGATAGCTTATTGGACAGATATGATGTCTACAAATATTGATAATGCTCAAAAAGAAAAAGAGGAGGAAGAATTTGATAAGTATCTTAGAGAATTCGTAGCAGGTTTTGATGAAGAAGACTCTACTAATTTCTTAGAAATATAACTTTTAGTAACACAATGCTTAACATTAGATTCTTAGTGTTAAGCGTTAACTCCTCAAACTTTTATGAGGTATTAACGTAGGGAGGAGCCTTTCTTTGTTTTATTTCTTGTTCTTCTTTTTATGTTATAATTATCTGCGAGACTCACACCTTAACTAAAAGAGATCTCTTTATTTTTAACTTAAAGAGTAGGTGTGATTTATGTCTAATTTAAAAACGTCTCCTGGAGATCTTTATCCAGAATTTCCTAAAGAAGATTTTGATACAGAGAATCTGGAAAAAACTTACAAAAAGAAAAAACCTTTAGTTTTCTCAAATGAAGCCCTTAATAAATGTAAAGGCTTTTCTATTGTCCCTATTTTTGATATGGATAAAATAAGAGCTGCTTTTTTAGAATTAGACAGAAGTGAAAAGAATAGGAAAGCTTTATTAGGGAAGTTTGCTAATAGACCTATATGTGGCTGTAGATATGTCCCTATCCTCTCTGAAAATTTCATTAAAGAACTCTCCTTAATAAAAAAAGATTTTCCTAATTGTCTAGAATTTCTTAATTTTATAGAAGATTTTGCTTACCTAAGTTCTATTTCTAATAGGTTATGCTTAAACTTCCCTCCCGTTCTTCTTGCAGGCCCTCCTGGAGTGGGTAAAACCGCTGTTCTAACGCGTTTAGCTTCTATAGTGCATGTACCCTTCAGGAAAATCGATTGCGCCACGCTAACGTCCCCTGCGGTGATCTCAGGAAGTCCTTCAACTTACGCGGATAGTCGCCCAGGATTTATCTTAGAAATGCTTAGAGATAATCCTATTGCTAATCCTTTAGTTCTCTTTGATGAAATAGATAAAGTAGTCGAAGATTATAAAGGTTTGGATATGTTAGGAGGTCTTTATACGCTTTTAGAAGGAAATACCTCTAATTCTTTTAGCGATGAAACGTTAGATTTTCCTTTTGACGCGAGTTTTATAAACTTCTGTGCTTCTGCCAATAACACAGATTTAATGTCTGACGCTATTTTATCTCGGTTTACGGTTATCTATATAGAACCTCTGGAAGAATCTCACTCTAAAGCTATCATTTCTTCGATATATAGAGAGATAATCGTTTCTGGGTCTTATGATAGGTTTTTTAAGTTATCGCTCCCTGACGAGCTTGTAGATGCTCTTACCGGTCTATCGCCTAGAGTAATTAAAAAGATTCTCTATAGAAGCCTTGGCCGTGCTTGTAAGTCTTTAGATAAAACACAGAGAAAAAAGGTTGCGTTATCCTTAGAAAACCTTGTATTAGATACTGAGACTATAAGTGATAGAGCTAAAGTTCCTTTTGGTTTCAATAATACGTAAAAAATTGTCATTTTAGTGAAATCACGTCCTCTACAAGCCCCGTCATACGTAGCCTCCATCAGGTGTACCCTATTAGAAGAAGACAGAAAATTCTTCGTGCTCTCTTTGAGGGGGGTAAGGGGGGAGTATCTAAAGAAACTAAAGACTCTTAAGACTCCTAAAGATCTCTAGAGATAATTTCTTCTTCTTAAAAAGAAAATAAAAACTAAAGAGATCTAAAGATAACTAAAGACTCTAAAGAAACTCTAGGTCTCTAAAAGTGGTGTTGAAACTTTAAGTCTCAATTCGATAGCTCAAACTAGTTCACTTTAGAAGACCAAAGACTATTTCTCAAGATTGCTTAAATTACCTTTTATCTGTCTAAACTTCTAAAAGATGTATCTTTGGCACTGAAGCCCAAAACTAAAAGCGACCTTCAAGGAACGAAAGATCGTAAAGATATAATCTTTAATTTATCTATAATACTTATAGAAAAGCTCTATAGGTAAATAATAATCATCATAAGGCGTCACAACTCTTAACGAGATAATCGTCTTATTTCTATAAAAAGGTTTAAGAAATCTATAAGGTATTAAAGCATAAGACCTTAGTATTTCTATATTCACTTTTCTTCTTTTTAATAAGTCTAGAACATTAGCAGCTCTATAAGCTGAAATATCTTGATGGTATCTAGAAGAGTCTTTTCCTAAAGATTTTGACGTAAAGATATCTATTTGTAAATCACTAAACATATAGATACTTGAAGCTAACTTAGAAATTACTCTATGATTAATTACACGAGCTTCATTAGCTTTAAAGAGATAATCATTATCAAATATGACAAATACAATGTCACCAGATTGTCTTATAGTGACTTCATGTTTCTTAAGGCGCTTCTTGATCTTCTTTGAGAGGTCAACACTATAATCATTTTTATATTCCAAATCTATCTGCTGCTTCTTAAAGAGATCTGAGCTTTTATACCAGACATAACTTCTAGAGTACTCTGCAGATTCACATACAGAAGAACTTAAAACACAATATAGAAATAATAAAAATTTCATTAAGATACTCCTGAAGGTTAATAACTATTATACCTTAAAGATTCTAAAGAGTGTGATTATCTAATGGAAAACTAATAGATGTCTTTTTGAAAATTCTAAAAAAATCTGAGAGGGTATATATAAAAAACCCCCCGCGATTTACCCCCCATGGCTTCTTTAAATTCTCTCCAGGATTAACAAAAAGATTGCCATAATTTAAGATTATCGCAAAGTAGTAGGGACTTAAGTTCCTATTTGATCAAAAAAACTACAGGAAAGCTCAGGAAAACTGAGTAAATCTGTAGGAAACTTCAGGAATACTTGGCTTGAGCGTTAGCGAGAGACATAGTGACCCCTTTTGATTTCTTATAGTTTTCTTATTGATTACTGTTAGTTTACTAATAGAACCATAGGAATAACCCTGAGATTAACTCTAAGCTTCTTTTAGACTTATTTTAGACTTCTGTTAGATTTATCTCCTCTTAAGATTCTTAAGACTCTATAGAGTTTCTAGACTATAAAAGATTCTTAAGATTTCTATAGTTTTTTATTTTCTTTTAAAGAAGAAGAAAAATTCTACAGTTATCTATAGATACTTAAGTTCCTAAGGATTTCTAATAGATTCTTCAGTTATCTATATAGTATAAATATTTAATTTAAATTAAATTGCAAATAAAGTTGCACGGAGAATATCTCTGGCTATACTTTAAGTAACATTAAGAATAACTAAATAAAACTTTTAAATAAATCTCTAAGCCCTGACAGGCAGAAATTAACCAAAAGAAATTATTAAGCTATAATTAAATTATAAATTAAATAACTGGAGAAACAAATGAATACTTTAAATCTAACTCAAGACGAACTAAATGCAATCAGATTGTTAAATCATGCAGATTCTATAGAAATATCTAGAGGATTATCTAAAGAAGAAGAGAATCTACGCGATATGATCTCTTTGTATTCTAATGTTTCTTTCGCATAACCACAGGGAATAACCTAATGAAAAATTTAACACCTAAAGAAATTGAAAACCTAGCAGTCCATCTAGAGCAAGAAACATCTATACTTGAGCTTGAAGATTTCCATGAGGCAACCGAGGAACTAACGAAATACTTAGCGTCTCTTGATATTCAACATGAGGTACATAAGTATTATTCTGATTATTATATATTTGGAGACACTTATATTCTAGTAGAACTACCAGCAGCTAATATCCTTTTTGATTCTATAGAAATCTATTACTTATCTAAAAGAGATACTAGGCGTTTTATTAGAGAGAAACAATTAATTAAATTAAATTGAAAATAAAGTTACACAGAAAATAAACAAGGCTAGACTTATATTAACTGGGAGTTAAGAGGCTCCCAAAATTAAACTTAAAAATAACTAAAGGAAATAAATTATGACTATATTAACTAAAGAAGAACAAAGAGAGAAGGAACTGGAAGAATATTACATCCCTGAAGATATCGAGGGAGGATATTTGGGGATGTTTTATTGTCTAAAGGGTAAAACGATTTTAAATGTTTCCGAAAAGATGGGATATAGTGCAGTTGATTTTACTATTACTACTAAGTGTGGAGATACATTAACTTTTCAGGATTTAAATGATGGTGGGCCTGCCAATATCCAATACACTCGAAAAAATGACTAAAGGAAATAAAAGATGATTATCAAAAGCAACCAAGAGGCTATCACTTCAGCCCTAAGATCACTGGAAGAAGTCCAGATATACATTGAATCTAACTGCGCGCAGCTCTTCAAGTCTAACTCTTTGGGAGGAGATAGAGCAGCTGCAGCTTATAACTTAGAAGTACAAAAGGTCATTAGATTGAGAAGGCATATAAATGAGATCGAAGAGATTCTGGAAGCTTAAGAGACTGACAGGCCAAAATTAACCAAATTAAAATTTTAAGATAAACTTAAATTATAAATTAAATAACAACTGAGAGAAAAAACTATGAATACAAATCTAATTGAGATATACGAAAACAGAGCCATTCTTAACACTTCAGATGAAGAGAACCTAAGAGCCTTAGAGATACTACGTGACATCGTAGAAACTATCGACACTATGCGTTTATGTGAGCATACCGAAGATGTGAACACCGTGCAGTTGATCTTCAAGGATCGCTTGTCTTTCGTAGGTACACCAAGGGGAGCACTTATGTTAACTGGAAAGGTGTTTAACTAATGGAAACATTTGCAGAAATGAAGATACATGAAGAAATTCTACAAGGATTTTATGATAAATATTTAGATATCCCTGCTTATATTGAGGAACTTAAAGAAAGGGATGATGTCTATAGTGTTTTTATAGATAGCCATTCTTTCTTTATATTTTTCATTACAGAGGATGTTCTAGTTATAACAACATATATCCTACAGAAAGATGGTTTAAGGAGTTTTGGTCTAAGGTTTTCTAGAGCGAAGCAATTTATGGAGAATAACCCAAGTATAAAATCCCAAATGGAGCAAGAAAAACTTTTAGAGCTAGTTAGTGATGATCAAGAAGAAAATATTCCTTTAGGATTGTAAAAATAAATTGAAATAAAAGTGGCACAGAGAAAAACCAAGGCTAGACTTTATATAACTAAGGAAGTAAGAGACTCTTTAGTTAAAAACCTAATAAATTAAATATAAATGAGAGACAAAATTATGGATTATTATAATAACAAAGCAGTAAACCCTAATGTATTAAATGGAAAGATTATCACTAAGATAGATGGTCTTTTTAAAGATTCTGTTGAGGTTGTTGTACATACACAAGATGGATATATTTATGTATTTGCACATGATCAAGATTGCTGTGAGCACGTAGCACTTAATGATTATGAGCTGAGTGCTGAGAGTCTATCCGGAGGGTTGGTGGTTTCAGCAGAGGAAGTCCAAGGAATAGCTGAAGCTCCGGAAACTGATGAAAGTTACACATGGACCTTTTATAAGATAGAGACAAACAAAGGCGGCCTATGGATGCGATGGTTAGGGGAAAGCAGTGGATACTATAGTGAAGAAGTTTTATGTTATGTAATAAGTACACCAGAAGATGCTGATCTATTTGAAAATATACAAGAGCGTGATTCAACGCCTACTGAAGAGGAGATTAGAGAAGAAATTTTAGAAGTTGAAGTAGTGAAAGTAAAAGAGGTAGCAGATCTTTTCTTCAATTAAAATTAAAAATGGCACAGAGAAAAACCAAAGCTAGACTTGTAAATAAGAAAAGAGATATTACATTAGGTTTCACGTTTTAAGAGAAGCGTGAAACCTTTATAAATAACAATGAGAGAGACTATGGAAACTTTAGACGAAGAATTAATAAAAGAATATACAAAGGAAGCTTTGATTCAAGAGCAGATCGAAAGAGAAAAAGGCTTTATTAATGCAGGTGTAGCTCGAGCACATAAAAACAAAGAGAAAAGTTTTTCTGATTGTTCAGCAACAACTTATGTAATGTCTCATGCTATCCCTTACGTTTCTGCGGAGCTTAAAGCACGCTATGAAGAGACACACATTGGACGAGCTATCGTTGCGGGTAACGCTTTTAAAAACCTAGTTGACGCTTTAGATAAAGATTATAACCTTATAGCTGCACTTTTGATCCAAAGCTCTATAGCTTTTTTAACGTCGCCATCTTTAATTAGAAAAACTAAATATAAAAATAACGTTCAAGCTTTCTCTAGATATATCATTAGTGATCTAATCGATGAGGTTTACGCTAATCTTTTAGATTCTGCAGATAAATATGTATTACAAAGAGCTTTAACACAAGCGAAAACCTTCAGAGAAGATCTAACAGAAGAGCTTAAAAAAGAATTAAGACGTCTGGAAGTTTCAGACTCTAAATTAAATCTAGTAGATGAAATCACAAGGGATATTCGATCAGAAAATTCCTTGGATAAGATTGGGTCTTCACTTTTTGTGATGCTTTCGACTTTTAAGATATCTATTGAAGATGAAGAAGGGGAAATCATAACTGAGCCTTTGATCGTTATGTACAAACCTTTTGTGAAATCTGAAATACTTTTAAGATTGTCTGATGCTTTCCTTAGTTTTATCGAGAAACAAACAGATAAATATGGAATGAAAGCACCTGTTAATATGCCTTCTATCGCGCCACTTAAGGATTGGACCTCAGTAAATCAAGGGGGATATCTTACGATCCAAGATAGTCTAGTGCGTACAAAGAATAAAGATCAAATCAGAGCTATCGATACTCTTATTGAAAATAAAAGATTACATAAGACTTTGCACACGGTTAATACTTTACAGAAAACAGGATGGCGTGTAAATGCTGTTATGGCTAAGATCTTACGTGAAAAGATCGCGGACACTACAAAAAGAGATATTATCGTTAAAGCGGATAATGTAGAAATTGATGAACCTTCATTAGATTGTAAATTTGCTTATAAGCAAGAAGATTCAGAAGATATTATCTATATGAATAAAAAGCTTTCAAAAGAAGAGAAGGAGTCTTTAAAAAATGATGGTTACATTAGATCAGCCAATGATGATAACGCAGAGGCTAAATCTTGGAGAGCCTATGCGTCTTCAATCGTAGCGACTAACAAGGGATCAATTTTTTCTTCTAGATTACGTCTTAATGCTTTTGAAGATTTTATCAATGAGATGGAAGACTTTAAGGAATTTTACTACAGAATCGGTTTAGATTTTAGAGCTAGACTTTATTATGAAAATTGCCGTGGTGTTAATCCGCAGGGTGACGATCTAGGGAAAGCTCTGATTGAATTCTCAGAGGGTGAGAGATTAGGACCGCGTGGAACAACTAAAGGAGATGCTGGTTATAAATGGCTTTGTATTGATATAGCGAATAATCATGGCGAGGACGGGATTGATAAAGCTTTATATGCTGATAGAGTTAAATGGGTTGAAGATAACATTGAGAAAATTCTAGAAGTATGCGAGAACCCACATAACAATGGGATGGTTTTAGCTGCAGGTAAAAAAACAAGATGGCAGTTTATTGCAGCATGTCATGAATTGAAGGGTTACCTTGCTGATCCAGAAAATTTTATGACACATAGAGCGATCAACGTTGATGGAACTTGTAATGGGTCTCAACATTTCGCTGCGATGCTTAGAGAAGAAAAGGATGCACTTTTAGTTGCTATGTTTCCACAGAAGTCTGAAAAAGATTTATATGAGACTGTATCTATCAAGGTGCAAGAGAAAGTTAATCTTAAAATTTCTTTTATCGAAGAGAATCTGAAAGCATTCAATAAGCTTAAAGGAAGATATTCAAGAGGACTTAAAGCAGATTTTATGTCTACTTTTGCTCCTCAAGATTATGATCTTTTAGTTGAATTGGTTGGTAAGCATAAATTAAAATTTGCGACTATTAAAGATTTTCAAGAAGACTTTGAAAACCTAAATAAATTTGTTGATAATTCTTTAACTAATCTTAAGATGCTAATTGATACAGAACAGATCAATCGGACTATCTGTAAGCGTCCAGCGATGACTAAAGCTTATTCTGTGACTCTTTTGGGTGTAGTAGATCAAACAGAAGATCTTTTAAGAGAGCGTTTGACAGATAAGAAAATTGTTATCGATAAGATGACTATTAGACCAATATCAGTTCTTGTTGGTAGATTTATTTTTGATGCTGTTTCAGAAGTGATTCCAGGAATTCAAAGAGGTCAAGATTTCTTTACGTCTTGTGCTAAAGCTGTAAATGAAAGTGGCGGTAAAGATATTATTATTTTATCTCCAACGAATTTCCCAATGTATCAGTCTTCTAGGCTACAAGATAAAGATAAAAGAGTTCAAGTTAAATCTGCGGGAAAAACTATTAGATTGTTCTTTAAAGGAGAGTCTAATGAATCGGTAGATAAAAGAGGGCAAGTCTCTGGGATTTCTCCACAGATTATCCATCTTTATGATGCTGCTGCTCTAACGAATACTGTTTATACGCTTTCTACTTCATTTTTACTTGAGTCTTTCTCTATGATTCATGATTCTTACGGTGTGCATGCGTGTCATGTAGATTTACTTCAGACTGTATTAAGATATGAATTTGTAGAAATCTATGAGACAAACCAATTAGAGCATATTAAAGGGTGTGTAAATAACCAGATAATGATGAATAATTCACAGACAACTTTAGAGAGTGGTAAAGTAATTGAAACAGAAAAGCACCAAGTGACTACCGATACTGAAGATCTTTTAGGTTCTTTCGATATCTCTTCAGTTATCGATGCACCTTATTTTTTCTCTTAAACTTGACCCTGTCTTGACCTAAACCTTTCAGACATAAAAAAAGGACTTCAAGATTTCTCAAGAAGTCCCTATTTGTTTGGCTTTAGCATGGTGCCCAGGGGCGGAATCGAACCGTCGACACGAGGATTTTCAGTCCTCTGCTCTACCGACTGAGCTACCTGGGCTTGCTAAAGAAACGCTATTATGTCAATGAAGC
>Ga0209826_1000189_pt1 | contig 43620 bp, 42 predicted proteins | sample GOMGulsemesocosm_5_FD_184637 | JGI IMG/M metagenome (GOLD analysis project Ga0209826, IMG submission 184637) | Methane-oxidizing microbial communities from mesocosms in the Gulf of Mexico - GOM15C Gulf of Mexico (SPAdes) (version 2) | ecosystem: Environmental > Aquatic > Marine > Cold seeps...
TGCCCGGGCAGAAGGGGCCGTCGCCGCGCCTACAGCAGGGCTACATTTTACACCAGACCTTCTTGCTCAGATCGAGGCGAAAGGGGTCACGTGCGTCGCTACAACATTGCATGTAGGTGCCGGAACTTTCTTGCCTGTGAAGGTTGATAATACCAATGATCACAAGATGCATGCTGAAGTCGGTATTATTACTGAAGACGTGGCTGCCACTATCAACAAATGCCGCGCAGCCGGTGGCCGTGTGGTGTCTGTCGGAACAACAAGCTTGCGTCTTTTGGAAAGTGCTACGGATGAGGGCGGTACCGTTCACGCTTTTAATGATGAGACAGATATTTTCATTACGCCCGGCTATCGGTTTAAGGCCGTTGATCTGCTAATGACCAACTTTCATTTGCCCAAATCTACTCTTTTTATGCTGGTATCGGCATTTTCTGGGATGGAGACAATGAAAGAAGCCTACGCCCATGCCGTTACCAATAAATACAGATTTTATTCCTATGGGGACACTTCCCTGCTATATCCAAAATCATGACAGATAAATCTTTTAAATTTGAAATCCATGCCAAAGATGGCGGCGCCCGTCGGGGCACTATCTCCACGGCTCATGGTGAAATCCGTACTCCTGCCTTTATGCCTGTTGGCACGGTAGGGACTGTTAAAGGTATGACCCCTGAAGCTGTCCGGGAAACCGGCGCTGATATCCTACTGGGTAATACGTATCATTTAATGCTGCGCCCGGGATCAGAACGGGTAAAACGCCTGGGTGGCTTGCATAAGTTTATGAATTGGGAACGACCGATTTTGACCGACTCCGGTGGGTTTCAGGTGATGTCCCTAAATGAGCTTCGCAAAATCGACGAAAATGGTGTGATCTTCAAATCTCATATTGACGGCAAAAAATTCGAATTAACGCCTGAACGCTCCATGCAGATCCAAAATGATCTGGATGCGACCATTACAATGGCTTTTGATGAATGTACACCATTCCCTGCTGATCATGATTTAGCGGCGACAAGTATGCGGCGTTCCATGCGATGGGCGAAACGATCACGGGATGCTTTTGAACATAGGACTGGATATGGTCTGTTTGGTATTGTCCAAGGATCGGTTTATGAAGACCTTCGACGTGAATCCATTGATGCTTTGACAGAAATTGATTTCGAAGGATATGCCATTGGCGGTCTTGCTGTCGGTGAGGGACAGGAGGCAATGTTCGAAACCCTTGAATTCACCACCCCTCATATGGTGCAAGACAAACCAAGATATTTGATGGGTGTTGGGAAGCCTGATGATCTTGTTGGGGCGGTGATGCGCGGTGTTGATATGTTTGATTGTGTCTTACCAACGCGTTCCGGCAGGAATGCCCAAGCCTTTACCCGGCATGGCACCGTTAATATACGGAATGCACGCCATCAGGATGATCCTAGGCCTTTGGATGAGAATTGTAGCTGTCCGGCTTGTAAAAATTACTCACGGGCGTACTTGCACCATTTGAACCGTGCAAAAGAGATATTGGGATCAGTTTTGCTTACCTGGCATAATTTGAACTATTATCAGGAGCTAATGGCAGGTATGCGTCAAGCGATCGAGGATGGTGAAATGGCTGATTTTGCGTTGGCATTTTATGCACAGCGTGCACAAGGGGATATCGATCCGCTATAACAGCCCCGACTAAATCGCCATCCGTGTGCCTAAGATATTATAGATTTCCTCAGCAGGGAGGGGCTTTGAGATCAAGAAGCCCTGCCCAAACTGGCAATCAAGGTCTCGATAGAGAGATAATTGTTCTCGCTCTTCGATGCCTTCGGCGACAATATCAATATTCAGGTTATGGGCTAGGCCTGCAATAGCTCTTACAATTTCCAGGCTACCTTCATCGGTCAACATCGAATGGGTGAAGGAGCGATCAATTTTCAGGGTGTCTATCGGGAATTGGTGTAAGTAATTCAAACTGGAATATCCTGTTCCAAAATCATCTAGAACAAGATCAAATCCAAGTTTTTTAACCCGGTGAAGAACTTTCTTCGCATGTTCTGTATCTTTCATCAAAACGCTCTCGGTCAGCTCAAGTTTGATCTTCGAGATGTCTACTTTTGTCTCCATTGCCATACGCTCAAACCGTTCGACAATATCGGGGACCGCAAACTGGTTTGCCGAAATATTGATGCTCATAAAGACTTCTGAACTACCGTTTTGTGCGGCGATATCGTTAAAGATCTCCGCATGTCGGCAAGCTTCTTTAAAGATCCAGTCCCCCATCGGAACGATCATATTGGTGGCTTCTGCAATATCGATAAAATGATAAGGCGATAATAATCCTCGCTTAGGATGTTGCCATCTAACTAGAGCTTCAAATCCTGATGTAAAGCCTCCACGAAGTGAAATAATTGGTTGAAAGTAAAGCACAAATTCGTTTTCAGCTAAGGCACGTTTAAGCTCTTCCTTGATCGCAAATCTTTCAACGAGCTCATCACTATCTGCTTGAATTTTACTTCGGCGAGGGGCGAGACTCTTATGATCTTTGTTCGTACCATAATGCCGCTCGGTCAATGTATGACAGCGATCCATAAAAAAGTTTAAAAACAAACTGATCATAGGATCACTTGCCGCAGCTTTGTTATCTATTTCTTCTTGTGTGACCACAAGCAACAAGGTGTCTTCTTCTGCGGTTGCAGTTGAGAAATGCTGTGCGCCTTCTATGACGCCAAATTCACCAAACATCTCACCGGTACTGACCCAATAGCCTTCACTCTTAGAGAGCTGGTCAGTGACATGCACTTTTCCAGATTCGACAATATAAGCGCAATTCCCATTATCCCCTTGGGACAGGATCTGTTCACCTTGTTTTATTTCTTTGCGATACAAACCAATAGCTCATTCTTAAATTGACAAAAATTTTGGATTCATAGCATGACTTGGTTCTCTTACTTTTTCGTTAATAGAGGTGAGGGGTGGGCTTAAGAAAAACGTGGATATTCTTATGTATTCGCCCATTTTGAAGCCAAGTAATCGAAGCTGCCGATACCCTTAAGGGGGGGCTTGGAAAGTGGTAGCAACAGCTCCGATCAACCTTGGACTAGTACATATTCGTACCAGAAGTTTAATATAACGTTAAATGCTTATAAAAGTATAATCTTATTTAACGAGTTTTCTACGAAGCGACTTCTAACCCTCATTAGATGTCGCATGTGGAGCCTTTTTTTGTCTTTTCTGTTTTCCCAGTTTGGGTTGCGCATTCTGTGAAGGTTGATCATTTATCGGTGAAGACAGCATTTTATCCAAGAATCGGAAGATGAATTCGACGCTATAGCCCGCTAAAAAAGCGAGGGCCAAAGGGCTTAAAGTACTGAGGTCCGGTTCAACAGCCGAGAGATTGTCTGTCGTGTGTTTCAGCTCGTTACCATCTTGGTTCGACGCGAAAAAATAGCTGACCATGATCCCTGCTAAGGGCCCTTGGGCCATGCGCAATGAATAATCGATATATGAATTCATTGAAAATGTGAGTGATTCAATCTCTTTGGGGAGCTGCCTGAGAATATAGAAACAGGCACCAATCAGTCCATATAGAATGGGTAAAATGTACCCGGTTATTGCTTGCAGGGTATTTTCCGCAGCAACAAACTGAATGCGTCTTTTAACTTCCTCGGAAAAGCTTTCATAGTTAGGGATTTGCCATGGTTGGAGAGTGAGAAGATCCATATCTGACCAGACTTGGTTCCAGTTCAAAAGATGGTTGGTTGCCGCAAATTTCCAAGCTGTATGTTCTTCAATTCGTTCAACAATCTTTCTAATTTTAGTTTGTTGGTGTTGTTTTGCTAATCGGTTGACATGATCAGTTCCGTCCAGGTTTTCTGAATTAAGGATGATGAGCTGGTCATTAAGTGCAATGATTTCCTGAGTTTGAGTATTTATATCTGTTGTCAGTGTCCAGCCAATATACCAGTAAATCTGAATGGCGATGAGAAGCGAGAGGGTGAGGAGAGATAAAAATTTGTAGTTTGTAGCACATCGCCGAGAAAGTGGAATTTTGTTCCTGTTCATAATTTGATTCATGATAGATCGATGGACTGGATCAGGGTCATATGTCGCTTTAATACTGTCAACAGTTATAGGATGAAGGCCTTGAGCCGCTTTTTCGTAAGCTTGCCAAAAGTCAGTTTCCAATTTTGCCGAAATATCCCCATTTTTTAGGGCGTTTTTGGCGCTGATGATAGTAGAGACCGTTGCGGTATCTAATTTGATTGCATTCTCAGAGGCAGTCATGACAATTAAAATTGCGTTGCCAATGGCATCTTCAAGCAGGCGATCATTATTTGAACGCGCAGAAATTGATGTTTGTTTCGGAAAGAAATATTCCAGAAGTTTTTCAAAGATAACCATTTTTTCCTCCATTTGACTAATTTGACGGAAGGAGGGGGGGATATGTGACGTTAAGCTGTGGGTTGCGTCCTGTTTTGGATGCAGATAAAAGATTATCGGATTAAGTGTCTATTTGTTTTAGGGGGAAGTTGTGATTACAATTTATGGAATCAAAAACTGCGATACGGTCAAAAAAGCTCTTAAATGGGCGGAAGAACAAGGCCTTGAGCATGAGTTTCATGATTTTCGGAAATCCCCTTTATCAGAGGATACGGTCACTAAATGGCTGGAGGCTGTCGGACATGCCGTTCTTGTGAATAAACGGGGAACGACATACCGAAAGCTGGAAGAGCAAGATAAGAGCCTGTTAGAGGGGGCGGATGCTGTCCCGCTACTAACGTCAAACCCGACCCTAATGAAACGCCCCATATTTGATATTGGCGGAAACTATTTGGTTGGGTTCACTGAAAAAGAAAAAAAGGCGCTTCTTGAGTCAGCTTAAACGGCAAAATATGAAGCTATATTTTGCCGTTTAAGCAATTTTATCAGTCTTAGTTTGTTTTTGTGAACCTTGCACAAACGCCTTTGGCTCACGGCTTGCGCGAAGCCCTTTATCTAAACCACCAAGCAGTCAAAATCGCAAAGTTCAATTCAATTTTTGCATGCAGCACAATACGTGATCAATATCCCGGCCAGTTTCGCTTAATGGAAGTGCGATGACGTGCAGAGGAAATTCTCCTTTTGTGGAGGGGAAATATTCTGTTCCATGAGCGGGCTTGCGTGTATTGGCAACGTCCCTGCCTAGGCTTAACACCCAGTCAATAATCATCGGTGTGAATTCGATTTGACCAAGTATCCCATCTTCAGGTGAGTCACCGAAAGCTGCTTTTCTAATGGCGTGGGTAAATTTGTATTTTACTTGCAGACGTCCTACTTCCCGGTTGCAATGAACAAGCACACAGTTTGGCCAATGTTTGCCTATGACTTCTGGTTCCAGGGATTCCCACGAAGGATAACGACGACCAGGTCCCCGAATGTCCATCCAGTAACTCAAGATATCAGGTGCAGCTTCTTTAACCGCCCAACCAGATTTCTTTTTAGATGAGTTTGGCTGTGACAGTCGTCTTTCTGGAGAGCTAGTGGAATGATTATGGGTTTGGCTTTCTTGTCTTGCATCATAGTGGGCACTCGTATTTGTGCTCGGCTCTGCCATCGCCGCATCTAATTCCTTTGAAAGCTCAGCAAGCCTCGTCGTTATATCGCCTGTTTTCTTCGAGGTACCCGCTTCAATAGTCTCCTGCTTATTCTTTCGAACCTTAATTTTAGCTAAGGAGGCGGCGTCAGAGCCATTATCTATATCTTCTTTGTTTACATATTCTGACATGGTCGCGCTATCCTGTTTTTAACGAAAAATTTTGTCTTTAACGCAGTCGCAAGCATCGGGGATAAGGTCTGTGCCATGCCGGCTTACATACTCATCAAGTGCTTGCTCCATAATTGTTTGAGCAGAGAGATGGGCGTGGGCCGCAATAAGTTTTAAATGCAGATGTTGCTCTGTTGTCATTCTAATGCTCATGCGGACACGACCAAGGTTGTCTTTTTTCAGCTTTTGGCTGTGAGTCCGTAAAGTCTTATCCTCTATGGATGCGGACTCATTTAAAACCTCATGTGCCCTAAAACCACCCTGCGGAATAGGCGGTGGGGATTTACGAGGAGGCAAATCACTCCCTGCATAGAGCTTTTTAACACGAGCTGATCTTTCAATGAGCTTTTCAGGTTTTAGAGCTTTAGTTACAGGACCGGCAGTTCCCTTCGATGCAATCAGTGAACTCGATAAAAATGCTGCTTTCATAATATGACTTTCTTTCTTTAAAACAGGTCCCCTGAATTACCCAAACGCGTGACTTTTTCTATAAAGCAGATCGCTTGAATTCACCGAAGTACCTATTTTTTCACGATCAAGCCGACTATCGATGTAAGCCCATAATTTTTTAACTTCTTCTGCAGATTTTGAGTTTGATTTCAGCTCCATCACTGTGCGGCCATCAATCATGCTGGACGCAAAATCAACCCGTTGATGAAGGATGGAAGGGGCGAGTGTTCCATGTTGCGACAAAGCAATGGCAGCCTCTCCTGTAATCCTCGCCCGAGGGGTCGCCCCGTTTACAACAAAGAGTAAGGGGGTATCCAAACCTTCCGCTAATTCAACAGTTGCCCCTACTGCCCGTAAATCGTGAGGACTGGGGCGCGTTGGGATAATCAACAAGTCAGAGAGGCCAATAACAGTCGCAATTGTATCTGTGATCGCAGGGGGAGTATCAACAATTAGGAGCTTGATACCCAATTGTTTCATCTTAGCTATGTTGTCTTGCAAATTATCTATTGCAGTTCTTGCAAAAAGCGGTGTTTCTGCCTCCCGCTCGTTCCACCATTCAGAGAGGCTCCCTTGGGGATCCGTATCAACAAGTGCGACTGGTCCTGCCCCTGATAATTCTGCTTGTACAGCTAAATGGCCAGCGAGAGTTGTCTTACCTGATCCGCCTTTTTGTGAGGCAACAGCGATGACCTTCATGTACTTATCTCCTGCGAGTCTTTTTACACAAATTGGAAAGTGAATTTTCCGATTACTGACAGGGATCGTAATAGCAATAAATTAAATTAGGTTTACGAAATGAAAATCAATTGAATAAAGAAGGTGTCGAATTTAGCGAAAATTAAATTAAAATTTTATCATCTATGTTGTGAAAAATGTACGCACAAAAAAAGGAGGAGCGTTAAACCGCTCCTCCATATGACTTTTTATTAGTCGTTTTAAGAGAATTTACTAAAGTCTGGCAATCTGCGTTCCATAAAGGCTTGCATCGCTTCTCTGGCTTCTGGTGACGTTAGGCGCGTACCGAAAATCTCTCCCTCGGCTTCCATTTGCGATAAAATGGCTTTTGTATCCCCCTTCATAAGGGACTTGGTTAGACGGAGAGCTTCTGGTGCTTTACTGGCAAGTTTTTTTGCGGCATCCATAGCCGTTTGTTCAAGCTTATCCGCTGAAACAACTTCATTGACAATACCAAGATTTAGGGCTTTTTCAGGAGAGAACGTATCGCCAAGCATTAAAAGTTCCGCAGCCCGTTGGTGTCCCAGCATTTTAGGAAGAAGTAAACTGGAAGCGGCTTCTGGCACCAAAGCCAAATTAACGAAGGGGAGGGAGAAGGAGGCTTTTGCTGAGGCATAAACCAGATCACAATGAAGAAGCATTGTCGTTCCCACGCCAACAGCCAGACCGTTTACTGCTGCAATGAGAGGTTTGCGGATATTTGCAAGGGCATGTAGAAAACGGATAACTGGTTTCTCTTCATCTTGCGATGGGTTTTGCAAGAAATCCATAAGATCATTGCCTGAGGTAAAACTGTCTGCCGTCCCTGTAATAACAGAAACACGTATATCCGCGTTATTTTCTGCATCATTCAGTGAGTCAGCTAAAACGGCATACATATCCTGGGTGAGGGCATTTTTTTTGTCTGCCCGATTAATCGTTAGTTTTTGAATACCGTCTTCAACGGTGACTACAACAAACTCGCTCATTTCTTAGCCCTTTACAGATTTTGGAGGTTAAATATTTCCAAATTTATTTCTGTCTGTATAGTAAGCTAAGAAAGTAGTTAGGTCAGCCATGTCGTAACGGAAAGCAATAAAAAAAAAGCGGTGCTAATCATGTATCTGTTTTGTTTGTTGCGAAAATTAAAGAATAAACTGTTCGTTCAATATTCGTTTTTCCAGATTATGCTCAGGATCAAACAGCAAATTAATCGTAATATCAGTAATTTCTTCTACAGATACTGAAACAATATCCCGTACTTCGACGGCATCAGCAACGGCACTTACAGGCCGTTTGTGGGATTCAATAATGTTGAAATTAATTTTTGCTTCTCTTGGAAGAATTGCTCCGCGCCAGCGACGGGGTCTAAATGCACTGATGGGAGTTAAAGCCAGTACGCCGGCATTCACGGGTAGAATGGGGCCATGAGCAGATAAATTATAAGCCGTACTCCCTGCGGGGGTTGCAACAAGAACGCCGTCGCAAGTGAGCTCCTCTACTTTTACGCTGCCATCAATTGTGATTTCAATTTTAGCGGTTTGTCTACTCTCGCGAAGGAGAGATACCTCGTTAATGGCGAGTGCTTCTGTTATGCGGCCGCTTTTATCGGTTGCGGCCATTTTCAATGGATGCAATTGGGTAATCTCACCAGCACTCAATCGCTCAATCAAGTTTTCTTCTTCATAATTATTAAGAAGAAAACCAACGGTGCCCTTATTCATTCCGTAAATTGGTAGCTCGGATGCCATGTATTTATGCATGCTTTCCAGCATGTATCCATCTCCACCAAGGGCTACGATCACATCTGCTTGGGCAACGCTTACCTGACCATATTGATGAATTAATTTTTTGTAGGCAATTTGTGCTTGCTCGGTCTCGCTTGCCGTGAAATGAATTTTTGCAATTGCCATTTTTATCTTAATCCTGCCGACATCTATTATTCAAACTTGAGATGTTCTTTATTCTTATAGTGTTAGCAGGGAACACAGGCCGTGGTCAATCTATCCGCCTGTTACATTCATATGCCTTGGGACTGCGGGCAATTGATCAGAGGCCCGGTCGATTACAAAATCATGACCTTTTGGCTTCCGTCCGATTGCCTCGTCAATAGCACCGTCAAGGGCAGCGATGCCATTAGGACCTCTTAAAACGTCCTTTAAATTGGCGCTGTCTTCTTGCCCAAGGCACATATACAGCATGCCAGTACATGTGAGCCGAACACGATTGCAGCTTTCACAGAAATTATGGGAAAGGGGGGTAATAAAACCAATTTTATTGCCAGTCTCTTTAACCACAACATAATCAGAGGGGCCGCCTGTATTGTAGTCAGTTGGCGTAAGTGTCCAGGTTTTTGCAATTGTTTGTTTGAGTTCTGATAAAGGTAGGAAAGTTTCAGAACGCAACTCGTCGATTGCACCCATTGGCATTGTTTCTATGAAAGTAATGTCCATACCACGACCGCCTGCCCACTGGATGAGGTCGTTTGTTTCATGATCGTTGAAACCGCGCACGGCAACAGTATTGATCTTAATCTTAAGGCCAGCATCCTGCGCAGCATCTAAACCGCTCATCACTTTGTCAAGATTTCCCCATCGGGTAATATCCTTAAACCCTGTAGGGTCCAGTGTGTCCAGAGATACATTTATCCGTCGTATACCTGCCGCATAAATATCTTTGGCATATTTCGTAAGCTGGCTTCCATTAGTCGTTAATGTAAGCTCATCTAGCTCGCCACTATCCAAATAGCGCCCCAAGCTGGTTATCAGCTCCATAATCCCCTTACGCACCAAGGGTTCACCGCCAGTGAGCCGTACTTTACGGACACCTTTTCTGATGAAGGAAGATGTTACCAATTCCAATTCTTCAAGACTTAAGACGTCTTTTTTCGGAAGAAAGGTCATATTTTCCGACATGCAGTATTTACAGCGAAAATCGCAACGATCCGTCACCGAGACACGAAGGTAGGTTACAGCTCTTCCAAAGGGGTCAATCAAAATTATTTATCCATGTTTAAGTAAATGCTGGTTACAACAAAACCATCAATCATTAGATAACAGTATATTCAATTTTTTTTATTTCAAGTGGATTGAAATCAATTTGTTTCGAAATACTTGATTTCACCTTTTAGGAAGCGAGAGTTTTTGATGGCACGTTGTGCAGCTTCCAGTTTCAAAAGGCTATAAAACCCAACCACATCACTTCGCTCTTCATCGGATAGCTGGTGACTACTGATGTTTGCTGTCGCTGTAATGTCCAGGATTGTCGAAAAGACGACTCTGTCAAGACCGAGAACTCTACACGCAACTGCGAGGAGTTGTGGGTCTTTTGCATAAATTATTTCTTGAATTTGACCGCGGCTTAAACTCAGAAGTTTTGAAAATGTAAGCTCGAAAAGATCTATCTCTCCTTGCCGAAGAGATTTAAGTAAAAATCCGTTTGATAGTTCACCCGCAATATGGAGTTTATCAACCAATTTAGCAGAGGGGTCTGTATCCTTTGAAATCGATTGAATGGTCGCTTGCCGCTCATCATACTGAACTTCAAGAATTCGGGGATCAATATCAAATTTATCAGAAATATATTCACGTAACGCTACAGAAATCCAACGATACATCTTCTCCGCGACATGGACGGGCAGGAAAGGGCGCTGTAGGAGTGGTTTTTGATAGGCAGTGATTATTTCCGAGTGATCCCCTAACCGTTCTAAAATCCATTCAGGAATTTGAGCTGTTAGGTTATGCAGCACCTTAAGGCATACATCTTCGTTTTCCGTATCACAGAGTGCCTCCGTTACGGCCTCTGTTATGTTCTCACGGGCGGCAATTGCCAACTGATGCTGGGAGGAACGTGTACGAATAACCTCAATGATATCGCTCTCTTCCAATAAACCACAATCTTGCAAAATGGGGAGCGCGACTTCAATTTCATCATTAGCCAGAAAAACGACCAATTCAGGCGGAATATTATCTTTTTTGGCGATATGTTTGGAAAAATGTGAGCGAATAGATTTCTCTACATCCGAAGTAATTCGGCATAGAATATCCGCCATCAGCTCTTTTTCTGCTGCAGAGAATTTTTCGTTGTCGTCTATAAGGAATTGGCCAATTTTCTGATATAGAAATTTGCGTTGTGTAGGCGATTTGTCCTCGGCAAGCTCCACCAAGGTTAAAATCTTGTTGATGTTATATTGTTCCTCTGAACTCACCGCGGGGTACCTACTCAATATCGAAATTTGGACTTCAATACTGGATTTGGTTCGTTAAGAAAACATAAATATTTCCTCGATTGGTCAATTTAGTTGGAAATGGTAATCGTTGTCACACAATCAAAGGGAGTTTAATTGTAAACCTACAGCCTTCTCCAGGGTCACTCTTTATCGTAATGTCGCCGTCCATTAATCGGGCAAGCTTGAGAGAAAGAGTAAGGCCAAGGCCAACGCCATCCTCGCCTCTGCTATAAATACCATTATGGGCTTGCTTGAAGGCTTCGAAAATTTGTTCTTGCTCAGAATATTCGACGCCGGGACCTGTATCCCAAATTGTCATCAGCAAATAGTCGCCTAAGACTTGTGTGTCTATTCCAATTTTTCCTTCTGCGGGCGTAAATTTCACGGCGTTGCCCAGGATGTTTACGATGATTTGAAGGCAGCGAGTCGGGTCGACATTTATGTCAAAGTCACGATCAATGCTTGTACCACTCAAATTCAGATTCTTTTCGCTCGCGCGGTTTTGAACAAGCACAACGGCATCATTGATCATTTCTTTGAGAGACGTTTTTTCTAGATCGACTGGTATCCGATCGCTTTCAATTCTGGCAATGTCGAGAATATCTTCAATCAAGCTGAGTAGATGCTTTCCAGAATTGTGGATATCTCTCACATATTCACTATATTTTTCGCTCAAAGATCCAAATGTTTCCATTCCCATTACTTCAGCGAAACCGATGATAGCATTTAGGGGAGTTCTTAGCTCGTGACTCATTGTCGCCAGGAATTCATCCTTCGCCTGGGCTGCTGCGACAGCCTTTTTTGCTGTCATCTCAAGCTGAAGGTTCTTTTGAGTAATCTCGTTCACAGCTTGTTCAAGGTCAGCTCGGGAAGTGGACGCTTCACTTTCAGCCGCGAGGCGAGCTGTAATATCGTCACTTGTACCGCGGTAGCCAGTGAAACGGCCTTTTTCATTAAACACCGGAACGCCGCTCAAATTGAAAATCTTTTCTTCTCCATCCGTCCCAATAATCGTCATGGGCGCAGAGCGAAAAGGGATATGCCGAGCGATGGCATTTTCAGCTTTACTAAGGCCTGTACTATTTTCACCTTGAAAACGACCAAGTTTGGTAAGTTCCCTACCTTTTAAAAGGAGAGGAGGGAGGCCTACAGCTTGTACAACCCTATCTGAGACAAAGGTGATTAGTCCTTCTGCATCGGTTTCCCAAATCCAATCAGAGGCGGCGCGTGTAATATCCAAAAAACGGCGCTTTTCTGATCGTAACTTACTCTCAGCGTTTACTTGGCGTGTCGAGTCAATAAAGGTGCCGCAAATAGCAATGAAGGAATTTGATTTGTCAAAGATTGGAAAATGACGAGACAGGAAATATTCAGCACCATTTCCAGTCTCCAAAGAAACTTGCTTAATCTCTACTTCTTTTGTTTTTGCGATACGTCGAACAATATCTAGGTGATCGGCTTGAAGGGTTGGAAGAAACCGGCTGTGACCATTTTGTTTAGGGGATTGAATGAACAAGTCCGTATAACCGGAATTCACATAAATTATGGAACCATCGGGTCTGACCATATACATGGGTTGTGATTGTTCGAATACAGCATCAAAGAAGTCCCTGCTGACAATTGCTTGCGCAGCGGGCATGTTAACGTTGCTGTTATTTTCAATATCAGCACGAAGCGACACGACGCTTCCATGAGACGTTTCAGTCATATTCTCCCCCCAATGTGCTTTTAGCACATTGCCCTGTTACTTTTCCCTCTCGGGCTAAAAATATACGCGTCCAGTATTTAATCGGTTGTCCAGATCTGCAATAGAATCTGAATATCCCGTTTCCATTTTCCAATATTCCAACACAGATTTCGCCTTGTTTGCCGGCAAATTATCAAAGAACGCAATCGCCGCTTCTATTTCTGTCGGATCAATTTGCGTTTTCTCCCCGCTATTAGTCACCCCTTTTCTTGATAGGAGAAAAATTGCGGAGAAACTGTTTCGGCCAAAATCAAGCGCCTTACAGGTAACTGCCATTGCCTCGATGTTTTTATCATGTAGGAAACGGCTGATCTTTTTTGTGCTCAAGCCCGATTTTAATGAAATACCTGCGACAAATAGCCTTATTTGATTACTCTTTATGGCTTGGACAAGAAATCTCTCGTTTAATTCTTTTCGAGAGGCTAGTTGGGCCACGAGTTTGTCTGCGTGTGTTTCTCCAAAATCAGCAATATTGATATCATCTCTAACTTCTTGCGTGACTTGAGATACTTGTTGATCGAGAAAATAGGAGTCGATTTCAAAATTTTCCAGAATATGCCTACGAAGTGCAGCGGATACCCACCAAAACATTTTATGTGCTAGTTCTGTCGGGATGTCGTGCCGCGCGAGCAAAGGTTCCTGAAACCGGTCCAACCGCTTTGACTCTTCTGCAAGAAAAGCCATGGCCTCTCTAGAGATTTCTGCGTCGCTATTTCTTAGAAGCCCTTCAATGACATCTTCGTCACCATATTCAATAAGGGCCTCACTAAGCATGGCATTGATATCATCACGCTCGGTGATAACCATCAAATGCTCTTTGCTACGTTTCTCGATAATTTCCATTAACTCAGGTTCGAGTAGGACACGGCTTTTAAAAAGAAGTGGGCGCGCAACCTCAATATTATCATTAGCCAGAAGAGTAACCAGTTCTTTTGGTGCCTGTGGTGAGTCAGCCAGTTTTGTCGAGAGAGCAGCACGAACCGTAGTCTCTACATCCGCGATGAGTTTTCCCAAGATGTCAGAAATATGTGCACGTTCCTGTTCACTCAACTTCTCGCCTTCGGACAAGAATAGACCGCTCATGTTTTCGAATAGCTGTGATCGTGCGGCATTGCTGCTATCGTGAGAAAGCGCCATTAACCGATCAAGCCCATCTACTTTACTATCCACCATACGTACAAACCCGTTGTTTGGTATGTATGCTATTTTATCTACGCAAAATAGCGAATCACACCTAAAGAAAGATACTCAGGGAAGACAGAATCCTCTTACTTCCTCGATTTTCTCACAATTCCAATTACCCTTACTTATACAAAGGCAATCAATATTATTAACGCACTTGGTGAATTTCTTGTGAAAAAATTGCTAAAATGTCACAGTAAATTTACTAAAAATGCTACCAAAGCAACCATAACTGCCCTGCAATTAGCATTTTTTTGTGGTTTTTAAAGCAATGGTTGTGTTTGTTCCTGTCTGGTATACTAGATATGGCGTCCACATATCTTCTTTGTGATTTCATATGCTTTGACTCAAATAAATAAAGAATTTTGAGTAACTGGTTTGCGGTTGATCGATATCAACGCGTTTTATGGGCTTGTTCCATTTTTTTTTAAAACGAGATGAAAGGCAAAGAATTTCAGAAGCTTTACATTTCTTTAAGTTTGTTTGGTCAAGTTGAAGCGTTATTTATTTTTTTTGCTAGTAGGGATTGGTGGTGCAGCCACCGACGAAGGGGAACCAGTGACTGAAGATTATCATGAACTGACTAGGTTGATTGAGCGCTTACATCGTCGTTTTCTGGATGTATTGCGGACCGAACTCACTTCTATGGGTATTACAGACATTAACGCTGTTCAGGCGTTGTTGCTGGCAAATATCGGAACAGAGAAGATTATTGTACGAGAACTGATGTCTCGTGGATATTATCAGGGTTCCAATGCGTCATACAATCTGAAAAAACTTGTAGAGATGGGCTATCTGAAGCAGGAAAAGTCACAGCAGGACGCTCGCTCCACTGTAATTATGCTTTCTGAAAAAGGCCTGGAGTTGGTTCAGAAAATTGGTGAAGCGGAAGAGAGGCAAGCTCAAATGCTAGAAAACGCCAATCCAGCACCTGATTTGCAAGGTACCAGAAAAGCGTTGCGCCAAATTGAAAGTATTTGGACAAACTTTATTCAATACGGAACTTCCTGAATATACCTGAAGTGTGAAAGCCACCCAATTGGTTTTGGGTGGTTTTTTTGCACTGGTCGGTAATAATTGCCTGTTTATTGGCGTTGAATGAGGAAAAAATTACCTATTCGGCAGATAATGCCTACCTTGTTTTATGGTTAACATAAGATTAATCTATTAAAAACAGAGACTTATGCGGTTTATTTTTTGGCATGATTATTGCGTATGTTAAAGTTAGGTAAAATGCCTCGAGCTTAATGCTTGACCCTAGAATTAGGAAATGAAGCTATAAACACTGTTCAATTGGTGTACTCGTTTTCTCTATTGGTCAATTGAGCCGAACTATTTTCCCTAGATTAAATACGGGCGTTGAGTTTTTTTTAAGTCGCCTCGATGAAGCAGGTTTTAGAAAATGTGCTTTATATTGTTGGTAAAAATATGCGTGCAACAATAAAAACGTTGATTATTTACGAGTTGGTAATATTTTAGCTCGTAGTATAGAGTTATCTAGAAAGGTAGGAGTTACGATTATGGACGTGACCCTCGTGAAAGGTGCAAATGCACCTGAATATAGACGGGACGAGAGCATTGCGGCATCAAAAGATGAAGCAAGTATCGTGACAGGCGTCGTTTCGAACGATGCTGAAACGAGTGTTGTGACTAAAGATCCTGTTCGACGCGCTGAAGAAGCCATCGGTGCTTTTTTCGAAGATGAGAATTCGCCATCTGGTCGGTTCTCCATTGATCACGACAGTGACAGTGGGCGTTTTGTTTATCGACTCGTTCATGAAGATACTGGCGAGGTGCTGAAACAATTTCCTGATGAATATGTTTTACGTCGTGTCGCATATTACCGTGAACTAGAAGGTATTGCCGTCGATAGCGAAGTTTGATGACGGGTAGGCAATAAGCTTACCCGTATCAATAATACTCAATTCTTGTCTACCGGATGCCTTTTGAGGTGTCCTATTTGCGTTTGGTGATTTTTCTTCACCATCGAAATTTTCCGTAAAAATTTTCATACAACTTCGTTTAACGTAAGGGCTCCGCCTAATGTCCGTAAATTAGTGGAGGAGGCGGATGTGGCGAAATGAGCGCCCGCATTATAAGTTTTGGGAGGCGCTTTCTTCTTGGCTATTTCATTTGAAACTGCCTTTACCAATCCTTCAGTAACGGACTTTACATTCGAAAGCTTGCGGAAATGAATGTCTAGCGCCTCATAAAAAAATTCACTGGCATCCTTCAGCCGATCCAAATCTGGTTTAGGGAAACGTTTGTATCGTTCTGGATTACTTTTAATTAGAGTCATTTGCTGATTATAAATGGAAACCAGTCGAGATTTCTCAGCCTGGTGCTCAGTCATAGCTCCCGTATTTCGAAGAGCCATTAATTCATTCTCAAAGGACAGGATCTGACAAAGCCGTTCAATCTTCATTGTCAGTTCGACTGGTGTGAGAAGGGCGGGGGCGTTCAGTTGTGGATGGGGCATCATTTAACCTCCTGTAAAGCGAGCATTTCACGATAAACAACATCAGCAATGCCAATGCCGCCTTGTTTGCTCATGGATTTAGCGTATTCGTCATTCATCATTGAGCGAAAAATTTTCTCAGACTCTCCGCCACCAAATGTCTCATCTGTCTGCAGGCCTGCAGACATGCTGTTTAGAACCTGACTTAAGAAGAAAGCTTCAAAGTCTTCTGCTGCAGCCCGAATTTTGGCATCCGGTTTGTTGGTATTTGTTCCTTGGTTTTGTGCTGTCTGAACAGCAAAGTTACCGCTGGTGTTTTGAATATCAGTCATTACATCAACTCGATTTCTGCTTGCAAAGCGCCTGCAGCTTTTATTGCTTGAAGGATTGAAATCATATCTCTGGGACCAATACCCAAGGCATTCAGACCATTTACTAGCTCTTGCAGACGTACGCCGGGGTTAAGGACTGCCAGACGTTTGTCACCGTCTTCAGTTACTTCAACTTCCGTTCTGGGGACAACAACTGTCTCGCCAGCTTCCGCAAAAGGACCAGGTTGAGAAACTTGAGGTGTTTCAGTGATCCTTACCGTTAGGTTTCCTTGAGCAATGGCGACAGTGTCAACCTTCACATCTTTCCCTATAACGATAATGCCAGACTGCTCGTCTATTACAACGCGGGCAATTTGATCAGGAACGACCATTAATTGTTCAATGTCTGTAAGCAATGAGACCATGTCTTCCCGCTTGCTGCCTTCAAGATTTAGGACAACTGTGGACGGGTCTGTGGATTTTGCCACCGTATTTCCAATATGATTGTTAATGGCAGTGGCGATGCGCCGTGATGTTGTGAAGTCGGGATTGCGCAATGAAATGCGTAGGCTTGTCAGGGATGCTAAATCAAAGCCCAATTCTCGCTCGACTATAGCACCGCTGGCAATTCTACCGGCTGTGGGCACGCCCTTCACTATACTTTCGGCAGCACCTCCTGCGGAAAAACCGGAGACTGTAATGGTGCCTTGCGCGACTGCATATACTTCTCCATCAGCGGCGAGCAGCGGTGTCACAACTAAAGTTCCGCCTGTCAGGTCTTCTGCATCGCCAATGGAGCTAACCACGATGTCAATTTTTGTGCCTTGCTTTGAGAACGGGGGAAGGGTTGCTGTTACAACAACAGCCGCAACATTGTCTGTTTTTGCATCTGTTCCGCGGGTGTTGACGCCCAAGCGTTCCAGCATCGCTTCAAGGCTCTGCTGTGTGAAGGGGGAGTTTGTAAGGGAGTCGCCGGTTCCATTCAAACCAACAACCAGACCATAACCCACCAGAATATTGTCGCGTACGCCTTCAAAATCGGCGATGTCCTTGACACGGGAGGCCGCAAAAGCAGCATCTGTGTTCAACGCAATGATTAGCAATGTTGCTAGAAGAGGTTTTACTCTTTTGTTCAGGGTCGTGAATTGCTTTGCAATTTTTCTAACAGTTTTGAACGTCATTCGCTTCTTCCATTGGCATGCTCTTCTTTAAAGAGGCTGACAAATATACTTCTGGTTCTCATTACTGTTGTTATGCGAAAAGTATGCCAAAATTGATTGTTTGTAAGTTGTTGTATTTGTTGGTATAATTTTTCGCAATAAGGAGTGGATATGACCAGAAGGCAGAATTTTCCATGTTGATCGGCAAAATACACCGATTAATTTTTTAGAAAAACTTGCCAAAAGCTATTCCAAATCCTAAAACAGTAACATAGGCAATTTTACAGGATCGAGTATGCGAGTCACTGGACCCGGTCGACTTGGATCGACTCAGAAAGCTCGGGGAAGTAAGTCGGCTTCAAAAGCTGGCGGTAAGTTTTCCGTACCCGGGGAAGCAAGCGAGACAGTTGCAACAAGTAATGTTGCTTCTGGATCTCCTATAGCTTCTATCGATGCTATCCTGGCTTTGCAAGGTATGGATGATTCGGTCAGTGGAAACAAAAAGGCCTTCTCTAAAGGCCAGGATTTACTGGATCGGTTGGAGGAAATCCGCCATGGCCTTTTGATTGGTTCGATACCGGTTGAAAGATTAAAACAATTGCAACAAACTTTAACTTCCTACGATGTTACAGATGCTGACCCCAAATTAGCAGAAATCGTAGGGGAAATTGAAGTTCGAGCCGCAGTAGAACTTGCTAAACTCGGCTACTAACCAATTTATTAAGTGTTATTACATTATAATTTTACCAATCGTGTATTGCGGTGCTCGTCACCGGTTTATATAATTGTACTATCGAACTTAGATACGCCATCTGGAGTAGAGTAATGAATGTTCATATATCCGACGATTACCAGCCCAATGACGATGAACCGTTCATGGGGGCGCGCCAGCAAGAATATTTTAGAAAAAAATTGCTAAGGTGGCGTTCGGAAATTTTGGAAGACGCTAGTCAGACTATTTTGAATTTGCAGGAAGAAACCGTTAAAGAACCTGATATTGCGGATCGGGCTTCTACAGAATCTGAAAGGGCATTGGAATTACGTACCCGTGACCGCCAACGTAAGTTAATTGGGAAAATTGATTCAGCGTTACGTCGGATAGACGAAGGGAATTACGGGTATTGTGATGAGACGGGAGAGCCTATTTCCTTGAGACGTCTGGAAGCGCGGCCTGTCGCGACTTTAAGTCTAGAAGCGCAGGAACGGCATGAGCGCCGGGAAAAAGTATATCGAGACGATTAAATCGTCGTCGAAAAAAGTAAAAAAAAGGCCCGCCAAATGAGCGGGCCTTTTTTGTGGGAGCTGGGATTAGTTCACTATCCTCGACCTCGATAAGAAGCAACACCTTGATCCGGTAACCAAAGGCCTTTTGGTGGCGTGTCAGTTTGCCAGAATACGTCTATTGGAATTCCTCCACGTGGATACCAATAACCCCCGATACGAAGCCAGATTGGATTCGTTGCCTCAACAATCCGCTTGCCTACATAAATGGTACAATCTTCGTGAAAGGCACCGTGATTTCTAAAGCTTTGTAGAAACAGTTTAAGGGATTTGGATTCCACAAGAGATTGGTCGGGAACATAATCGATCACTAAATGTCCAAAATCAGGTTGTCCTGTCTCTGGGCAAATAGAGGTAAATTCCGGGCAACTAAAGCGTACAGTCGCTATTGTTCCAGCTTGTGGATTAGGGACCACGTCCAAAATAGCTGCTTGTGGATTGTCGGCAGCTTTGACATTTTTGCCAAGGCTGGTCGTTGTTTTGGTGCTATCGGTCATAATGATGCTCTATAATGAATCAAATTCTCCATTATATTCGCATCCTTCGTTACAGCTGTCTCTATAAATTCCAACTTCGTATAAAGTCGGAATTTTTCGAATTACTGCCCTCCAAATCCACATGCTTATGACCTCAAGTGTTGGAGCTTCCAATCCTGTAATTTCATTGAGATACCGGTGGTCAAGCTTCGCTCGCGTTTCCAAAATAATATCCATGACATCACCCAGATCTGCAATTAACCCTGTTTGGACATCCGGTTTGCCTTCCAGCGTGACCCTTACACGAAAACTATGGCCATGCAAAAAATGGTTGGGATGTCCTTCTGGGAATGCATGAGGAAGATGGTGGGCTGCTTCGAAGTAAAATTCTCTGAATATTTTCATAATACCGGAATGCCTGACTTGTTGAAATTTCAAGAACACAAAGGGAAAATATACTGATTTGCGAGATGGAATTTCCCACCAAAGGCTGACGGGCAAAGCTATGAAACGTTTTTCAATCCTGCGTGTGTTAGTTTGCCCTAATTCAACCAGTTACGTCAAGAGGTTGTATTGAATTAGATTGTAATACTCGTTTAATGTGGGAGTTTTTGAGTAAAAAGTGAAAAAAATGGCGACCAAGATGATCACCATTTTTTTTTAATATGTTTCAATAAATCTTAGAAGGGAAAGATGATGTCAAATAGTTGCTGACCATAACGTGCTTGCTGCACATCTGTCAGGTGACCACGCCCGCCATATGCCACTCGGGCTTCTGCAATTTTTGAACTTTCAATAGTGTTGCTTGATGAAATGTCTTCAGGGCGTACAACGCCGGTTACATATAAGTCACGACTTTCAAAATTTACCCTGACTTCCTGACGACCGGAAATTACAAGATTTCCATTAGGAAGGACTTGCGTGACAATAGCCGCAATTTCCATCTCAATAGTTTCATTTCGAGTTACTGCGCCGCTGCCTTCAACTGAATGAGCACTTCCGAGACTTGCCATGGAGGAAGGATCAACTGCTTCAGGAAGGATTTTAGCGAACTGACTTTCAAGTCCTAACAAATTGGTGATGTCAGCTTCTTCTGTAGAATCCCTTGTCGTCGTTGTCTTATTGTTTAGTGTCGCTTTATCTTCAATCAAGATATTAACCGTCAAAATGTCGCCAATTCGGCTTGCACGTTGATCTTTGAAAAATGCCCGTGAGCCAGGCCGCCATAAAGAATTGGCTTGTTGAAGGGCCGGTTCCGGACGTGGCATTGGTAGTGTTACAGGTTGGTAGTCCTTTTTAGCCATCGGATTTTCAATTTTTGAAAGCGGTGGTTCAGCGCCAATTGATGCGACGCGACTGTAAGCATTGCAACCAGTGAGAACGAGGCCCAGGCAAAAGATCAATGTGCTTTTAACGATTGGATTTTTTATATTGTGGGTCATCTTCTAATCTCCACTTTCTATATTATTGAAGGGCTGCCAGGCGGCGCTTTGGGGTGAAAATACGAACTTCATTGGCGTTAAGGACTTCAGCTTGAACAGTTTTACGGCTAGCGATATTTTCCACTCGGATTATGTCGCCTTCACTTCCAGCCTCAAGGGTTCGTCCAGTGATAGAAAGATTGATACCGCCTTCATTGAGGGTTACGGAAACCAACTTTCCTTTTTCTACTGTTACTGGATCGCCTAGATTACTTAAGACTATGGGACTCCCTGCGCGAACAGAACGACGGGGGCTTTTCCCAATAATATCTTGAATATCTACAGCTATGTTCCGGCTAATTTTTTTGACTTTGAGTTTTTTGAAATTCAAGTCAGTTTCTAGAATTTCTTCGCCTGCACGGATTGAGCGATTAAGGACTGGGACGAGTTGTTGTAGGTAAATTTTGCCGCTTAATTTGTAGCGGCGGGCGTTTTCGGAATTAGCCGGTGCTTCCAAAATCGCAACAAAAGTTCCTTTTTTACGACTGTATGACAAACTTTCTACTGTGGCACTTGGATCTTCATCAAGCGCGACCTGAATATTGGGGTGCTGGGATGATAAGCTAATTTCAAAAAACTCAGCATCTAGTTCACCTTCCAAGGCAAAGTGGATTTCTTCGATCAACTGTTGATTTGGAATAAGAACACCATCCCTGGACACTGATACGCGCCGGATTGTACTGTTTGGTCGCCATTTTAACCCATGTTTTCGGGCAACAAAAGCGACCGAAGATGCTTTGAAAAATGTGCTTTTACCAGGTGCTGGGGCAGGGGCGATTACGTAATCAGCCTTGTCGAGTACACCTTTGAAAATATCGCCGAAAGTGATCTGGTCGCTTTGAACAGAAATGGAGCTGCGGAGAGTAACAGACTCTGCAACTGCGGCAGAATTTGCAGCCAAACCAACTAACAGGGACAATGTAAAAGCAATATATTTCATAGCATAAACCTCTATTCTAGAGTTTTAGATTTAGCGTAGCTGGTTCGTGACAGACATCATTTCATCAGCTGTAGTAATGACTTTTGAGTTCATCTCATACGCTCGTTGAGCGCTAATCAGGGACGTAATTTCTGTCACTGAATTTACGTTGGATGTTTCCAGATATCCTTGACGAACAGTACCAAATCCAGTGGATCCGGGAACGCCTACAGTTGCAGCACCCGATGCTGGGCTTTCAAGGAACAGATTGTCGCCAAGGGCTTGTAAACCTGCGTCATTGAAAAATGTTGCAAGGTCAATTTGGCCAACGGTTTGAAGGTCAACCTGACCATCCAGTTTCACCTGAACTTCGCCGCTTGGGTTAATGGTTACGTCTAGGGCATCTTGAGGTACAGTGATGCTGGGGATCACTGTGAAGCCGTCTTGTGTTACGATTTCACCATCTGGACTGATTTGAAATGATCCGGCACGGGTATACGCTTCATCGCCATTTGGCAAAAGAACGCGAAAAAATCCTTCGCCCTGAATAGCAAGATCAAAATCGTTTTCTGTTGCTTGCAAGCCACCTTGATCCGTAATTCTATAGACGGAGGCTGTCTTAACACCAACACCGATTTGGATACCTGACGGGACAACGGTTCCAGCATCTGATGAGGCTGCACCTGCACGGCGCATGTCTTGATAAAGCAAGTCTTGGAATTCTGCGCGTTGGCGTTTAAATCCAGTTGTCGTCATGTTGGCAATGTTATTTGAAATAACATCAACGTTAAGTTGTTGTGCCATCATCCCTGTGGAGGCTGTTCCTAGTGCTCTCATGTTCTTATTCCTCTGTTACTGGATTGAAGGTAATTCTTCGATTGCTTTCAATTGCATATCGTTTTGCGCATCCAGCAGCTTTTGAGCTGATTGATAATTACGCAAGATATCCATCATGGTGGTCATTTCCAAAATTGGCTGAACGTTTGATTTCTCAAGGCTTCCCTGAATAACCTTCGCGTTGAGGGCAGGGGTTGGCTCTATGTCATCGGCTTTGTAATAACCATCGCCAATTTGTTTCAAAAGTTGTTGGTTATCAAAAGTCATCAATTCAATTTTCACTGTGGTATCATTTCCGAGATTAACGGTACCATCTGATGCGATTTCGACATTAGGTGAGTTGATGTCCACTTGAATTGCTCTGCCAGTCTCGTCCAGAAGAAAATCACCTTTGGCTGTGACTATGTTGCCTTCCGGATCCACGCCGAAACTACCGTTCCTAGTATAACGAAGGCCTGCTTCTGTTTCGATTGTGAAATAACCGTCACCTGCGATTGCCATGTCGAGAGGGCGAGCTGTATGCTCAATAACGCCTTCTGTTCTGTCATGGTAAACACCATAATCTTGCACATAGGACATTTTGGATTGTTGATGCGGCTCATCTACCAGGAATTCCTGAAACATTGGATGAACACCCTTGAATGCAGTCGTATTCAAGTTGGCAATGTTATTTGCGGTTATGTCCATTTGACGACGTAACGCCATTTGTTGGGATAACCCGATGTAGACTGCATTTTCCATATTTACTCCGCCCTTCTGGCAAAATCTGTTCATCCCAACATATGCAGATTCCGTGCCAGAAAATAAAATTGTTTATTTTCAAGGGTTTGATGTGATTTTTCCGATTAGGAGGGGACCGAATTGGGCCTTTTTGGCCTGTTAGGGGGGAAATTATTTCCCTTAGGCTTAATTCTTATTGCATTGCCTGCACGGAGCACATAAACCCATAAAGGCTGAAATCAAGGAAAAGTGATAAATATCTTAGGTTTATTGAAACTTGAAACGTCTTGTTAACCAAGGTCATTTATTTTAGTGTCTTGAAATGAATTAAATTTTGTCTAAGGATCGATCCATTTATGGCAAATGAAAGTGATGCAGCGCCAGAAGTTGATTTAGGTGATGGCTCTGAGAAAGTAAAAAAGAAGGGACTGAGCGGTAAAGTCCTTGTTCTCTTTATTCTACTGCCAATCCTTCTTATTGGCGGCGGTGGAGGCGGTGCTTTCTTAGCCGGTGTCTTCGATGAGGAAGAGGTTGCTGAGCCAACTGCCGAAGAAGAAATCGAGCATGAAAAAGTGGTTGTTTTTTATGATCTGCCAGAAATGCTGGTAAATTTGAATTCTACAGGTACGGAAGCAAATTTTCTTAAAATTGGCATTTCATTAGAACTTGATGACGAGACGGTTTTGCCTGAGCTAGAGAAACTGATGCCGCGTGTTATGGATAATTTTCAAGTTTATTTGCGGGAACTTCGCCGGGAAGATCTGATCGGATCAGCTGGAATTTATCGCTTGAAGGAAGAGCTGCTTTATCGAGTGAATAGCTCTATCAAGCCAATTCACGTAAATGACGTTTTGTTTAAAGAGATGCTGGTGCAATAGGGACGAGTATGGCTGACGAAGATGAAATGGATATGGCCGCTGCAATGGCTGCTGACGATGATGAAATGGACATGGCCGCTGCTATGGCAGCTGACGATGACGAAATGGACATGGCTGCAGCGATGGGGGGCGATGATGACATGGCTGCCGCGATGGGGGGTGGCGATGATGATATGGCCGCCGCGATGGGCGGTGACGATGAAGATGACAGTGGTGCCAGTATTGATGCCTCTGCAACCCGTGGACAAGCTGCCCGTGTTCTAAATCAGGACGAAATTGACAGCCTCCTTGGTTTTGATATGGATGGCGATGGTTCCGGCGAAAAATCTGGTATCAAGGCCATCATCAATTCTGCTTTGGTCAATTATGAGCGCCTTCCTATGCTGGAAGTTGTGTTTGACCGTCTCGTCCGCATGATGACAACTTCGTTGCGTAATTTTACGTCAGATAATGTTGAAGTCAGCCTCGATAATATTACTTCCATTCGTTTCGGTGATTATCTCAATTCTATCCCATTGCCAGCAATTTTGAGCGTGTTCCGAGCGGAAGAATGGGATAATTTTGGCTTGATTATGGTCGATAGCTCGCTCATATATTCTATAGTGGATGTACTCTTGGGTGGTCGGCGTGGCACTGCAGCCATGCGGATCGAAGGACGCCCCTATACGACCATTGAAAGAAATCTTGTTGAGCGCATGGTCAGTGTCATTCTGGCTGATATGTCTGCAGCTTTTGAGCCTCTCAGCCCTGTGAATTTTAATCAAGAGCGAGTGGAAACCAACCCAAGATTTGCAACGATCGCCCGACCGGCTAATGCGGCTATTCTCATCAAGCTTCGCATTGATATGGAAGACCGTGGCGGTAGACTTGAAATGTTACTCCCCTATGCGACGTTGGAGCCTGTGCGCGAATTGCTCCTGCAAATGTTTATGGGTGAAAAATTCGGTCGTGACAGTATTTGGGAAAACCATCTGGCCACAGAATTGTGGGCTACTGAAATCGAAATTCAGGCGGTTCTTGATGAACAACAGCTTAGTTTAAATGATGTTCTGGAGATGGAAGTTGGGGATACGATGATGTTAAATGCGTCCCCTGACAGTCCTATAATGCTTCGATGTGGAGGCATTAGTATGGTTTCTGGGAAAATGGGAAGATCAGGGCAGAATATTGCTGTCAAAGTGGATAAAACCTTAAGAAGTTTCGGGTGAGTTGATGTTGGATATGTTTTCTGTGCCAGTGTTGCTGGATTTTTTGCTTATTGGTTTACTTGTTGTAACCATTACCTTTTGCTTAAGGTTAAACAAGAAATTGACTGTGATGCGTAATGCGCAGTCGGAGCTTCATAAAGTTGCTGAAGAGTTCGATCGTGCCATCGTTCGCTCAAAACTGGGCGTAGAAGAGCTAAAGAAAACAAGCATGATGGCAGGCGCGGGCCTTAAAAAGGAAACCGCAGAAGCCCAAACGCTCCTTGAAGAATTAAAACTCATTAACGCGTCAAGCTCTCGTATTGCGGATCGTCTGCAAGAAGAGGTTGGTAACGCTTCGAGAAAAGCTAAAGCCTCATCAGGCAGAGCGCATTCAAATGAAGAATTTCGTGTTGTTCTAGAGGATCCTGATCCTGAAGAAATTCAGCCTCGAACAGAAGCTGAAAGAGAATTATTGCAAATGCTGACTAAGTCCAAGTAATTGAGTGGAATTCTGACAATGAAAAACCTTCGTATAATCCCTGTTACAATTATTGCAATGATGCTGGTCGTTGGCCTGAAAATTGGTGCTGTTTGGGATAATACACGCGGGTTACTCATTGAATTGGATGTGGCTGAAGTGGCCGCTAAGGAAGATAAAAAAGAAGAAGAGGGTAAAGAGAAAAAAGCCACAGACGAAGGAATGGCGGCTGAAGAGGCTTCCGATAATGAGGGCTCCGATACTAAAACTATTACAAGTGTCAACGATCTGTCTGAAAGTGAAATTGATGTTTTGCAAAGGCTTGTTGAGCGCCGTGACGAGTTGACGCGTCGGAAAAAATCTCTGGATATGCGTGATAATCTTCTCCGGGCTACCGAAAGCCGTATAGATGAGAAAATTACAAAGCTAAAAGAGATTGAGGCTACTATTCAAGATCTTCTTAAAGCTTATGACGACCAAGAACTCAAAAAACTGAAAAGCCTGGTGTCCATCTATGAGAAGATGAAGCCTAAAGATGCAGCACGTATATTCAACTCGTTGGATATGGACGTTCTGCTGGATGTTACCGGGCTGATGAAGGAATCTAAACTTGCTGCGATCCTTGGGAAAATGTCGGATGTACGAGCAAAGAAACTGACTGTTGAGCTCGCAACACGGAAACAACTGCCTGGCATAGATAAAAAGAAAAGTTGATTAGACTCTCACAATTTTACCGGGGATTAACCATTAAGCGATAGCTTAATGCCGTGGATAGTGGCAGAAATTACAGGTGCAGTTATGGATCAAGTGGCTTTTTCAAAACATCTCTCTGATCGGGTAAATGATATTCGACAGGAACACGGGGATACGATCGAGGTTGGTGCTGTCGCTAATCTTGTGGAAAATTTGATGCATAGTGTCGAAGGCGATATTACCGCGCCTGAAATTCACGTTCAAAATAAGATCCTTGAACTGGTGGATTATATTAAAAAGGCGCGTGAGGAAATTGCAGCGCTGCAGCCACAGGAAATTAACGAACAACATATCCCAGCTGCATCAGATGAGCTCTCCGCTATTGTTGAAGCGACAGAAGAGGCTACCAATACGTTTCTTGATGCCGCAGAAAAGCTGGGAGATATCGGCAGTAAAATAGGAGGTGAGCAAGAAGCTGAAATTGGAGATATCATAACGCAGATTTATGAAGCATCCAATTTTCAGGACATCACTGGCCAGAGAATTAACAAAGTTGTCTCCACGCTACAATATATAGAAGCCAGTATTAACAAAATGGCGGATTCGTTGGGGACTCCTGTTCGTAAAGATCAACCTCGTGGTGATGTGCACGAGGAAGCGAAAACAGCTGACGCCAGAGAAGATGCCGATCTGCTAAACGGTCCACAACTGGACGGGGACGGCAATTCTCAGGACGATATCGACGCGCTTCTTGCAAGTTTCGATTAGAGATGTAAAACCGGTTGAATATGAACGAATTTCCCTCAATAGCGACGAAACCCAAAAAAAGGAACGCAAGCACTCCTATTGTGTATGTGTCCCTTTACTTTTTATTGCTTGCTTTCTTTATCTACCTTCACTCAATTTCGGTTCCAGTTGAGGAAAAAATTCAAAAAGTTATTGGTAGCATCGATTTTGCGTTTAAAGGACTTGAATATCCTAAGACGAAATCCAGTGCTTCACGATTGTCGGGAGATGAACTAGGACTCGCTGTTTTTCATGCAAAATTAAAGCGGGTGTATGAAACGGCAATTCCATTGGTGAAAAGTCGGGTAAATGAAACAGGAGACCAGCTTCAATTCATTATCCCGTTATCCCAGTTGTTTGAAGAGGACCGGGACACGCTTCGGGACACGCGACAAGAGCTGTTTGCAGAAGTAACACAAGCGTTAATAAAACGGAGTGGTGTTGTCGCGACAGATATGGAAATTTTGATTAATGCTGGAGGTGGTCTCCCTTCAGAAGAGAACATCAAAGATCATTTGGCAATTAGACGCGTTCATGCATTAGTAGAAGCTTTTTTGAGTAAAGGAGCACCTGCAAGAAATGTATATGTGGGAATAAAGCCTGGGGCCGAAAATAAGGTATATTTTAAGTTTTATATTCGAAAATCTTTTGATAACCAATTTACAAAAATTGGGGATCAGTAATGCAGTTTGAATATCGAGCTAGTTCAAAGGGCCGCCGACAAAATACTATGTGGCTTACGTCTCTTGCCGATTTGTTAGCTCTTTTACTTGCCTTCTTTGTCCTTTTATTTTCAATGAACGAAATTAAAGATGACAGTTGGCAGAATGTTTTGAATACACTTGGTATCAAGTTGAATGAACAAGTTGTCGATTCCGAAGACGGGGTGACGGCTGAAAAAAATCTCGAATTGTTTAGTGAACAGAAAGCTTTCGATCTCGCTTATCTGGAAAATATCCTTGCGTCAAAAGTAGCGGCTTCAGGTGAAATGTCCGGGATCCAAGTCTTTAAGGCAGACGACAGATTGGTTCTGTCTTTAGCCGGAGATGGTTATTTTGAACCCGGTTCCAGCAATTCCTCCGACCGGTTGAGTAAGGTCCTCCTTCTCCTTGGGGATACACTACGCTACGTAAAAAATCGCATTGAGGTATATGGGCATACAGACCCATCAAAGGCTCAGAATAATGCCGTGGCAAGCGATAACAATTGGGGCCTTTCATTGGCCCGCGCTTTATCTGTAGCTGATGGGCTTGCGAAGGCAGGTTATGGCTATCCAATTCGTGCCTTTGGCATGGCAGATACTCGATTTTACGAATTAGCTTCGATTAAAAATACAGAAAAAAGATACTTTCTTGCCAGACGAGTTGATATTGTCATTCGAGAAGCACAAGGGCAGGGGCGAAACGAATGGCAGTAAGTCGCAATTTTATCAGCATTATCGGTGTAATAACCGTTTTAATGGTGCTTGTGTTAATTGGTAATCCTGCAAATGCGGCGGATAAAGTGGCTGTCAGGGCTGCCGAGCATTCTAATTATGCTCGTATTGTTCTGGACTGGGGCCGGGCACATAAATATGAAGCTGTCCTCAAAGACGGTTATCTCGTCATTAAATTTGATGAAGCTTTTGACGCAAACCTGAATATTGCTTCCAATGCATTAGGGAATTTTATTGGGTCCGGGGAATATATAGATAACAAAAAAGGCCTGCGCTTCCCCCTAAAAGGTCATTTCACGCTAAGAACAGCAACTTATGGTACGGCATTAGCCTTTGATCTGGTGAAAGAGACGCGTGCGAATAGTGTCCCTAAAATTAAAGTTAGAAGTGGTGACCATGCCGATTTTAGCCGTTTGGTTGTCGATTGGCCATCGAGAACTGAGTTTAAGATCAAGGAGAAAGAAGGTGAAATCAATATCGCCTTTGATACACCCGGTGCGTTGCAGATAAATAAGATAAAACGTGATCTTCCTAAGTTTCTTAAAGGTTTGACTACTCAGACTGATAAGGGAAAAACCACGCTGTCTCTTAACGTAGGACCGGGAAGCTCGATCCGCGCCTTTCGTCAGGGAAATAGTATTGCACTTGATATAAAGCAAGGGAAAGACGTTGCTGCGGCTCCCAAACTTAAAGAAGTTCAGAAGGCTACCAAAAAGAAATCCAATCCAGTTCGAAAAATAACGCAGATTGAAAAGCCAGAAGAAAATAAGAACCAGCACGTCAATAGTCATGAAGAGCCGCAAAAAGTCGTTGCGGAAAAACCATCTGTTGAAAAAATTCAACCGCGTTCCTTAATCCCACAGGATAAGACTGTCTTAGTGAGGACGGCTGTAAAATCGAAGCCACCAAAAGAAAAATTGGTGGTTGAAGTGGGTAAGTTAAAAGATGGTTTCCGTCTTATTTTTCCTTGGAAACAATCCTCAGCATTAGCTTTCTTTGAGCGAAGCGATGCCCATTGGCTCGTTTTTGATAAGCGGGTTCAATTGGATTTTCGGAATTTAGGCGGCCCTTTCAAATTTTTGGTCGTGCGGAAAAAGCAGATACCACACGCTACCGCGACCATCGCGCGTTTTACTGTGCGAGACGGATATGCGCCGTCGGTTACACGCATAGGCGATGAATGGCGAATTGATTTTCGGTTAGGGGAAGTGCCTATTATCGAAAATTTGATAGATATCCAATCGCAGCCCTCGGCTTCCAGCGGGGCACGGGTCTTCATTCCAGCGGTAAATAACGGAAACAAAATTTCCTTTTTGGATCCACAAGCGGGTGATGATCTGGTTGCTGTTCCGCTTTTCTCTCCAGGCTGGGGAAACGGCGTGACCCGAACTTTTGCGCAGTTTACAATATTACCATCAACACAGGGCATTGCATTGTTGCCCCGCGACAGCTCTGTTGATGTCGCTGTCGAACGCAATGGTGTTTCTGTTACAGCAGCAGGGGGCCTGAAATTATCTCGGGCTATTAGCAGTAATGATCTCTTTGCAAGTGGTGATCAGACCGACCGTTTTAATCGGAAAAAAGATGCGGCCCAACTTGTGAAATTATCAGACTGGGCACAGGTCTCGCCCAAGGAATTCTGGGAGAAAAAGCAGGCGCTGCAAAAAAAGATTGCCCGAGCACCAAGAGCCAGCCGAAACGCAGCCCGATTGGAGCTAGCCAAATTCTTTGTTGCTCATAAATATTATGCGGATGCCTTTGGTGTTTTGAAGCGGATTGCCAGTGATGATCCACGCGCCGATGATGATGGTATTTTTCGGCTATTACGCGGACTTTCGAATTTAGGTCTTCATCATCTGGAAGACGCTAAAAATGATCTCTTTCATCCCGTCTTTTCAGGTGTTGAAGAAGTAGCCCCTTGGCGGGCAATGCTTGCTGCGAGACAAAACGACTGGAAAATTGCGGCGCGTGAAATGAAGGTTGGAGAAGCCTCTGTCGGTGTGTATGACGAGGAAACACGAAATAAATTCAACTTGTTACAGGCTCAAATCGCGTTAGAAGATTATGATGTTGAACAAGCAAACCAGGCCTTGCAAAAAATTAAAATCGCTGTGGGTGAAGGGGCTAACCCTGAAATCATAGCTACAAGAGAGTATTTGGAAGGCATCTCGGCTTTAAGATCTGGAGATGTGGCAAGGGCAATCACGAAGTTTGAGCAGGCCATTGCACTAGATTATCGGCCAATTAGTGCGCGGGCGCGATATGCGAAAACCAATGCAGAGCTTGCTCAAAAAGACATTACGCCCGAAGAGGCTATCGACCAATTCAAAAATATGAGTTTCACTTGGCGCGGCGATGATCTGGAATTGGATATTATAAAAAGGGTTGCTGATTTATATATTGCGACAGGACAAATCCGCGAAGGGTTGCAAGAATTTCGCGCTATTATAAAGACATTTCCAAAAACTCCTTTAGCTCGTGATATTACCCGTGAAATGACTGATATTTTTAACCAATTATTTCTTGAAGGTGGGGCAGAAAAACTACCCCCTGTGAAAGCGCTAGCACTCTATTATGAATATAGAGAGCTTACCCCACTTGGGAAAAAAGGCGATAAGATGATCCGTAATCTTGCAGATCGCCTGATCAAAGTTGATCTGTTGGAGCAAGCCGCACAATTGTTGGATCATCAGGTGAATTTCCGTCTTAAAGGTGAACTTAAGTCCCTAACAGGAACCAAACTTGCTGTTATTCATTTGTGGGACGAAAAGCCTCAAGAAAGCTTGAATATTCTGAAGAAAACCAGATGGCGTGCCCTTCCTAAGGAGGTACGACAGGAGAGGCTGTTTATCGAAGCAAGAGCATATTCGGACCTTAATGAATATGATGAAGCTTTGGCCCTGTTAGAGGATGATAAGAGTAAAAAAGCCGATTTATTGCGTGCTGACATACACTGGAAGGCAAAAAAATGGTCCAAAGTCATAATTGCTCTGGAAAAACTATTAAAAGATGATGGTGCCGCCACGGCTAAAACACTTACACCCATAAGTCGTCAACGTCTGATGCAGCTTGCTGTCGCTAGAAATCTTTCAAATGATCAAACTGGTATTACCCAAATGAGGAAAACTTATAGGCGTAAAATGGTTGATACACCGGACATCGATGCTTTTGATTTGATTACTGAAGCATTGGACGGTTCGGAAACAGATTTCCGGGAAAGATCAACTGCAATCGCTAAAATTAGCCAGCTAGAATCCTTTATGGCAGGCTATCGTGATCAGCTTCAAAAGGGTGAGTTCTGGGCAACAAACTAGATAAAACCTATTTGTCGCTTTCTTGGCCTCCTTGAGCCTGTAGGACCGAATGGGATGCAATGATATCTATACGCATAGCGGAAGATAAAGATTTTTCAGTGCTACCGGACATCGAGATGGATGCCGGGTATGAGCTCATTCAATTTGGTTTGCAGGCGGTTGCTAATATGCCCGCTGCACCCGTTGAATTTTACAACGATCTTCCTGATGACAGTGCTGTGTTTGTTGCATGCGATGAAAGCACAGTGATCGGGTTCGTGCTTTGCCAATGCATTGACGGGGAAGGGCATTTGAAAGAAATCTCTGTTTTGCGTCAGTATATGAGAAAAGGGATCGGCAAGCAGCTCATCAGAACTTCAATTGATTGGGCGATAACAAAGAGATATCAATTTCTGACTTTAACAACCTATCGAGATATCCCCTTTAACGCGCCATTTTATGAAGCACTCGGGTTTTCCGCGTTTGAACCTGATAAAAAATGGCCGGGGCTTTGTCTCATTCGAGAAGTTGAAACATCGAATGGCCTTGATATTAAACCTCGAATTTCAATGAAGTTAAGTCTCTCGTCAAACATTTAGATAAATCTGGAACATGCGGTCGCGTTTCTACAAGTCCGGGAGTTGATCCCCGTCCCTTAAGTGTGCCGTCAGCTTCGCAAGGTCATAGAACCAATCAGCAGCGTGATCGCTTGTAACGCATGCACCACGTACCAGTTCATCGAAATGCTTGGCTAGGACAGTAACTCTCTCTCCTTTGGGGAAAACAAAATATCTCTGTCCTAAATAAACAGTTGCCCTTTGGTGGCCAAAAACTGTTATGGGGGCAGAATACAACGCTCTTGCATCAAAAATATGCATGCGAATACTGGGATATAATTCCTGACAATAATCACCAATGGCTTTCAACTGTTCTGCTCTGTCTGCAACGGACAAGCCCCTCCAGATACCATTCCCTTCAGCAAAATCAATCAGGGTTTGCTTAGCCAAAGCAATCTCTAATTCACTCTCGGGGTGGCGGAAAAAAGAGAGTTTTTCTTCTGTATCATAGCGCGCTTGATCGGGAGATTTCGTCCTGAATAAGTCAAACTCATGATTAATAGTTGCGGGTGTTTTCATCGGTGCAGGAAGGGTCGAGGGGACATATCTAATTTTTTGTCCCAGTGCTTCCAAATGCCAATTGATAATGTTGCTGTCCAAGGGGTGTGGCTCTGCTTTTGTCAATGTAACTGCTTGTTCCATAACCTGAGATGTTGGGCGCGGGTCATCACTTAATCCTAATAGCCAGTCAGCGCTTACATTCAGGTTTTTTGCAATGAGAGCAAGGGAATGCCCGTTTGGAAGAGCAGTACTTTTTTCTCGTAAGAGCTGTGATATTGCAGAGCGGTCGAGCCCAGCATTGTCTGCAAGGCTAGCACGTGAAACTTGCTCCTGTTGCAACACTGCGTTGAGGCGCTGGCGAAAGAGAGAGGCGCGCGTTCTTTTATTCATGGAATGTCGTCACTACTATTGAAAAAATTCAACTACAATGGATTTTATTCAAATAAGTAAGTTTAATTCAAAACACTCGTATTGAAATCAGTGTCTTTCAAGCCGTAATTTAACAACAGTTATTTTGACTGATGAATGTAGAGCATGATTAATGGATACAAGAAAAAGAACAGTATTAAAGGCACTTAGCTGGCAATTTCTTGGCTTGTTCTCCATGACATCGATAGCGTGGTTTTACACGGGCTCAGCTAGTGCTTATATTGGAATGGCCTCGATATCAGCTGTCGTTAGCTTGCTGTGTTATGTGGTTCATGAGCGCTGCTGGCAGCGTATACGATGGGGGCAGGGGCATTGGGAGTAGTGAAAAAGTATAATTATTACCAAGTTGAAAATGTTTCAACATACGTAATAAATTTCGGTTTAATTTTAAAATGAAACATATTGCAAAATCGTTATATATACTTGAGATTGTAATTATATTTCAATAGCTTCTACTGTAGGTATTGAATATTAATTGTTCAAATATATTAGACTAAACAACCATTTCGTGAGTATACTTAAGGATTAGTATATGGAGCGAGAAAAATGAGAAATTTCACTTTCGGATTTGTTTTTGTGTTGATTTTATCCGTGTTCTCAAATGCATCTTCTGAAACCAAGGCCTTTAAAAATCCCTCTGGGGATGTACTTTTAACAATTTCCAGCTCTCGCCCGCTTCTTCAAGTCAATGACGGAAATGAGTTGAAGCTTGATAAAGAACAACTCAATAAGTTTGATTTTGTTTCTACAAAAACCATAACCCGCTGGACAGATGGTATCTCGGTATTCAAGGGACCCTTAGTGAGAGATGTATTGCAGGCCGCCGGTATAAATTCTGGCAGTATTTCAGCGGTTGCCTTTAACGAATATTTCATAGAAATCCCATTTGAAGATTTTATAAAATATGACGTCATTATTGCAATGGAGCGAGATGGTGTTCCCCTTACGGTGCGCTCGAAAGGCCCTTTATGGGTAATCTATCCATGGAGTGATTTTCAAGAGCTTAACAAAGACGAGTATTACTCTCGTTCTATTTGGCAATTGGTTCAATTGAAGAGCAATGAATAAAGGCAACTCAAAAAAATCCATCTTTTTATCTGCGGCCATGCTGACCATCATGGTGTTGGGTATGGGAAGTTCAGTATTAATTTTCCAGCAAACAAGACTTCGCTATGCTGAAACCCCTGAAGCCCACATGTTATTTAATATGGGGCAATATGAGTTCGAATTACTTCGAACCACAGAAGCGTTGATTGATCTAACCCATCATCCAGAAGACAAGCAAATACAAGCTAAATTCGAAAAATGGTTTAATATTCTGTGGAGCCGGACTTCCGTTCTGGATCAAGGTGAGGTCGGTGCGCGTATGGCGTTTGACGGGTTTGATTTAACGGCCGTTAAAAAAGATATGGCAGAAATTGACCAACTTTTGTTCCAAGGAAAAGAAAACACAACTAAACAATTGATACATGTACGGTCTTTGTTTAGAGGGATGTCTGATGCCTCACACCGATTTATCATAAAGCGGGAATATATTAATCGACGGATTGACGCCGAACAGTGGAAAACTGTTTTCGCCTCTTTTCGTAATTCGATAATCTTGGGCGTCGTGTCGTTTGTCCTTGGGTTGTTTGTTGTTTATCTGCTCTTCCGTAACAATATGAAGTTAATGAACTTGCGGGGAAGTCTTGAAGTTCGGGTTCATAAAAGAACTGAAGAGCTACAGTTAAGTAATAGTAGCTTGAAAAGGGAAATTACAGAGCGGTATAAGGCTGAGAGCGAGCTTAAAAAAAGTCAGGCTGCAGCGGAAGATGCAAATAAGGCGAAATCAGAATTTCTGGCAATTATGAGCCATGAAATCAGAACCCCGCTTGCTGGTATCATTGGGATGTCAGAGTTGCTTTTAAATAGTAGTTTGAATTCGAAACAACTCGACTGGTCGGAGAGCGTAAAAATATCTGGCCAAAATTTGCTCTCAATTTTGAACGATATTTTGGATCAATCAAAACTGGAGTTCGGCAAGTTTGATTTCGTTCCCACTGATTTCCACTTATCCTCTTTTATTGAAGGTGCAACTGAGCTTTTCTCTGCCAAATTTGGTGACAAAGGTTTGACGAAGACAATACAATTTCAAGAGGGACTTCCTGATTTTGTTAATGCGGATAGCCTAAGATTTGGGCAAGTCCTGTCAAATCTATTGAGTAATGCCCTCAAATTTACGAATGATGGGGGTATCACTATTAACGTTACTGGCGAAAAAACCAGCCCTGATGAAATCATCGTAAAAGTTGAAGTTCGTGATACGGGCATTGGTTTTAGTCCCGAAATCCAACGCCAATTATTTACATCTTTTCAACAAGGCGATAGCTCAACTTCTAGAATGTATGGAGGGACTGGGCTTGGACTATCTATTTCAAAGCAGCTTGTCGAGGCAATGGGCGGTGGGATTGATGTCGAGAGTGAAGAGGGCAAGGGAGCTGCCTTCAGTTTCACAATACCGTGCCGTATAGTTGGTGGACATGACCTGCAAAAAGTAGAGGCTGTGAAGCCGGTTAAATGGGTTGCCTTGAGGCCTTTGAAAATACTCCTGGCCGAAGACAATTTTATAAATCAAAAAGTGATCGTTGAGATTTTTCGTAATCTTGGTCATGAAATTACTGTGGCAGAGAATGGCAAAGTTGCTGTGGATTATATAAGGGATGAAAGTTTTGATCTTGTTCTGATGGATATTCGAATGCCGGAAATGGACGGTTTGGAAGCGACTAAAATTATCCGCTCAATGAAGGACGACAAATCGATCGTGCCCATAATTGCTGTGACAGCTGATATCGCAGCTGGAAGCATTGAGAAGTTTTTGGGTGCAGGCATGAATGACGTCTGTCCCAAACCTCTAGAGCTACCTAAGTTGTTGGTGGCTATTAATACCTGTCTGGAGGAAGATGTTTATGTATTAGGTGAGCGTCATACTGATGTCAAGATAGGCAATGAGACGCTGATTGCGCATGATATGGATGACAAAGCCTTAAAGATAAGTGATTTTCAGTCGGTAATTGAGACAATCGAGGAGCTCTTAGAAAGTCACGATAACGATACGAAAACAGAGATTTTGTCGATTGAAGGCATTGATGCAGAAACAACGGCTTTGCTGGCCAGTCAATATGAAGAAATGCTGGAAGTGCAATGTATTGAATTAAAGGCTTCATTTGAAAACTTATCCAGCGACCCCAATAATTATCAATTATGGAATGAGCTATCCAAATTACTCCATTCTTTAAAAGGGGATGGTGGGACATATGGCTATCCACTGGTTTCAATGATTGCACGTGGCGCTGAAGAAATAATTCGAGACACTGAAGATTTGAACCATACCCATTTATCTATTCTAGGTAATCATGTTCAGGCACTTGTGTTAATTGGGGCCAAAAAAATATCAGGAACCGGTGGAGATGCAGGACATACCTTATTGAAAGCCCTTAAAACAAAGATGATCTAAATGTTATACTAGTTAAAAGTTTGATTAAGTACTGAAACTAGGCGAAAGCACGAAATTTTTCTAAAATAGTATTGATAGGTAAGTTTTTATTAACCAAATTGAATATATCAGTAGACTAATATGTCTATAGTATTTAGTAGGGTTATGTCGCAATGTTTAAAGTAAACTTGAAACTCTCCACCAGACTGCCTCTCTTTTTCGTTGTTACTTCGTTATTTTTAGCAGTTTGTTTGATTTTAATGAGTTATTTGGGAGCATCGACGGCTCTTGAGAAAGAAGTCGAGAATAAGCTGGAAACAGCATTGCAGTCCCGCTCAAGTGCGCTGAAGGATTACCTTACTTCAATCAAAGAAGACCTAGCCGTTACATCTACAAACCCAATGGTGAGAGAGGCAACGCAAGCTTTTACGAAATCTTGGCAGGCATTAGGCTCTGGGCAAAAGAAGGCATTACAAGACCTTTATATTTCAAATAATCCCTTTCCAACTGGCGAAAAGGAAAAATTGGACTATGCAAAAGATGGATCTGAATATAGTCAAAACCACAAGACATATCACCCTTGGCTCCGACACCTGTTACAGGAACGAGAATATTATGATGTCTTCCTTTTCGATTTGAGCGGAAATCTTGTTTACTCGGTTTTTAAAGAACTGGATTACGCAACGAATATGAATACAGGCGAATGGAAGGACACTGATCTGGCAAATGCATTTCGAGCATCGGCTACAAATAAACAAAAAGATCACGTTGCCTTTTTTGATTTTAAACCCTACGCGCCAAGTTTTGGAGCCCCCGCAAGCTTTATTTCAACGCCAATTTTTGATGAAACTGGAACAGCTATCGGTGTTTTAGTGTTTCAAATGCCTATCGGGCGGATTAATCACATTATGCAAGCGAGAGCAGGCATGGGAGAGAGTGGCGAAAGCTACATCGTTGGTAGCGATTTTTTAATGCGGAGTGACTCGCGTTTTTCTGAAGAAACAACAATTTTAAAACGGCGGGTTGAGACAAGTGGTAGTAAGGCTGCACTAGCGGGAGATGCTGGGATTATCACAGACTTGGATTATAGAGGAACCCAAGTTAAATCGGCTTTTGGGCCCTTTGAATTTATGGGCACAACATGGGCAATCTTGGCAGAAATTGACCTGGAAGAATTTGAAAAACCTGTAATTGAAATGAGAAATAATCTTGTTTTGACAGGGTTTGTCCTTTTGCTTCTTACAGGAGCTGTCGGCATTCTATTTGCCCGGAATATTGTGAAATCAATAACATCCATGACATCAACTATGTCTGTTTTGGCAAAAGGGGACACGGATGTTGATATCCCCTCCTTGGACAAGACAGATGAAATTGGTGAAATGGCTAAGGCTGTGGAATTTTTTAAAAATGAAATGCTAGAGAGACAGCGTTTACGCGTAGAATCTGAACGATTGGAAGGCGAGAAAAGAGCTCGTGAAGAGGCGAGAAATCAAGCCGCTGAAGAAAAAGAGAAGGAAGAGCGCGACAAAGAGAATATTGAAGTGGAAAAACGCGAACAAAGAGCCAAGAAAGTTGCAACTATGATTTCCAGCTTTGAAACCAATATATCCAAGATGATAGAATCCTTGGATAAGTCTTCGAGTGATTTACAAGTGAATGCAACTTCAATGGCAAATACAGCGGAATCTTCTCGAGATATTTCAACGGTGGTTGCCGCAGCATCCCAAGAAGCATCTACAAATATTCAAACAGTCGCTTCAGCGTCTGAAGAATTGTCGTCGTCAATTGTTGAGATTAGCAAGCAGGTTCAACATGCCGGTGATGTCTCTGTTGAAGCTGTAACGGAAGCTGAAGAAAGCTCTAAAACGATTTCTGATCTTGCAGAAAATGCAAGAAAAATTAGTGAAGTTGTTGATATGATTAGAGATATTGCAGATCAAACTAATCTTCTTGCTCTTAATGCCACAATTGAAGCTGCCCGTGCTGGAGATGCCGGTAAAGGGTTCGCTGTTGTCGCCAGTGAGGTGAAAAATCTTGCAACTCAGACAGCCAAAGCAACGGATGAAATTAGCACCCAAATCAATGATATGCAGTCAGCAACCAATAGTGCGGTAACAGCGATTGGCAAAATCGATAGTGTCATCAAGACCATTCGAGAAGTGACTGTGAGCATTTCCTCTGCAGTTGAGGAACAAAGTGCCGCTACGACAGAGATATCACGCAATGTACAAGAAGCTTCATCAGGAACAAATGAAGTCTCATCAAAGATCGTTATGGTATCTGAACAGTCTGGTGAGACTGGCGCCGTTGCTAATCAAGTTTTAACAGCGTCGTCGGATTTGGATATGTTAGCATCAAGTCTTAAAGGTGAAATCGAAACCTTTTTGAACGAAGTGAGGCAGGCCTAGTCTCCAGCCCCTCTAAACATGAAGGAGAGACGTTCTCGTCTCTCCTAATTCTCCACCCGCTCAAAATTATGCAGTGGATGATCTTTCCGAGACTTCAAAACGTCCCCCATTTTTAAATAGTGACGAATGTTAACGGGTTCATGGAAATCGTTACGGTTTGCGTGTGTCCTGTTAGGGCGAACCCATTCTCAAGCATTACATAGAACTGATTTCTTGTTCGGTAGTTTCTAGATGTAAACTGAAAATTAAATAATTCTAATATATAGCTAGTAGATGTCAGCGTTGCATTCTCAGGTGAAATTTCTATTTTTTGGAGCATTTAGTAAATAAAAGAAAGGCGTTCTCCTTTGACTAATACTGAACTTGTTCAACGTTATAAGGCGTTTGGCTTACACCAAATTCTCTTTGTTGGATTTTTGATAATCTCAATTGTACCAGTTTTATTGCTCGCTACTTGGGCGCAAAGGACCGCTCTCAATAAAGAGATGGCTGCGGTAGAAGAAAAACATTTGTTATTGGCACGTAATTTAACGGGAAGCCTGTCACGTTATGTTACGGATGCTGAAGCTGTTTTCAGGGTTGCCGCCTTAGATTTTTTGCTCTGCAATTTCGACAATACATCGGCACTCAATACTGAAATAAACCCTCAAGAACATAAATGTACTAACCGGGAGATAGCACATCTGAATAACACCCTTTCTATACTCCCAGAGCTAGCAATATTAAGAAATTTGTCTCCTCAATTAAAAGGGTTGTTGAGCGGTGAACTTGCGCGTGCAAGAAAAAATCCGGGCCATGTAATTTTTTCCAGAGCATTACCAAACTCATTGGGAGAACCATCGCTCTACCTTATTTGTGCAGGGCATAGTGGAAGAGTTGTTGTGGCGAGCTTAGCGACCAATTATATCGTTAAAGTTGGAAAATCGATCTCCTTTGGAAAACTTGGACACGCCGCAATTGTCGATCAAACGGGGCAAGTGCTTGCACATCCTAAAGCTCAATGGCGTAAGGAAATCAAAGATATTTCAATGGTTGAACCCGTTGCCTTGATGATGCAGGGCAAAACCGGAGTGACTAAATTTTTCTCCCCCGCTTTGAAAGCAGACATGGTTGCAGGTTACACGGTTGTACCCCATGTGGGGTGGGGGGTTATGATACCACAACCAATTTCTGAATTAGAAGAGCGGGCCAACGGCGTTCGCATCATTGTTTATTTGTTGGCATTCTTAGGTGTTGGAGTTACTGCTATAATTAGTTGGTGGTTCGCTCGGTATTTGGCCCAACCTATGCAGGCGGTGGCACATGCCGCAGCAGAGGTAGCTACTGGCCGCATGAGTTCTCGGGCCTTGGTTTTCAATTCATTCATGCCAAAGGAAGCGAGCGATCTTATCAATTCTTTCAACGCAATGGCGGATGAGGTTGGTTTAAATTCTCAACGATTAAATGACGCCCAACGTATTGCAAAGTTGGGGAACTGGCAGTGGGATTCTGAATCCGGTGCGTTATGGTGGTCTAACCAATTTTGCCGCATTCTTGGGAAAAATAAAGCGACATTAGAGCGTTCTATGGAGGCCTATATAGATGCTGTAATTATAGATGAAAGAGATCGTGTGTCCAAAGCGATAAACGATGCCTTCAAGCATGGTTTGTCTTCAAATTTGGAGTTCTCTATCCACCGTCCCAACGGCGATATTCGTGTTGTTCATCAAATGATTGAAATAGAGCGTAGAGAAGGGGCAAAATCTTGGCGTGTAAGTGCGACTGTTTTAGATATAACCGAGCGACGTGCTGTGGAAGAAGAGCTTCGAAAGGCAACAATTGATTCAGAAATGGCGAATAAATCAAAATCAAATTTTTTGGCAAATATGAGTCACGATTTAAGAACTCCCCTGAATGCCATCATGGGTTTTAGCGACTTAATGCGAAATCATTCTTATGGTCCCTTGGGGGACGCGCGCTATGACGAATATGCGGATGATATCTATAATAGTGGCCGCCTCCTCATTAGTTTGATCAATGATATCTTGGATATTTCCAAGATTGAAGCGGGTAAATACGAGCTGGTGAACGAAGACCTTTGTGTAACAAACTTGATACAAGGTTGTTTACGCCAAGTTTCTACTGTGGCAAATGCAAAAAATCACAAATTGGTTGCAAATGTTGCCGGCGACATACCCATTTTGCGCGGCGATGAACGGGCATTGATCCAAACACTGAATAATTTGTTATCCAACAGTATAAAATTCACAGAACGCGGCGGGAAAATCTCGGTCACCTCGGAATTAGACGAAAAAGACAGGATTGTTATTCATGTAATTGATACGGGTATTGGAATGTCTAACGATGACATTGCAAAAGCACTTCAGCCGTTTGAGCAGGTAAACAGTATGCATGCCCGGCGTCATGACGGTACCGGGCTTGGGCTTTTTCTTTGCGTCAACTTTATGAAGTTGTTCGGTGGCTCATTACTAATCAACAGTGTTGTGGGGGAGGGAACAAAAATTTCCCTCCGTTTTCCTGCAAGCCGGACAATTCATAAATACGGTCTTTATGAGACCAAATTGCCAGAAGAAAGGTTGTCAGAGTTAAAATCCTTGTAATTTATGCATGAGCATGACTTTCGCGCGCTTCACGTCTAGCTTGCGTTATAATCTGAATTGCTGACCAAAGAAACAAACCTGCCATTAGGCCTGCGACAGCCAAGTCCGGCCACCCGGTCGATGTTCCCCAAACGCCAAGCGCGGCAATAATGACGGCAACATTGCCAATTGCATCATTTCTGGAACAGAGCCAAACAGACCGCACATTGGCATCTCCATCTTTGAACTTATAGAGAAGCAATACACTGGCAACGTTGGCAAAAAGAGCCAAAAACCCTATCATGCCCATGATTTCGGCTTGTGGAGTTCCCACATAAAAGACTTGATAAACTGTCGATCCAAATACCCATATGCCCATGGCAAGAAGACTAAAACCCTTAAAAAGAGCGGCATTTGATCTTACTTTTAGGGACGATCCGATCACAGCGAGAGAGAGGCCATATGTCATAGCATCACCAAAAAAATCAAGAGCATCCGCTTGCAGGCTTTGAGACTTGGATATATGCCCAGCAGTCATTTCAACAACGAACATTGCTGCATTTATCGCAATGACGGCCCATAGGCAGTTTTTAAAGGCTCTGGATGCACCGTCAAAAGTGCCATGATCTTGTCCGCAACCAGCACTCATGAGATTTCTCCTACAAGATTTAGAGAAAAAGGACGGGACGATATGATGCGCATTTTGAACCTCTTGAATATTATGTCCCCCTATATATAATCCCTCTAGCAGCTATAGGTTCAAGAGTTTTTTTTATGATGTTATCAATTGGCGATTTGTCCCGGCATACGGGCGTTAAAATTCCGACTATCCGATATTATGAGCAAATGGGATTAATTGCTGAAGCTGAGCGGACGGCTGGCAACCAGAGGCGATATTCTGAAGCAGAATTAGAGCGCTTGTCTTTCATTAAACATGCGAGAGATTTAGGGCTCACGATTGAGTCTATACGGGATTTAACAGAGCTAAGTGCTCACCCGGAGAAACCGTGTGCTGACGCTCATATTATAGCGAAAGAGCATCTGGCCTCAGTTCGTGCGCGTATCGCCAAGCTAAAGCGTTTGGAAAAAGAGTTGAAACGAATTGATGCGGGGTG
>Ga0209826_1000192_pt1 | contig 43295 bp, 38 predicted proteins | sample GOMGulsemesocosm_5_FD_184637 | JGI IMG/M metagenome (GOLD analysis project Ga0209826, IMG submission 184637) | Methane-oxidizing microbial communities from mesocosms in the Gulf of Mexico - GOM15C Gulf of Mexico (SPAdes) (version 2) | ecosystem: Environmental > Aquatic > Marine > Cold seeps...
CTTCAACGCTGTCGGTATTACTCCCAGAACTAAGCACAGCCAAAGCGCACTGACGAAACAATTGATACAGCTGGCTGGACGAAGACTGCCTGAGCAAACCCACTTCCCGCTGAGAGAGTAGGTTCATTGTGCCAGTAGGGTTGAGCTCAATAATATGCACTGTGGTTAATTTCCTTATCGCAAGTGATTAACCTTAGTCTGGCCTATATTCCATTACATTGACAAGCTCGGCCCGCCTAACTCCCATCGACTGTCGCCTTTTCAGGCAGACAACTCACAAAGAAACAAGATTTGTCGCCGGAATTGTCAGAATGGGCAGACGAACTCGTCCTTCTAGGTAGCGTGCGTTCACTGATTTTTGACTAAGCTGGCGACTCTGCACGGCTAACTTATTGATAGGTTCAAGCGATGCCAGAACTTTGCGCAGGTTCCAGCGCGCACTCCAGGCCTGCTCCACACTCACCACTTGACCAATGCTACGGCACTGGCGCAACTGTTCGATAGCATCTACTCCCAACTCATTGTGATTGGCACTCAATACTTTTTTTACTGATTCACGCAAAATCTCGCTGGGCTGACTCAATAGGGCCTGAATGGGATAACCGGCAATCCAAGGCCAGCGATCCAGGGCCTCTAATAAGCTGGCATTCAGCTTTCCTAAGGGTGTTAAACGCTTCAAGATATGGGGTTTGCTAAAGAGGTGTTGCAAGGACGATGTGCAATGTACATCCAGCGCATCTGGGCTCAATTCTCTCACCATTCGCAAAGCCAAACGGCTGCTATCGAGCCCCATCATGGTCATTACCTCCGCCTGGCCCGCGCCCAATGCTCTCACCCGCTGACAGCTACTTAGGCGGTGTACTTCGCAGTAATTTAGCCACATAACTAGTAAGTTAGCATTTACTAACAGAAGCGATGTAGCCTCCTCACTCGACGCACTTAAAGCCATCACTTCCGCCTGACGAAATTTTAATCCGCGCAGGGCGTCCAACACACCCTGGGGGAAGGTTTGCTGCCAGTGGGCAACCGCAGAGTGAGGTTTTAAAGACAGGAGGTCGAGCCGCGTGTCGGCAAGAGACAAGTTGTCCTCTTTGCCAAATAGATAATCACGTACACCCAGGCCGCTGCTCCAACCGCCGATTATTTGCTGACAGGAAACACCCAACTGCTCAGTCCAATCTACTACCAGTGATTGATGGCCTGGGTTCCAAAAGTATTTGTCATTGATCAACTTCATTGTGTGTTCCCTCTGCTAACTCAGTAAGCTGCGGCCAAGGCTTGGCCCGGTATGGAAATCACTATAAACTAGATTTTTGAAGACATGTAGCCATCGACTACATGCGCATGTAGCCTTTTCAGGCAGACACAATATTGACCAAATAGGGAATACACCATGAGCAAAGAGTGGCCATTTCGCTGGGATTTACTGCTTCGCTACCGCCTAATTGAGATTGTCGCGCAATGGGAGGGGCGGCTTACCACAAACCACCTATGCAACAGTTTTGGCATTGGTCGGCAACAGGCCTCAAAAGATATCAATGCCTATATAACAGACATCGCTCCAGGCAACCTAGAGTACGATCGGCAATTGCGTGGTTACAAACCCACGGCAGAGTTCAAGCCTGCACTCACCTCGGGTATTGCCGATGAATATCTACATGTTCTCGACAGAAACCAGGACATTAGCCACACATTTGAAGGGCTGGATTTAGGCGCCGCTCACACCAGCGTACTGCAAGTACCCACCCGCCACGTTGAACCAGAAATTCTCAGAGCTATTATTCAGGCCTCAAGGGAGCAACGGCGCTTGGAAATTGCCTACTTGTCTTTGAGCAGTCCCGTTGCCGAAGAGCGAATTATTGACCCGCACACACTCGTTTTTACGGGTTTGCGCTGGCATGTACGTGCCTACTGTGAAAAGAATCGAAGTTTTAGAGATTTTGTACTGAGTCGATTTCGCGGCACTCCAGAGATTATGGACAAGGCTCTTGTGTCGGCGGAAGAGGACGAGCGCTGGCAAACGCGAATAGATATTATACTGACACCCGACACTCGCCTCAGCGAAGCTCAGAGCGATATTATCGCCGCCGACTACGGCATGAGCAATCGGGAACTCTCAATCAGCACCCGAGCATCGCTAGTGGAATACGCTTTGCAAGCACTCAACGTAGACCCTCGAAAAATTGAAGCGAAACCGGAAGCCCAGCAAATCGTAGTGAAAAATTTGGCCGACATCGAACAGTGGCTATTTTAAAACCAGCTCAATGGTTTTGTTAAACGGCGGGTGCCAAATATATTTCAGCACGCAATGGTTGGCGAACACTCGCCACTCGACTTAAAGTGTCTAACACCGTGTAGTCCTTGGCCAGGGTATGAAATAAAGCTAAAGCGTCAAAATCCTCGCCCTTATTCTCTAGGGAATCTAAGTTTGCTTCAAAATTTTCGTCTATGTCATCGACCAAATCGTAAAAACAATCGGCTATATCTTTAGCGCCCATGTTTTCATGCACTACCACCAAACGATCACACACCTCAGCCCACTTAGCCACCGACATAGAAGTTTGGCGCGCAAAACCATCGACAATGGACTGACTGATCGCATCAACGTTCTCAACACGGGCGTGCTCTCGAAGCTCTGTAATTATTTCGTCGCTGAGCTCAACACCAATTTTATTGGCAATTGCCTTCACTTCCGGAGAGCGTAGTTGCGGTTCTTCCCACATCCACGCGCTGTACTGTTCGAAACAACGCTGATAAAACGCCTTAACTTGTTTAAGAGGGCGGATTTTTTTGCCCGGAGGTACGTGGGTTTTCAAGGCGGCAAATAAATCTTGAAGAGCGCTTGAGGAAACGTGGATGAGTGGGCTGTGCTCAGGCCGAGGAAGTATATTGGCGTCAGGGCCATTATTGATGGTCAGTTGCGTATCGTCATCAAATCGTACAAACACATCACTGATAAGCCCCGTAGTTTCTATGTCCTCGCCCGACGCCTCCATAAACGCCACGACGATACCTTTTAAAGGATGGTTCCACAGAGCAACTTCTATAAGCGCATCACCGGCATAAGTAGTGAAATATCCGTGATTTTCGAAACCCGATTTTTCGAGTAGCGCCTCGTTTTTGTCCAGTTCATCTAAGCCCTGCCAGTTTTTCCGCCCACTCTCGTCCAAAATACATTGGAAAGGCGGCAGTATATCCACCAAAGCACTGATAGGGGCTGCGTCACTAATCACCGACTTTACGCGAAGATAAAATCGAATACCGAAGAAGCCTACCAACAAAATCAAACCTAAAAATAACATCCCTAGCGTTTCTAACATGACGCATTCCTTAGTGGCTGGACAAGAGTTTTTTAGCTTTACAGCTAGATACTATCAGTGCTTGAGCACTAGGTGAAGTACAAGGTCAAAGCGCCCGCAGCGCTTATTTAAGAAGTTTCTGAAATTCGGCACTGCTGCTAATTAAACCCTCATTCATAAAGGCTTCGTGGTTGCGCTCCACTTCCTTCAGTTGATAGGCGTAATTCACTAAAATTCCGGCCGATTGACGAACGCCATTAGCCGATGTGTCCCCCTGCCAATTCAGTCGCGCAATCTGCGCACCGTTACCCAAGTGAAAACGTGCCACAGGGTCGAGGGGCTGAGCATTGCGTTTCTCATATAGAAGGTAATATGCACATAACTTCATTAACACAGGCTGCAAGGCCTCTATGCAGACCGTGTCATTCACCCACGCGGCGGAATCTAACATGCCCAACAAGCGTTCACCGTCTTCATCCACAAATTCTGGAAGTGCGTTTTCCCGCGCTTTATTCAACCAGCGCCGAAAACCTGGAATGGGCGACAACGTGGCGAACTGCTTCAACTGAGGAAATTCATTCCGCAATTCCATAACCACCTGTTTGATCAAAAAATTACCAAAAGAAATACCCTTCAAGCCTTCTTGGCAGTTGCTTATCGAATAAAAAATGGCGGTATCAAAATCAGCTTTGGCCACCGCATCATCCGTATTTTGCGCTTCTAGCAAGCGTTGTACATTGCTTGAAATTCCCTTTTCTAAGGCAACCTCGACGAAAATCAGTGGCTCGTCTTCAAGCGCCGGATGAAAAAAAGCAAAACAGCGACGGTCGTCCGCCAAACGTCGTCGCAGGTCGTCCCAACCTCCCATCTCATGCACGGCCTCATAAGCAATCAGCTTCTCAAGAATGTGCGCTGGCGTTTTCCAACTAATTTGTTCTAGGGTTAAAAAACCCCGGTTAAACCATGAAATCATCAAGTGCTTAAGATCGGTATCCACATCGCGCAGGCTGTCGTCGCTAGGTAACAGTGCCAACAGGTCTTTCCGCATTTGGATAAGCGTGGCGGTGCCTTCAGGCGCCATATTGATGCGACGAAAGAGGTTTTGCCGAGGAGCTTCAATGGCGTGGCTTAATGCTCGATATGTGCTTCGCCCTGGGTTGTGACGATACTGTTCAGCGGATTCAATAATGTGTTTGGGGTTGGGGCCATATTCATTCAACAATAACTCAAAGAAAGCCTGCTTACCTTCCACAGAAAGCGCCTGGTAGGCTTTTACCACTTCGTGAGCAATGGCAGTGCCCATCGCCTCCCCTTTACTTGTAGACAGTTCACGACACAGCAAGGTGATGGCTTGGTCTTTCTCTGGTCGACTGTCTACCCGCGACAACAATTCGCGACCCGCATCGGCGATGGAGCTTACCCACTGATTAAACTTTGTCATCTGACTCGTCATGCTCCTGATTGCGGCAACAAGTAATAGCGTCTAATTGTATCCTGCGCCCATGTCGAAGTCGCCGGGGATTTCCACTTAGTTTCTTGCCTTCAGCCATGAAAGCCCCTGCCCTCTAGCCAATTAACACAGTATAATCATTAGCAATCGGCCGAGCCCCTCTTAGATGCATCCGGCTACAAACACACTTTAAACCCTCAATATTAGTGACCTCTCTCCATGGCCAAGCTCTACTTCTACTACTCTGCGATGAACGCGGGAAAATCCACCACATTATTGCAATCGAGTTTCAACTATCAAGAGCGTGGCATGAATACGCTGCTACTCACCGCGGCCTTAGACGATCGCTATGAAACCGGCGCGATCAACAGCCGCTTGGGCATCGACTCTAATGCGGTTGCCTTCAACGGTAACATGGATTTATTTTCCTACGTGGCCACCGCCATGAAAGACCGCCCTCTGCATTGTGTTTTACTTGATGAGGCGCAATTTCTCAGTAAGCAACAGGTATTTCAACTCGCCGCTGTGGCCGATTCACTGAAGATACCCGTGCTGTGCTACGGCCTGCGTACTGACTTTCAAGCCAATTTATTTGAGGGTAGCCAATGGCTGCTGGCTATTGCCGACGAGCTGAATGAACTGAAAACCATCTGCGCCTGCGGCAGCAAAGCGACCATGAATTTGCGCATTGACGCCGAAGGCAGGGCCGTTACACAAGGTGAATCCATAGAAATTGGCGGCAATGAGCGCTATGTAGCGATGTGCCGCAAACACTTTGTTGAGAAAACCGGCTGGCAGGGCTAAGAAAAAAATGACAGCGCTGTAATTCTAAGTCTTGTACCTCAATGCAGAGTCCACTAATCTTGGGAATCTATCTCGACGCAACAAAAAGGATTCATTATGAGTGCTGGTAAAATTCGCTTGGGACTGATGGGCTTTGGCTTGATTGGTCGGCAACTCTACCAACTGGCCGCCAACAGTAACGACATTGAAATTGTTGCCATATGCGACATTGGCAAGCCTGAAATTCTTCACTACTTATTAGGTTCAGGCAACGAGGCCTTTGCCGACACCGTTTCTCTTGAGGGCAACTACCTCGTAAACCCCAAGTTTCGCACCAGAATGATGCAGGCTGACACCCCAGCCGAGATGCCCTGGGATTTGTTCGATGTCGATTGCGTGGTGGATGCCACGGGTAAATTCCAGTCGCAGAGCAATATGGAGGCACACCTGAGCAATGGCGCCAAGCGTGTGATGCTGTCCACATTGCCAGACGAGCACATCGATCGTTTAATTATTCCAGGCATTAACGAAGGCGACGCACAGGTCTCCGATCAAATGGTTTCTGCTGGGTCTGCCACCACCGCGGCTTTCGCACTGGTACTAAAAGTTCTCAGTGAGAAATTTCAAATCGAATACGCCAGCATGACATCGGTTCACGCCTACACCAGTGACCAGTCTCTGCAAGATTACGCCGGTAAAGATTTCCGCCGCAGTCGCTCGGCCGCGGAAAACATTATTCCCAACACCATTGATTCGGCGCGCTGGGTGGAAAAACTCTTGCCTGAATTCGCTGACAGACTCAGTGCTTACGCCTTGAATGTACCGGTACAAAAAGGTTCATTACTCGACTTGAACATTGTCTTCAAAGACAACTCGGTAAGCGCCGAAGCCGTGAACCAAGCGATGGTAGATGCCAGTAAATTGCACCCCAATTTAATTGACATTACCTACGACCCCATTGTGTCTTCCGATGTTATCGGAAACCCACACTCTCTACTATTTGACACCAAAGGCACGCTGAAAGGCGGCAAACGAATGATTAAAACCCTGTCTTGGTATGAGAGCTTGGGTCATGCCGGCCGCATTCTCGACGTAGCGCGGCAATACAATACTCTGGATCAAGGAGCTGCAGCATGAGAGTAGCAATTAACGGTTTTGGCCGCATTGGGCGTTCGGTATTTCGTATTTTGGACGGTATGAGCGACGTTGATGTTGTTGCCATTAACGACCTCGGCGATCACGCCGCGCTGCGATATTTGCTTGACTACGACACGGTGATGGGCCCTTTTGGCAAGGAACTCACACTCAAAGACGATCAGTTAATCACCGCCAACTCTAAGGTAAAACTACTTAAAGAAAGAGACCCTGCGCAATTGCCATGGCGTGAATTGGGCGTGGACGTAGTGGTGGAGTCTACCGGTGTATTCCGAGGGCGCGACGAAGTCGCTATGCATATCACGGCTGGAGCCAAGCGCGCTATTTTAACTGTGCCAGCCAAAGACGCCATTGATTACACCGTTGTGCTAGGCGTTAACGAAGACGGCCTTCTGCCTGAACATCAAATTATCTCTAACGCCAGTTGCACCACTAACTGTCTCGCCCCTATGGCCAAGGTGCTGAACGATTCATTTGGCATCGTGGAAGGTTTAATCAACACTGTGCACGCTTATACCAATGACCAACGCTTAGCCGATGTACCGCATTCCGATTGGCGTCGGTCTCGAGCCGCCGCGGAAAACGTAATTCCTACTTCAACTGGAGCTGCAAAAGCCGTGGGCGAAGTGCTGCCTGAACTGAAAGGCAAACTCGACGGTATTGCCGCCCGGGTACCCGTTCCAGATGGCTCCGTAGTCGACCTGTTTGTAGAGCTGGCCTGTGATGTAAGCGTGGCCGACATCGACGACGCTGTAAGGGCCGCGGCTGAGTCCAAACGTTTCGAGAACATTCTCCAGTTCATGGACACGCCGGTTGTATCTTCAGACATCATTGGCAACCGCCATTCGTCTATTTACGACTCGTCATTTACCACCGTGACCGGAAAGCGTTTTGTTAAAGCCTTCAACTGGTATGACAATGAGTGGGGATATTCCAACCGTGTGTGCGACTTGATCCGCCGACTAGGTCAGCAGTAATAGCTTCGTCGCAATGAGCTAGCAGTAGTAAAGCGCACCTGAGACACTCAAACCTTCGGGTGCGCTGGCTCTGCTGCAAAGTTCTCCACCAAAAAATCGATAAAGCACCTTACCTTTTTCGCCAAATAGCGCCGATGAGGATAGAGAGCATACATTCCAAACTCCAAGACAGTTTGGCCCGGCAATACCTCCGTCAACAAGCCTTGATCTAATGCATCCATCGCTAAAAATTTAGGGATCATGCCGATACCACCCCCCGCTATGGCTAGCTCTTTCACGGCTCGAGGGCTGTTAACTGCGACATTAGAGTGAATATTCACAAATTCAGTTTTGCCATCAGCGGCGCGCAGCGGCCACTGTTTACCGACCCTAAAATTACTGTCTACAATGCAATTGTGCTCAAGCAAGCCCTGCGCTGATTGCGGCTTACCATGCTGCAGCAGATAAGCCGGTGAGGCGCACAGTATCAACGGAAAGGTATTCAACTCACGAACCACCAAATTCGACTCATCAACGGAGCCAATACGAATCACTACATCGATCCCCTCCTCTAACATATCTATCATGTGGTCAGTCAGCTGTAGGTCAATGCTGAGCCCTGGGTTTTCGGCCAGAAATTTTGGCACCAAGGGTGTTAAGGACATCTCCCCAAAAGCCACCGGCACACTAACCCTCAGTAAACCCTTAGCCGAACTCTGCTCACCGGTCATGTTGTCAGCCAACGCCGCCAACTCATCCAACAGAGGTAAGGCTTGTTGATAATAAGCCCTTCCTGCTTCCGTTATCGCTAAGCGGCGGGTGGAACGGTTAAATAGCCGAACCCCGAGGCTAGCCTCCACTTCCGCTACATATTTGCTGACTAAGGCCTTTGACAAACCCATCCGCGTGCTTGCAGCCGTAAATGAACCCGTTTCAAATACCGCCACCACTGTTTTCATACCATCTATCGTATCCATAACTGTCAACATAACATTGACAATAATTCTATGAAAGAGGGGTTTATCAATATCTAGATAGAAGTAATACTGCCTACTTTTCCACTATGCCCACATAGGAGCACACAATGGCTGCCATCAAATTACACCGTCATGCACTGTCCGGTCACTCACACAGAGTTGAACTCTTTCTATCGATTTTAAACTTAGACGCCGAAATAGTGGATGTAGATCTAGCAAGCGGAGCGCACAAAAGCGCAGAGTTCTTAGCGAAAAACAGCTTGGGCCAAGTTCCCGTACTCGATGATGGAGCGCTTTCTCTAGCCGATTCAAATGCAATTTTGGTGTATCTCGCCAGCCAATACGATCAGAACGGCCGCTGGCTGCCAAAAGCGCCGACTGATGCGGCCGAAGTGCAGCGATTCTTGTCTATAGCCGCAGGTAAAGTGGCGAGCGGGCCCGCCGTAGCTCGAATCATCAATGTTTTTAATACCGGTATGGACCCGAAAGGACCCATTGCCGTAGCCCATACCATTCTTGCTCAACTTAACGAGCATTTAGCGGCACGCGACTGGCTGGCAACAAACGACCCCACCATTGCAGATCTAGCCAACTACGCTTACATTGCTCATGCACCCGAGGGCGATGTATCACTGGAAGCTTACCCACACATTAAAAGCTGGCTAAAGCGCATTGAAAACCTGCCAGGTTTTGTGCCCATGCAGGCCAGTGCAGTAGGCCTTAATGCCTAAACTGCACTAGACTTTTAAGAGACCGCACACTCCTCCAATCGACAGCAGGCTTTGATATGAACAGTTCCACTCCCTCCCCTTTCCATTCTGGTGAACAGTGGGTTCAGTCAAAGCTTGGGGTTCGAGAACAAATGGAACGTTTCGGACAACGAGTTATTCGCGACCATATGCCTGAACAGCATCGCGAATTTTATCAAAAAATGCCCTACATTTTTGTCGGCCACGCTGACACAGATGGCTGGCCTTGGGCCTCAATTCTATTTGGCGAACCCGGTTTTATGCAAACGCCTAGTGGCAAACAATTGCATATCAGCGCCCAAATCACACCCGGCGATCCTCTCGGAAAAACACTAGATGAAGCACTAAACAAGCCCTCCTCGACGCATCGGGCTCAAACCGCAGGAGTGCCTTTAGGTTTACTGGGTGTGGAACTGAGCACCCGCCGCCGCAATCGTTTAGCTGGGCGCGCGACACAGGTATCGAAAGCCGGTATTGAAATAAACATAGATCAAAGTTTTGGCAACTGTCCTCAATATATTCAGTCGCGCTCGTGGAGTTATCCCAGCGACAAAGATGCAATAGCAACTCAGCCTGAAACGATAACTCTAAACACTTTAGACGAAGACGCAATAAAACTAATTTCCGAAAGCGACACCTTTTTTGTCTCTAGTTTTGTGGCAAAACGTGAGAGCGCCATCGACAACAGTGGCGCGCCTAGCGAAGGAGTAGACATTTCTCACCGAGGTGGGCTGCCTGGCTTTGTGCGTCATAAAATTACTGAAAGTGGGAAAAATTTATTAACAATCCCAGACTACTTGGGAAACTTTCATTTTAATACTCTGGGCAATTTCGTTGAAAACCCCAAGGCCGGCTTACTGTTCGTAGACTTTGAGCAGGGCCACCTGCTGATGCTGAGCGGTACCGTCGAAATACTCTGGGACTCAGAAGAGACTCAGCATTTTGAGGGCGCAGAACGCCTTTGGACTTTTGAACTGTCTAAGTGCATATGGCTAAAAAGCGCCCTTCCCGCCGCATGGGGAAAACCAGAGTTTTCACCCAATACCCAGCTGACGGGAACCTGGCAAGAAGCCGAAGAAAAACAAGTAGCCGCACAAAAGCACAACGCTTGGCAATCATTTGAAATTGTTAAGTGTGTCGACGAGAGTGACAGCATTCGGTCTTTCTATCTTCATCCCTTAAACGGTGTAACTGCGGCTTTTAAATCAGGACAATTTTTGACGCTACGGTGCAGTATTAACGGTCAAGAATTGGTGCGAACCTATACCGTGTCAAGTGCACCCAGTGACAATTTATACAGAATAAGCGTAAAGCGAGATGGGGAGTTTTCACAGTACCTGCACCGCGAAATTGAACCTGGCTCAATCATCGAGGCCAAAGCGCCCAGAGGACACTTCGCATTCGATGATAGCAGTGACTACCCCACAATCTTAATGGCCGCAGGCGTGGGTATCACTCCAATGCTATCAATGCTGCGTCACTCTTTGATGCAAATGGTACGCACCCGTCAGCCCCGAACAATGGTTTTATTGGCTGTGGCACGCAATGGACGAGAGCAAGCATTTCAGAAAGAGCTCTCAGACTTAGCGACTAACAGCGGCGGTCACTTCCAAATATTTTGGTGCCTAACACAGCCCGAGACTGAGCTACGCCTTGGGCACGACTACCACTTTCAGGGGCGCCCTACGCTACAGCAGCTAAAAGAAGTTTTGCCCCACGCACCTTGTGACGTTTATCTCTGCGGCCCAGACAGCTTCATGCAATCCAGCTACAACAACCTTCTTGAATTAGGTCATAGTGATGCACGAATTTTCGCGGAAGCTTTTGGGCCATCATCGCTCACTCGAGTGAACGCCAAGCCGGCACAATCCATTGATATTGCCGACGAAGCCATTGTCACTGTACTTGACGAAAACGGGCAGCAACTGCTGGAGCAGGCTTGGACCAAAAACGATGGTTCTTTACTGGACTTTGTAGAAGCCCACGGCTTAAGCCCTAGCTATGGTTGCCGTAGCGGTCAATGCGGCTCTTGCCTTGCAAGTTTGCAATCTGGAGAGGTGGGTTATGATCAAGATATCTCGGCAACACTAGCCGATCAGGAGATACTCTTATGTTGTGCAAAACCTTTGCCTGCCAAGGACAACTCAATGGCCAAGGTGAAACTGAAGTGGCTTAGTTAATTTTCAGTTACCAGGATATTTTGTATTCAAAACCTAGAGCGAGATTATTGGTATCGGTCCGTCGATAATCGTTAATTCGATACTCAGCAACAATGAAAAAACCTTTAAATACTCTATAAGCCAATTGGGCCTCACCGACAACAGTATTGTTCGGAAAGTTATCGGGTAAATCCTGGTTAAAGGTATGATCCAAAAATCCTGATAGAGACAGGCGCTTAGACAGGTAGGGAAACTTAAGCATAAACGAATGCTCTACTTGCCAAACGTCTGCCTCTTCATGGTCAAACTGAATCGCGTGCCAATTGATAGCGTACTTTAGATGCAAGGCTGAAAAAATATTAGCAATAGCCTCAGTATCACTAAGCCGCCACCGAAGGCCTAGGCGATGCCTGTCGTTATTCTCCCCTGAACGAAAATTTAATTGAACGGTGAGATCAAATGGCGATGCCTCCTGAACTTGCCAGCGGATATTTTGCTCGGTGTAATAGACATCAAACTCACTAAGCTCACTTGCATTTTTTGCATTGCCAAAATTCACAAAACCGAAATAAGAAAATCGTTTTGGTAAAGTAGACGCCGCATTAATGGTCATGGTGTTGTCATTACTGACATCTGAAAGATAGGGGTACAGGTTAACATCAACAAAACCCGAGTACCGGTCACGGCTCTCAGACTGAACGGTACTCGAGTGAAATATAACTGCGAACAGTAATATGGAAATAATTCGCGACTTCATGAATGCCTTCTTTTACGAGGAGTAATAGTCTTCTTTATGTATAGCTTAGCATGCGAATAATGCTAGCAATCCACTGAGCCATGCTCGGCCTTTTAGCAATTAGATCAGGACGAACCTACTGCCATGAACAAAGCATCTGTTGGGCTTACGCAAACATTGATTCTTTATTTCACCCGATACCAATATTCATACGCCAACGCATAACCCAAGCTCTCATACAATTTAAACGCCACTTGGTTCTCCGCAACAACCTGAAGATAGCTGCTATCTGCGCCTTGCTCACGAGCCCAATTCAACAAGCTCTTAACAAGCGCCGCGCCATAACCCTTATTTCTCCACGGCAGCCCCGTAACAACATCAAACACGCCAAAAGCACCATCGCTCAACACCCCCAAACCACAGGCCACAGGAGAGCCGTCCCGCAGCAACATCATTGGGCACACTGGATCAGAAATACGCTCTAGAATTTCCAGGTGCGCAGTTCTTTTGTCCGGTGAGTTTCCACTGAGCCTATAGAAATGTTCTAGCCACTCTCGCAGATTCAAATATTCCAATGCAATATTGTCTGGCACAGAGCTTTCAACACTCACGTTCAGTGCGCGAGTCATGACGAATGAGCGGTCTACAAGGCGATAAGCCAAGGAATTTAAATATTCATCAAACCGAGAATGTTCACAAAAGGCAGGAAGTCGAAATATACAAGGAAGCTTATTGAGTTCGAAATACTGCTCACATTCGCGAACCCGAGCAGCAAAATCTCCTTGCACCGATTCAATCAGGCTGGCTGAATTGGCGCGTTTGGTGTAACCCGCCGAGCGGCGAAGCACAATGCCCCTAACGTTAATTTCTTCGGTGGCGGGCCAAGCTCGAAATCCCGCCAACTCAATGTCTAACATAGCGATACTCAAAATAAATCAGGGCCACCCCAAATGCTGGTGACCCTGATTTTACATCAACAAATCTTACTTAAGCTTATCTGCCATATTCTCTGCCATGCCTTCAGCTTTGTCGCTCATTGAGTCCGCCGCATCGCCCATTGCATCGCCTGCTTCGTCCACAGCGTCTGCCGCTGCATCAACAGCGTCGTCCGCCATATCACTGGCCGCATCCATAGCGTCGTCCGCCATATCACCCGCGCTGTCCATAACATCTGACGTTGATTCCGCCGCCGCATCCATAGCACCGCTGGCTGCATCTTTAGCCTTGTCCATCATCGATGAAGCTTCAGGCGATGCAGAGCCAGAAGATGCTTCATTAGAGGAATCGTTACTACAAGCACCTAAAGAAATGGATAAAACCGTGACGAGAGCGAGGCTGCCCAGTACATTTTGAGTCTTCATAATTCTATCTCCTAATATGTTTGTTGTTATTTTGTCCATCTGAGGATAAGACCGATAGGCTTTCGCCGTCAACCACCCAGTTCAAGCCCACCTCTTTAATACCGACTTAATTTAGGTGCCGGCCTCCCAAACCACGTCACCGTCCAAGACTTTATGTAAATAGCTACCATAACGCTCTTCCAGTTTATTACGTTTTATTTTCAGTGTCGGCGTTAGCAATTCATTCTCAATGGTCCAGAAATCGGTACACACCACCAAGTGGTCTAGGCGTTGATGACTCTCCAACTCCGAATTGACTTCTTTCAAAGTGCGGATAAGGCCTTGATGAACATCATCACTGAATTCCTGATTCTGCTCATTCAACACAGCAATAGCCAGCGGTTGTTTACGGCCTGAACCCAACACACACACCTGCTCAATAACGGAGTTGCGTGCCAACATGCTTTCAATAGGCACCGGCGCTACATATTTGCCTTTTGAGGTTTTAAACTGCTCCTTTACTCTGCCCACAATGTTGTAACAACCATTTTCGTCAATGGAGCCACGATCACCCGTGTGGAACCAACCGTCCACAATGGCCTCAGCCGTTGCTTCGGGGTTGTTGTAGTAATAAGTAAATACAGCATCACCGCCAATCAATACTTCGCCGTCGTCAGACAATTTCATCTTAACGCAATCAATGGGTTTACCAATTGAACCCACAAAACGCGTATCAAAAGGAATGGTACTGCACGAGAGCCCAGAGGTTTCCGTCATACCCCAACCTTCAGAAATTTCTATGCCAATACGCTCATACCAGCGTAAAATTTCTGGAGAAATTGGGGCCGAACCCGAACCAAAAGTTCGGCACTTGTCCAAACCTAAACCTTCGCGAATCTTTTTGGCCACCATTTTTCCTACAAACGGAATTTTTAGTAGCCGCTGCAATTTTCGATCTGGCATCTTCGCCAGAATTTGGGACTGAAACTTTGTCCATAAACGCGGCACAGAAATAAACCCTGATGGCCTGGCATATCGAACGTCGGCAATGAAGGTATCAAGAGACTCCACGAACGCAATCTCTACACCGCCATACACAGACATCCATTCAACCACTCCACGTTCAGTAATATGCGCTAGCGGTAAGTAGGACATCAAACGGTCCCCAGGCTTCGAATCAAAGGCCCTTGCGGAACAGGAACTGGAGGAACCAATATTGCGATAGGTTAAGGCCACGCCCTTTGGCAATCCGGTACTACCAGACGTGTATGCAATGGTCATCAGATCTTCAGGCAGATGTTCCGCCACATCGGCGACGGGCATTGCTTGATAGGTGCTCAGCCAGTCACTCCACTGAACGTCCGCGTTACAGCTCGGGTAAGGGTAAGCAATTTTGAGTACGTCTTTGGGAATAGCTTCGTTCGCGGCGTCCAAACTGTCGAGCTTGCCTACGAAAATGGCCTTGCTGCCACTGTGCGACAATACATGGCCAATGGTTTTGACGCCCGCGGTAGAATAAATGGGCACGCTAACCATGCCTGCCATCATAATCGCGATGTCACTCACAAACCATTCCGCACAGTTTTTTGAGAGTAGGGCTATGCGATCACCCGCAACAAATCCTTGCGCCTTCAGCCCAGCGGCAATTCGTCTAGCCTGGAGGTCAACCTCGCGCCACGTGAGCGTATAAAACTCTTGATTTATGGGCTGATGTAGCCAAATTTGATCGGGGTTAGCCTCCAGCTGCGCCTGAAACTGGGCCAAGGGTAAAAGGTATTGCATCGAGTGGATCCTTTATTATTTTCATGGAAACTCCCGCTAAAGTATCAAGCTCAAGATACCAATACCAGCCCCCGACACCCGAACTGCGCCAATTCATTCTGATTTCGCCCTAGCAAATGCCTCTATCGCTCGATCAATGTCAGCGTCGCTAAGCGCCGCCGACATTTGTGTTCGAATACGCGCCTTGCCTTTTGGCACCACAGGAAAGGAAAAAGCCACGACATAAACCCCCAAAGCTAGCAATCGCTCGGCAAATTGGCTGGCTTTTAAAGCGTCGTGCATCATCACAGGCACAATGGGATGCTCTCCGGGCAATAGGTCAAAACCCAAGTGGTCTAAGCCGTCGCGAAAGCGTGCCGTATTGGCGGCGAGCTTGTCGCGCAAGGCCGTGGACTCGCTCACCAGCTCCAAGGCCTTAAGCGCTCCGGCAACCACGGGTGGCGCTACCGTGTTGGAGAATAAATAGGGCCGCGAGCGCTGACGCAAGAGTTCTACCACTTCCTTGCGCGCCGAGGTATAACCACCGCTGCCACCACCTAGAGCCTTACCTAAGGTTCCAGTAATAATATCTACCCGATCCATGCAGCCTCTATATTCGTGCGTGCCTCGCCCCGACTGGCCAACAAAACCTGTTGCGTGACAATCATCAAAATGCACCAGCGCGTTATATCTGTCCGCCAGATCGCAAATTTCGTCGAGACGAGCAATGTAGCCGTCCATTGAAAACACGCCATCCGTAGTAATCAGCTTAAAACGCGCCCCTGCTTTGGTGGCAGCCTGCAATTGCAACTCTAAATCGGCCATGTCGTTATTGGCGTAACGATAGCGCTGAGCTTTACACAAACGCACACCATCAATAATGCTCGCGTGATTTAAAGCATCGGAAATCACTGCGTCTTCTGGCCCGAGAAGGGTTTCAAACAAACCGCCATTGGCATCAAAACAGGAGGGGTAAAGAATAGTATCTTCCGTCCCTAGGAATTCACTCAACTTTGCCTCCAATTGTTTATGAATACTTTGCGTGCCACAGATAAACCGCACCGAGGCCATGCCATAACCCCATTCGCTCAAGCCTTTTTGCGCAGCTTCATTCACGGCCGGGTGCTGCGCTAAGCCCAAGTAATTGTTCGCACACAAATTCAATGCCCGGTCTCGCCCATTGACCCCAACTTGAACCCCCTGTGGAGTGGTAATCTCGCGTTCATGCTTATACAAACCTGCCGCTTCAATGCCCGCCAGCTCGAGGCCAATATGTTCTAAAAAATGATCGTTCATTGCTTTTGCCCTTTTTTGTCCGCTTAAGCTAAGCCGTAGCCCAGTTCAGTATCACCTTACCGGCCCTACCACTTTTCATGGCATCAAATCCCTGCTGAAAATCTTGGTAGCCGAGCCTGTGCGTAATTACTGGGGCGATGTTTAAGCCGCTATCGACCATCACTGACATTTTGTACCAAGTTTCATACATCTCCCGACCATAAATGCCTTTGATGGTCAGCATGTTGAAAATCACTACATTCCAATCGATGGCCATATCTCTACTCGGAATACCCAACATAGATATTTTGCCTCCGTGACACATAGCCGCCAACATTTGTGTAAATGCTTCAGGACTGCCCGACATTTCCAAACCCACATCAAAACCTTCACTCATACCTAGCTGTGCCTGAACATCGGCCAAGCTTTCATGGCGTACGTCTACTGTATGAGTTGCGCCTAATTCTTTTGCTAGCGCCAAGCGCTCTGGGTTCAAGTCGCTAATGACTACATGGCGAGCCCCGGCATGGCGACACACAGCGGCGGCCATTGCACCAATAGGACCCGCGCCAGTAATGAGCACGTCCTCTCCCAATAAGTCATATTGCAAAGCCGTATGTACCGCATTGCCAAAAGGATCAAAGAGTGCCGCCACATCTAAGTCGATACCTGCTCGGTGCTCCCACACGTTTGACATAGGCAGCACAACATATTCAGCAAAAGCCCCCTGGCGATTAACCCCAATGCCGCTGGTGTCAGCACAGAGGTGACGGCGCCCGGCCATGCAGTTGCGGCAGCGGCCACACACTACGTGCCCCTCTCCCGAGACAATTTGGCCCGTTTTAAAATCAATGACATTAGAGCCAACGTCTACAATCGCTCCTACAAATTCGTGCCCCACCACCATGGGTACAGGAATTGTTTTTTGCGCCCAGGCGTCCCAGTTATAGATATGTAAATCTGTGCCACAAATAGCGGTACGATCTACTTTAATCAGTACATCATTTATGCCCATTTCTGGCATCGGCACGTCTTCTAACCACAAACCTTCCTGGGCGTGCCTTTTCACTAAAGCTTTCATTTTTTGTCTCACGGCTGAGTCTTGTTCATTAGGGCCACTAGCGATACCATGCACATTCACGATAGTGGAACAAATTACAATATAGTGGATACAGAGTAGACTAACGCCCTGAATTCTCTTATGCAAGATAAAATTCTCTTATGCAGGAAAACCAATGACCCACAAAAGCGATCAAACCGGTGACGTGTTATGCCAACGCGTGGCCGAACTGCGCAAAAGCCATAAACTCACTTTAGACCAATTAGCGAGCAGTTCCGGGGTTAGCCGTTCGATGTTGAGCCAGATTGAGCGCGGGCAAGCAAACCCGACCTTGGCGGTAACTTTCCGTATTGCACAAGCGTTTGGAATTACGATTGGGGAGTTGGTGGACCAACCCTGGACCGCTCCCAGCATTGAAGTGGTTCACGGTGACGACGCTAACAATCTGTTTCGCTCAGACGATCGCTGCACCATCCGTACCTTGTCACCATTACACTTAGAACGTTCGGTAGAGTTTTATGAACTTGAGCTGGCCGTTGGCGAGTCGCTGCCGAGCTCGGCCCACTTTGAAGGCACTCGGGAACTGCTAACCGTGGCCAAAGGGCAAGCCGAAATTGAATCGGGAGAAACCCGGCGTGTATTGCAGGAAAATGATACCGCAAGCTATAGAGCCGACTTGAACCACCGCATTACCAATACAGGGGCTGAGCGCCTAGTGGCATACCTTGTGGTGACATCACGCTAGTGGTTTATGTTTACCGCAGGCCTGGTTGGCCGGCACCGCTATATCCATAAGAGCGGGGTTGGGCAGATGCAAAGCTGCCATCAACTCAACGTAGTCTTGCTCTGAAGCCACTTTTAATCTGGGGTTGTGCTGACGCTCTTCGCCTATCGTGGAGACACTTGCCCCCTTATAGTCATGCCCTGGATACACAAGGGTATGGGCTGGCAAGGCGAGCAATATATCAACTAGGCTTCGATACTGTTGCGCGGCGTTGCCATTTTGAAAGTCAGTCCGGCCGGTTCCACGTATTAGCAAGGTGTCCCCACTGAAGAGTTTGGGCTTTTGGCCATCGAGAAGAAAGCTATAGGAGTCGTCTGTATGGCCAGGAGTGTAAAGTACTCTAAGGTTGTGCCTACCTAGGCTAATGAGGTCGTTATGCTGGAATTTTGCCGAGGCACAATCCGCTTTAGATTGTTTCCCTACAAGGCTTTGGCACGCGGTGCGGTCCCTAAGTATGCTGGCCGCCGTTATATGGTCTGCATGAGTATGAGTATCCAAGGTAGCCTTTAGCGTCAGGCCTAATTCTTTCAATAAGCGTATGTAATCGTCTACTTTCCCTTCCACTGAATCAATGAACAAAGCTTCTTTGGTCTGTTCATCAGCCAGCAGATAGGTATAAGTGTAACTGGTCTCGTCAAACAGCTGCCTGAATATCATTTGCCTGTGCCTTTGAGTGGGGAGAGGTTCGTTTTCGCCAAATGGCGTCCTATTAACGATAGTGCGTTCACCCGCATACTTGTAGGCGAACACGAATAATTCATTCGATGAAAATCATCATGCCTGCAATTAATGCTAAACAAATTGCGAACGTTTGCTGCAACTTTGGGCCTGATATCTTTTGAGCAATCATTTGTCCCAAAACCATTCCGAAAACGCCTCCAGCTGCAATAATGCTAAGCAATGAATAATCCAGCTTTGCTGCGCTGAATAAGTAACTGGCAAAACCGGAGCTGCTCACGGCCGCTATAATCACTAGAGACGTCGCTATGGCTTGCTGGAAGCTAACTTGGTTTAGGTAGATGAGCAAGGGAACAATTAGAAACCCTCCCCCTACGCCAAATAAGCCTGTCAGCAGTCCCACCATTGACCCACTCGCCAGCAGACCTCCTACACAGCGCAGGCCCCACTGAAATTGTCCTGTTGGGCTCATTCGGCAAATTGGGGGACTCTGGTTGGCTTGCGTTAGGTTTGAGCTGCGCGTTATCGCACTGGTTTCAGGGCTGGCTTTAGCTTGCCAAAACATTCTCAAGGCTATGATAAAAGCTAAAATACTAAATCCGATGAGCAGCACCGATTCATCAATTTGTGCGCCGAGCCATCGGCCTACGGGTGCGCATATTACTCCGCTAAAACCCAGCAGGGTGGCCTGCACCCAAAGAATGCTTTTACCGCGAAAATTGCGAACGCTTCCGTATAGGGTGCTGACGGCTACGGCTCCCATAGCAACACCAATGGCGTCAACGATGGGCAATTTTAATATAAGAATCAGCAGAGGCACGGCAAACACAGAACCTCCGGCCCCCGTGAGACCTAAAACGCTACCGATGACCACCCCCAGGAGAAAGGTCATGCTGAATAATGTACGCTTTTAAGGATTATTTGTTCCATGGCATCCGCGCGAGTGCCATGCCCATGGCACAGGTGTCTGTGATTCCAGCGAAAGTGAGCCCCGCCCCCACAAAAGCGGCTAAACCATAAAAAGAGGGATTTAAGGTAAAACCTAATATTGTGCCACACAATACGAGTGAGCCAGCCGCTATGCGCACTTGTCGCTCTAATGACATAACTGGAGTGGCAGAGCTCTGTAAGGTGAGATCGGTGGCGCGCAAACTATTAATGCCTCCCTCGATGATTACCAGAGGATTAGAAATATATTGACCGGCCTTTTCACTGGCCATTCTCGCGCGCTGACCCGCTTGGCAAAGGAGGTAAATAGTCTGCTCTGACCCACAATTAATTCGGCTTAATACACCGTCTAAAGCCTTCTGATCAAGATCTTGTAGAGGTAAGTTGTGGCTGTTAGAAACATTTTCACCCGCCACTTCAGCCGGTGTTCGAACGTCTATGGTCACTAATGTAGGCTGAGATTTATGCAGTGCAACATATTGTTCGGCTGAGATATGGGAGACATTCATAAGCTGGGCCTTATTCCTTAAGTGAATAGGGTCCATACTAATGGTTATATGTTAATTTGAAAAGCACTTGTACAAAAAAGGACCTTTCGGCCCTTTGATGTCGTTTCGTTTAGCGGGTTTCTGCTATTTCGGCTAAGGTCGCTCTGAGGGGGTGCATCACATCTCGACCCAATTGAGCGCTGCGAGAAGGTGACCAGCCAATATCTAAGTTAGGAAGATCGGCATTATCTTTAAAGGGCATTTCGATGGTGAAAGACAATGTCTTGAATTGCTCGCCCAGCCAATTGGCCGCGATGGTCATGTTGGCGCGACCGGGGGGGCTACTCGGATAACCCACGGTATCTTGGAAATCTGGCGAGGCCTGCATATAGGCCTGCTTGAACACTGTTTCAAGGTTTGCGTGGTAATCGTTGTAGCCTGGGTTACCTTCGCAACCCGCCACAAAATTGTAGGGTAAAGCTTCGTCACCGTGAACATCGAGGAAAACGTCACCGCCCTCCTCCATCATACGCTCGCGCACCAAGTACACTTCCGGACTGCGCTCCATCGACGGAGCTTGCCACTCGCGATTGAGGTTTGCACCCGCAGCATTGCATCTCAAGTGGCCACGCACTGAACCGTCCGGGTTCATATTGGGCACAACGTAGAACGCTGTGTCGCGCAGCAGTGCCACAGACAAAGGGTTGTCTTCATCAAGCAAGGCCTCTAGAAAACCCTCTACAAACCATTCTGCCATGGTTTCACCCGGGTGCTGACGCGCCATAATCCACACTTTCTGACTTGGCGCTTCGCAGTTGGCAATGGTGAGCAATGTCATATCTCGCCCGTCGAGGGTTTGCCCTAAAGTTTCACCCAGCACGCGGTCGTCTTCTTGCGCCCAAGCCAATAAATCTAAATGGCGTTCGTAGCTGTAGGGTGCAAAATATGAGAAGTAAACGGCACTTTGGTCCAGTTCAATTTCAAAACTTAGTACACCGTCTTGATAGTGAGTGGGCGTTCTAAACCAATCCTGTCTATTCCATGAAGTACACACCTGATAGTCGGGCCAACCATCCAAAAAAGCCGCGCTACCCGCGTTCATAATATGGATGCGAGCCGTTTGACCGGGCTCACCTTCTAAACGAAAATGAAACCATTGCAAAAAGTCAGAGGCATTGTCGGCTTTGATTTCCAACTGAATATTCTCTGGGTCGCTGGCATCCAGCACCCGAATATTACCACTGTCAAAGCTGTCTGAAATAAACATGAACTTAGTCCTTCTGGTTTTACTCTAGGCTTGGCATTTGGCCAACCCGGGCAACCATCTCCGTGATGATCTGCAAGTCGAGCAGAAATTGCTCTACGCGTTTGAATTCGTTGGCATTGTGACCTGTGTATTTCTTGCTAGGCATTGCCAGACCGAACTGCACACCATTCGGTAAATTATGCACGGAGGTTGCACCAGCCGAAGATCCAAACTCACGGGGCATAGACAAATTTTCGGTGGCAACGTCAAGCAGAGCATTTACCCAAGGTCCTTTGGGGTTGCGATACATTGGTTCTCTAAGCGCTATGCTAATGTCGAGCGCTACAGATTTGTCACTCTGCCAAGCGCTCAATCGCTCCGTGAGGTGTTGCTTCAAGACAGCCGAATCACGCCCAACAGGAACGCGTAAATTCACACCCACAGTAAAGGTCGAATTATTTTGGCTCACCAAAGTAACCGAACTGGTAAGCGGGCCCATAAAGTCGTGAGAAAAATCGATACCGATCGTTTTACCGTGGAAATCTAAACCCCAATTCGCAGCAATATAGCTCGCGGCATCCGTTACATGATTAAATTTGAAGACCGCTTTCTTTTGCTGTGTATATTCGATGAACATGAACATACGAGACACGGGGTTCACGCCGCCACTGGGCTCAGACGAATGTGCAGACACTCCTTTTACTGTCAATTCAACATCGTGCTCACGAGCGTCGGCGACAATAGAGAAATTACCTCCGTTAGCGTTTACAAACGCCTTAGCCATTTTATTCAGCTGAACTGCTAGATTTTTGGGTTCTGGCGTAGTCACTACCGCAACGCTTGCTCCGGGAATTTGGTTAATGGCTAAGCCGCCACTGACTGCGATGATTTCTGCTGTGGCGTTTTCGTTTTTTTCCCCGGCCCGCTCTGGGAAATTAGCCAGTATTGAACCAGTACCTTTTTCTGCGATTACTACTGGGTAACCACCGTCAAGGGCGAGATTATATTTAGGCGTGGGGTTTTTTGAAAAATAGTAAGGAATAGCGTCGGATGAAGTTTCTTCTGTGGTGTCTACCAGTAAATGAATATTACGCATGAGCGGAATATTTTCTTCTTGAATCACTTTCATCGCATACATAGATACTACGATGCCATTTTTATCATCCTCAGTTCCGCGACCATACATACGGTTGCCCAAGCGAGTTAGCTTAAAAGGGTCAAGCTTAGTGCCGTCTTCTAACTGCCACAACGAAGGGGTGACTGGCACGACATCTGCGTGAGCGTGTATCCCCACCACCTCATTCGAACTGCCTTTGAGCGACACTTCATATACTCGATCATCAACGTTGCGGAAAGCAAGATTGAAATCTTCAGCAATTGCAGCCAATGCGCGGCTAAACTTATGGAATTCTGGATTGTCATGCTGCTCAACACCGTCCACGCGAAAGGTAGGAATTGCGACCAGCTGCGCCAATGTATTCATCGCGTCGTGACCGTGCTTCACCCGAGTATACAAGCCCAACAAGCGTTGCAGAACGTGAAGCTCGCCATCACTCAAGCTTTTACTGGCGCGATATTTTTCAACCGCGTGAACCAATACCGGCTTGTCAGAAAAGAAATCCTGAGAGATTGTTTGCGCTAAAAAACCGTCGAAACGGCTGCTGGGCCCTATATCCGCAGCCGCAACAATTTGCTTCGACATCTCGGCTGACAAGTTTTCCACTGGGCTTGCCTGCACCCAATTTGCGCTAAAGCTGATGGCGAGCGCGAGGCTAGCCTTTACTAGAATATTCACAAGTAATGTTTTCCTTAGTTGGTTATTAATTTATTAAAATTTTATTCATGCGAACGGCTACGCTAGCTAGCCGTACAATTTTTCAAACTCTTAAGCCGAACCTAAACCTTGCGATAAAAAGGCTAAGCAATTGCTCTTCGCTTCGCTACCCGACTCCAAACGCTCACAGCGCTCATCTCTGTTGGCACGCAAAGCATCTATTACATCTATATGTTGACCCGCTTCACTCCACTTCAACAGAGCCTGGGACATTGACATCATTTTGCTAAAGTTGCGTTGATAATAATCATCTCCCGACTTAAGCTCAGACAACACTTTCAATGTTTTTGCCCTAATCTCGGCGCTATCGCCTGGCGTCATCTCCACTAGGCCCATCACATACATCACGCCCCACTGCACTCGTGTTGCAGGCCCTTCAGATTCACTATAGGCCCGCGCCAACCAAGCAATGGCCTCTTCACTGCGCCCTGCCCTCTGGGCCACATCGGCAATATCTACCATAAAGTAATAGGGTGATGACGATTTTGCCATTGCCGCGGTTAACAATGCTTCGCCTTCTGCGTCCATACCGGCATCACTGAGAATACCCCAAGACATGTTCACCACCGACTGGCGCTCGTAATCATTGTGAATCATGTTGTCGGCCCATGCTAGGCGCGCCTGTATTTTGTTTTTCAATGCAGGAGATATTTCATTGTTCAGCAGCCGCTCTATACCCACTTCTACATTGAGTGGCCCCAAGCGTTCCATTAATGACAACTTTTCATTGTCTGCCTGGGCCTGCACCGCCGCCAACCACCGTTTAGGTAAGTCCTCGCTCTCCACATCGACAAGGGCCGCGATAGTAGATTCCAGCTCATAAAACAGGAAATCCAAATTACTTCTCACTAAACTGGGCTGCGCCAAGAGCACATCCAATTGCGCCAAGGCACTTTGCTGTACATCCATTGGCAGATGTTCATTCTCACGCAAATCGGCAATGCGCATCTGCAGATAAATCAAATAAAGGCGAATTTTTACCTCCGCCATGTCACCCGGACAAGCGCGATAGAGTTGCTCAAAGGCCTCACTGTTTTGATGTTCAGACAGAACTCTTTGATTGTCCTGCCCCCAAGAATAGTAAGCTAAGAGACGAAAGTCGTCAGCATCAACACTTTGGCCCGCCACCACGGCCTCAAAACTAGCCTTTACAGGGCGAACGTCTCTAAGTGTAAGGTCGAGCACTTTGGCGTAGCGATCGAGCTCTAGACCACCGGGAATACGGGTTAACTCAACGCCTTCCGGCGACAGTACAATTAAGGTGGGGTAACCGCGCACGCCAAAGGTTTCCCCTTGAGCTTGCGCATTGGGCTCATCGCCGTCTAAGTACACTGGCACAAACAGCCGGGTTTTAGCGATAAAGTCTTGCTGCTTGAATATGGTGGCCTTAAGTTGAGCGCAAGGAGGGCACCACTCGGCCCCCCAATACAATAATACAGGCTTATTCTGGGCTTTAGCGTCTGCAAAAGCTGCTGCAACGCTCCCCTGATACCACTGAATACCTCCGCCTTGGGGGGCGTGCCCAGCTTCCGCAACCACAATAGTTTTAGAAGGTTTTTGTTCTTTAGCCTCGGTTTGAAGTTTTTCACTGCAGCCGGCTATGAACGCAAAAACCACCGCTAGCACGGCTAATGCCCGCAGTGTATTGATTTTAAGGGAAAGTGCAGACAACATAGCTCATCTCTTTAAACGGGTTGGTGTCACAATAGAAGACGAAGGACGCCACAGTCCCATCAATAATCAGACAGAAGAAATCTATCCATGCACCTATTCACCTCTTATATCTGGCTAGCATGGGCTACGATTGGCCTAGCCCACGCTAGCTTGGCGGACAATTCCCTCATTCGCGACATAGAGCAGGGGCAACTGAAAGGCGTGCAAGAGGGTCATAGCATCCACTTCCGAGCGATTCCTTATGCCCAGGCACCGGTAGGCAATATGCGCTGGCAAGCGCCCGCGCCGCCCACTTCTTGGCAGGGCCTGCGCAGCGCTGATCGCTTTGGCTACATCTGCCCACAGAAGAATCAGGCAAATGTGTCCCGCGAAGATTGCCTCACTCTCAACATATCAGCCCCCAGCCAACCCAATACCCATGAAAAACTTCCGGTCATCGTCTGGCTTCACGGAGGCGGCTTTGTGAGCGGCAGTGGTGCCTCCCCGGTTTTCAGCAGCGAAAAATGGAACAAAGAAAACGTTATTCTCGTCACATTGAACTACCGACTGGGCGCTATGGGCTTCTTCGCCCACCCAGCACTCAAGCACCCCGAGGGAAGTAATTATGGCTTGATGGATATGATTGCTGCATTAAAGTGGCTACAAACGAATATCGGTGAATTTGGCGGTAACCCTGAACGCTTAACAATTATGGGCGGATCCGCCGGAGGAATGGCTGTGCAGCTACTGATGGTTAGTCCTCAAGCGTCCGGTTTATTCAGTGGCGCGATTACACAAAGTGGCTATGGTACATCATCCATACCCCGAACTCGCGAGGCTCGGCCACTGAAAAATGCATCCAGTGCAGAAGCGTTATCGATTGAACTTGCCGCCTTAGCAGCCCATTCAAAAGACCGGGAATTGTCCTCTGAGGAACTGCACAACATACCAGCACAGGATTTCGCTGAAAATTATTCGGGGGCAAAATTTCCCTTTGTGGACGGTATTAGCTTATCGGAAGAATCGGCCGTTCTTTTCGCCCAAGGGAAACAACATCCCATACCGTTTATCGCCGGGGCAACCAGCTTTGACGGCAATTTTTTTACCCCTACACCGCGGAATAAGCACTATGTATTTTCCCAGGTACCAAACAAAATAAGGCGAGCACGCCGCTTGTATAGAGATGATTTCGATCGTAGTGAAGCGCAGGGTTTAGGTCGGCTGTATGGCGACATTCGCTATGTACACAATGCGTTTTCTGTCACACAACACATGGCCTTGGTGAGTCAGCCAGGCTACCTCTATCTTTTCGACTATCTGCCCCCTGAGCAAAGAAATTCTTTTCCTGGGGCACCACACTACTCAGAAGTACCCATGCTATTCAGTGGTAATTCTAGAACGGCTAACACTCTGCGCGCTTACTGGCTGAATTTTGTGCGTAGCGGCAATCCAAATGGAGAAGGTTTAGCACCATGGCCTAGCTCCGAGGGTGAAAAAAGGCAGTGGATGGTGTTTAACGATGAGCCTGCGACACGCGAAAATGTACTTCGCCGAAAAATGCAATTTTTGGAGCGATCCTACCAGGATCGAATAAGCCCCTTGCTCCAATCGGAAAAATAGTCGTTCGGGTAAAAACTCATTCAGGAAAAACGGGGCCTACATATGAAGGCCCAAAAATGCATATTGATCTGCATGGAGGAGTGTGTGTACTACTGCTCTCATACTACGCCGCTATCAACCTGAGTCTGTGACCCACTTAGCAATTTAGAAGAGATAATATCTATGTCTGCCATACCTCACATACTGGTTATTGCCTACGTTTGGCCTGAACCTCGCTCGTCCGCGGCGGGTTCACACATGCTGTGCTTACTGGAAAGTTTTCAGAGCCGAGGCTGGAAAATCAGTTTCGCAAGCCCTGCACAACGAGGCGAACATATGGCAGACCTAGCTTCAATGGGCATTGATACACAAGATATTTTACTCAATGACGCCAGTTTTGATCAGTACTTAAGTGAGCTACAACCCAATATTGTACTTTTTGATCGCTTCATGATGGAGGAGCAATTTGCCTGGCGGGTTGAGAAACATTGCGCTGACGCGATGCGTATTCTCGATACTGAAGATCTTTTTTGTCTTCGACACGCTCGCCATGACTTACACAAGGCTCGGCTGAAAGCACAGACTGATGATTGGGACATCAGTACGGATACATCTCCTGAGATGTTATTTACGGAATTAGCTCAGCGGGAAATCGCCGCTATTTACCGCTGTGATTTAAGCTTGATTATTTCCGAAGTGGAACTTGGCTTGCTTACGGACACGTTTAACATTGATCCTGAGTTACTGATTTATTACCCTCTGCAACTAATGGCTCCCAGTGAGGCGCAACGTGAGCAACTGCCAAGCTTTTCGGAGCGTTGTGATTTCATTTCCATCGGTAATTTCAGACACCCGCCAAACTGGGACGCGGTGTTGTGGCTTAAAGAAGTTTTGTGGCCTGAGATTCGACGGGCACTGCCAAAGGCTCGTTTGAAAATTTATGGGGCCTATACGCCACCCAAAGCTGCGGCTTTACAGAATGTGAAGCAGGGGTTTTTGGTGGAGGGTTGGGCTCCGGACGCTCTGTCTGTGATGCAAGGAGCTAGGGTAAATTTGGCGCCGCTGCGCTTTGGCGCGGGCTTAAAGGGAAAGCTGGGAGATGCTATGTGCTGTGGCACGCCTAGTGTGGCAAGCCCTATTGCAGCGGAGGGCATCAACGGTGCGCTGCCGTTTCCGGGCGGCATTGGTTGTAATGCTGAAGCTTTGGTGGCGCAGGCGGTAAGGCTGTATGGCGATGAGGAAAGATGGCTGGAGGCTCAGGCTGAAGGCTTTGCTGTTGTTGAGCAACGCTTTGAGAGGCATTTACATCAGGAGGGGCTGTTGAGCGGAATTGAATGGGTTTTTGCAAATTTGGGTGAGCACCGTTTGAGGAATTTTATTGGGGCTATGATGCGACACCATAGCCATAAGAGTACTCAGTATATGGGGCAGTGGATTGAGGCGAAAAATAAACTTAAGGAATAGGGGCTTTGGTCTCTGTAGGCTGTTAACGGCCGTTTTATAAGTGCCGGCGCCGGCTTAGCCGCGCCTTAAGTGACACTTAAGGCACGACTAAACCTATATCTATTTGTTCTATTCGATTTAATTGGCGGAGCGCTGAAATTATTTTACTTTTTCTAGAACGGGACAGGTTATTAGGCGCTGTAGGTCAGGCAGTTGCTCTAGCCGGCTCCTCACCTGATTTAGTCGGTCCATTGATTGAGTTTCTATGTAGGCTATTAGGTCAATTTCTCCACTCAAGGCTTGGCAATGCTTTATTTCGGTAATAGCTGCAATTGAATGCTGTAGACGCTCTAGTTTAAATGGACTGAAGGTCATCTGAAAATACGCAGAAACTACGGTTGGCGAAGAGGCTTCGCCGAGTTTAATTGTGTAGGCCTCGATGAATTTGTTGTCTTCTAAACGCTGTACGCGCTCTGCAACGGAGGTGCGGGATAAGCCTATTTCACGGCCTATTTGGGAGAGGGATATACGCGCATTCTGAGTTAGTAAGTCAATAATGGCGCGGTCAAATTTGTCCACTCACAAGTCCTCGGTCTAAGGGTTTATTTAAGAATGAATAGTAGCAGTTTTCGAGACTTTGCGGATAGTTTTACAAAGCAATGATAAGGGTGGTTTAAATGGTTAATCAACGCTGCCTTTTTCTTAGGTGAAACAGGGAACTCTTTTTATTGCTGAGGTTCTTCTTTTGGCAGCGAACATTGACCGATGAAAAAGGTGTATGATTCTGCGGTGCAGCGGGAATATTGCGTTAGCGACTAATCGAGATCGGATAAGCGCAATTCAAGTTATTGATGTGTACTGGAGACACTTTGTGCAAGCAACCACTATTCATAGCGATAGCTTCGATCGGTCGGAGTTGATCGAGGAGTTTCAAGATGAGATGAATTCACTAGGCTTCGGTCATTGGATATTCTCTGCGGCTTGTCATTTACATGAGCTGGACGACGCTCATGTTACGCGAGTTAGCAGTTATCCAAGGGGGTTTGTTGAGGACTATAATAAGAATAAGTTTTATCAGGTGGATCCGTCGACGACTTACTGGCTTTCACATCAAAAGGCAGCCAGTTACCGCAAGGTAAGGCGTTCAGTTACTTTGTCAGCTCGACAAAATCAACTCATGGATCTGAATAGAGACCTTGGAGTTAACAGGGGGATCCTGATACCACTACGGAATGTTTTGGGGTTTAAATCTGTGGTGGCGCTGTCTTTCGATGGTTCGATAGAGGAGCTTAATAGTTATATTACGGATGTGGAAGATAAGATACTTTCTCTGTCTTTGAGGTTTAATCGTCACGTTATGTCGCGGCATAAATCGACTTTTTTACAGCACTCAAAACCACTGTTAACGGCAAAGCAAACGAAGGTCATTAAACTTGTTGCCGAGGGTTTACAAACCAAACAGGTTGCGGACAGCTTAGCTATATCTATAAATTCCGTCGACAAACATATTGCCAATATTAAATCGTCGCTGCACGCCAAAACTACGGCTTCGGCTGTGGCGCTTTCTCTGCAGTGGGAGTTGATTTAACTATAGCTGGAATCGTTTAACCATAGCTGGAATCGTTTAACCATAGTTGGAATCGTTTAACCATAGTTGGAATCGTTTAACTACAGTAAAAATCGATTTAACTACAGAAATCTTGACTTGTTGTACCTTTCTAATTTGCTAAAATTTCTGCAGCTAATTTTTAGCCCAACTACCATATTCTGAAGTATTAACAAATGGATGAATATAGGGTTTGAGCGATCAATTATCTGACATTTTTGAGCAATTAGTAATTTTGTGAAAGGGCTAGTTATGGATGTATTCGCGATGGTCAATATTGTGGCAAAAGATGGGAAGAGTACGGAGGCACTAGAGGTAATAAGAAGGAGTCAGGAGCAGTGTTTGTCGCTAGATAATTGTAGTGGCTTTGATATCTATCAGAACCAAAAAGATATCCACCGATTCCATTTCGTGGAACGATGGGCTTCGGTGGACGAGCATAAAGAATTTCTGTCGGGCTTGATGAGTGACCCCAACTTCATTGCCAGCTTGGATGCGTTTACTTCGGCTCCTAACATCGACTATTTCAACTCGAAGTAAGTGACTGACGCCCTCAACGGCAGAACACTAACTTCGGTCTAGGGTCGAGCATTGCGTCAATACAATCGTCAAAACTCAGCACTTCATCCACAAACGCCAAGGGGTCAATTGTGCCTTGGCAGGCGTGATGAAGTGTGTCGTGTAAGACGGTTCGACTGTGCACTCGGCCAACTTGATAGTTGATCCCTTTCATATATACGCGAGCAAGCGGTAATTCCATAGATCCAGAGAGCCCCCCACTTACACCTGTGCAGAAACCACAGGGCGCCGTTGAGCCCATTGCATACATAAGCCCTTCTCGAGTAGCTGAGGCGTCCACCACAATGAGGAACTCATCTTCATGGCGGGTTTGAGTGTTCATGTCGCTTAACTTAAGGGTTTCTGCACCCGCGCGCTTGGCGATGCTAAGTCGGCCTTCGTCGCTGTCTGCGTAAACAACGCGACGGCTTCCCAAAGCAAGCGCGGCGTGCATTGCGTATAAGCCGACGCTCTGTGCTAAACCTCCCACTATCAATACCGGCTCACCGGGAAACTCTCTAAGGCCATTGGCAACGGTGCGATACCCATCGGCCACGTTGTCCGACAAGCCGGCTCCTGCTGCAGGAGATATGGAGTCTGGCAAGGTCACTAGCATGGCATCGGCGTAGGGCACTAGCACGGTATCGGAAAACGCTCCGCCATAATCACTTGTTGGGTGTGTGCCCAAACCGTAAGCCGCGTAGGGCGACACTGTGGTGCATGCATTGGTCCATCCACGCCTGCAATTGTCACAAGTGCCACAGTGAATCTGAAATGGCACAATAACTCGATCTCCCGGCACAAAACCCTTAACTCGATCTCCCACTTCTTCAACCACTGCTGTCATCTCGTGACCAAAGGCAAATGGGCCGGGGGTTTTATAGGCGCCCATCGCGACGTATAAATCCAAGTCGCAACGCGCTACTGCAATAGGTCGAACTAGAGCGGCTTCGTCTGAACATAATTTAGGTTTCGGCACATCCTGCCATTCCAATTTCTGCGGTCCCAAATAAGTCAGTTGCTGCATTGTTGTGCCCTCAAGCCAGTTTAGATGAATTTAGCTTGGCAGCTTTGCGTCAATCCTTATATAGTCATATACGCAACTTAGATTTACGTATATGCAAGGAAAGAGAGGGTTTCAAATGTGGGATAATCTAAGGTGTTTCGTCTGTTCGGTTGAAACGGGAAGTTTCACCGACACGGCCAAACGGTTAAATTTATCGATAGCGACGGTGAGTCGCAGACTGCAAAAACTGGAATCGGAATTGGGCTTGCGACTGCTCAACCGTCACGTCTCAGGTGTGGAGCTGACGGCAGAAGGACAAATTGTTTATGAAAAAATGGCAGGTCCAGCCGATCAATTTTCTGAGCTAACACGCATCGCGGCGATGCTTCGAGATGGCGTCAACTTGGAACCCGTTGTCATCTCTTCGACTGAGCCCATTATTTCTGACATTCTTGCGCCCAAACTCGCCGCGTTCTTAAGTATCAATAGCGACCTTCGGCTAACTTTAAGTGTGTCTACAAGCAATGTTAGCTTACCCAAACGTGAAGCTGACATTGCCATTCGCCTGAATCGACCGCAGGACGATAACCTGATGGCCAAGCGCCTACCACCGCTCAAGCTAGGCCTGTACGCCTCCAAAGTTTATTTAAACGGTAGAGACCCTAGCGCTCTCGCGTTTGAGAACGAGAATTTCCTCGGCATGGACAACAGTTTTGGCGACATTCCTGAGGCCACATGGTTTTCCAAGCATGGGCTCGCGCATCGGTTGATATTGAAGTCCAGCAGTGTTCGCACGCTGTGTGCTGCCACCATTGAAGGTTGTGGTATTTCTTTGGTACCAAGGTTTATCGCCGATCGCCAAGGCTTGATTGAGATTCCAGGTCCAGCCACGCCCCAGCGAACGCCATATGTCGTTTTTCATCGGGATTTTCGCAAGGTAAAGCGTATCGTGTTGACGAAGAATTGGATTGTGGAATGCTTTGAGAAAACCTTGGGGAAAACTTAGCGAGAAGAATCAATTTAAACTTATGCCTCTCGCTTGAGTAAACGGACTCAAAGCAATCTTTAGCCACCCTGCGATTCGTCGGTAAAACCGTCATTTTCACACTGAAAAGCACCGTTTTAGAGGTACTTAAGCCTCGCCGGCGACACTAGACTGTAGATACAAATTTCTAGGAGTTCACCGATGTTAGACAACACCCCGCCATCTTTACCTCACGGTATGCGCTATGAGAACCAGCTAGCGATGATTGAAGACATGTCTTTAGCCAGTATTGCACGGGATTACCCAACGCCATTTTATTGCTATTCGCAAAGCGCGATTGAGCAAAAAATACAGGCCTGCCTCAAGGCCTTTGAAGCCACGGGGGCAAAGGTTCATTTCGCGGTGAAAGCGAATGGCAATATCAATTTACTTCGGCTGATGGCAAAAGCAGGGCTCGGTGCGGATATTGTCAGCGGTGGGGAGTTAACTCGCGCTTGTAAGGCCGGTATTGCGCCGGCCGATGTCATTTTTTCCGGAGTGGCAAAAACCGATTGTGAATTGGAATACGCTATGCAAAAAGGCGTGGGGCAATACAATGTGGAGTCTATTGAGGAGCTTCACAGAATCAATACTATTGCTCAGCGCTTAGGCGTAGTGATTGATGCGGTCTTGCGCGTTAACCCTGAGGTAGATGCGGGTACGCACCAGCATATTACTACTGCGAAAAAAGGCAGCAAATTTGGTATTGCTTACTCGCAGTTGGACAGCGCGTTGCAAACCGCCGCCACACTATCTGGCATAAATATTCGCGGCCTGGCTATGCACATTGGCTCACAAATTACTTCGCTCGAACCTTATAGGCAATCGATACAAAGAATGTTGTATTGGCTTGAGCAACTGCAGGCCAAAGGTTTTACCATTGACCGAATAGATTTAGGCGGTGGTTTAGGCGTGGACTATGGCGATGGGGAATGTCTTGAGTACAGTGACTACGCAGAGCTCATTAAAAAATCTTTTGCCAATTATCAGGTCGACATTCAACTGGAACTGGGTCGTTCCCTGATCGCTGAAGCCGGGATACTCGTCAGCTCTGTCGTGTCTACAAAGCAATCTAGCCCCAACAACTTTGTACTTTTGGATGCGGGCATGAATGACTTGCTCCGCCCCTCACTCTACCAAGCGCACCATCCCTTGATGGCCGCTAGTTTAAGCACATCAGCAATACCGGAAACCTTTGACGTTGTGGGGCCCATCTGCGAGAGCACCGACTGTTTCCACAAGAACTATCCAATGTCACGCCCTAATACTGGCGATCTGATGTTCTTCACCGTCGTCGGCGCATACTGCTCTGTACTGTCATCGAGCTACAACAGTCGAACACTGATACCCGAACTGCTAGTCAGCGGAGAAAATGTTCGTATTATTCGCAAGCCGTGGACGATAGATGAACAGCTGAAACTGGAAGAATAAACCGCAGGGCAAGCAAACTAAGGCACGTATCTACAAGGCCAAACTTAGCCCAGACGGAACACTCTCAACGGGCAGAGCATGACATAAGGCTTTGACAATTCGGGGCTAATAACAGCCCCGATTAAGAATCGCCCTTAATGAATATCATCCCCGACTCGAACGATTTTCAATGTATTCGTGCCGCCGTGGACATTGACATAATCGCCTTTAGAGATGAGCACCAAATCTCCCTGCTCAACCTCGCCGAGCTGAACCAACTGGTCAACCGCGCTTAGGTTAATTTTCTCAGGAGGGAGCGAACCAATATCGAAAGGCACGGGATGAACACCTCTGCACAATACAACGCGCGCTTGAGTATCAAGGCGAGGGGTGAAGGCAAAGATAGGCAGATTAGAACTAATGCGTGACATCAGGCGCGGCGTGGTGCCAGACTCAGTCATACATATAATAGCCTTCACTCCCTGCAAATGGTTTGCCGCATACATCACCGCATGTGCAATAGACTCATCAATTGATGCAAACTCACCCGCGGGTAAACTATTTATTGACCGAGTGCCATAATGACGCTCGGCACCCAGAATTACTCGGCACATAGCCTCAATGGTTTCCACTGGAAATTCACCCGCAGCCGTTTCGCCAGACAACATCACTGCGTCTGTTCCATCCAGAACAGCATTGGCCACATCGAACACTTCAGCTCGCGTGGGCAAAGGACTTGAAATCATAGATTCCATCATCTGCGTAGCCGTAATAACTGTTTTACCTTGCATCTTCGAACGAGAGATAATTTGCTTCTGCACACCAATTAATTCAGCGTCACCAATCTCAACACCTAAATCTCCACGAGCGACCATTAGCACATCACTGGCTTCAATGATCTCATCGAGAATAGACAGATCCTGAACTGTTTCAGCTCGTTCAATTTTTGCCACAATAGCCGCTAGACTGCCCGCTTCATTAATCAGCTTGCGCGCCACATTGATATCATCAGCACTGCGCGGAAAAGACACCGCCAGAAAATCTACGTTCAGCTCTGCGGCCAACTTAATATCCCGCATATCTTTTTCCGTGAGCGCTGGAGCAGATAAACCTCCGCCCTGACGATTAATTCCCTTATTGTTAGACAAGACACCCCCCACTGTAACAACACAGTGAATACGCTTGCCCTCGATGCCCGTCACATCAAAAATAACCCGGCCGTCGTCCAACAACAAACGATCGCCCACAACACAATCTTCTGGCAACTCTTTGTAGTCAATACCCACTTGCTGCTGATCGCCTGCATTGGTATCGAGCCCCGCATCCAAGGTAAACACATCTCCTACTGCCAGAGTGATACTTTTTTCCTTAAAGCGTGCAATACGTATTTTGGGCCCCTGCAAATCACCTAGAATAGCCACGGTACGCTGGTGCTTATGTGCCAACTCACGAACTTTTTCCGCTCGAGCTTTGTGATCTTCGGGCTGGCCGTGAGAAAAATTGAGACGCACTACGTCCACTCCGGCCACAATCATTTTTTCCAGAATTTCTGGGTTATCGCAGGCGGGCCCTAGGGTGGCAACAATTTTTGTACGTCTTAACATAGTAAACTCTTTTAATAACAGATTAACGAATTATGCTACACACTGAGCAACGGGCTCAGCCTCTTCAGAAGCCGCCCGACTTACGGCCATCAACACCAATGTGTTATCCAACATACGGTTGGAAAAACCCCATTCATTGTCGTACCAAGCCATCACTTTCACTAAGCGCCCATTTACACGCGTTTGTGTAGAGTCAAAATTTGAGCTTGCAGCATTATGATTAAAATCAACTGACACCAAAGGCTCATCGCTGTAACACAAAACGCCAGCCATTTTTCCTTGACTGGCATTGGCTAGCAGGCCATTTATTTCTTCAGCACTAGTATTGCGACCAGCGATGAAGGTTAAGTCAACCAAGGACACATTAATGGTTGGTACTCGCACAGCCATGCCGTCCAGCTTTCCAGCCAGCTCAGGTAATACTAAGCCAACGGCCTTCGCAGCGCCCGTTTGGGTAGGAATCATTGATTGAGTCGCTGAACGCGCACGGTATAGATCGCTGTGATATACGTCATTTAGATTCTGGTCATTGGTGTAAGCATGAACGGTGGTCATCGAACCCTGTTCAATACCTACCGTATCGTTCAGTACTTTTGCGATTGGGGCCAGACAGTTAGTGGTACAAGACGCATTAGAAATAATATTGCAATCCGCCGTTAGTACCGAGTCGTTAACGCCATACACCACGGTAGCGTCCACATCAGCGCCAGGCGCAGAGATAATCACCTTTTTTGCGCCTGCGTTTAAATGGGCTGACGCTTTTTCACGACTGGTGAACAAACCAGTGCATTCGTATACCACGTCGACATCTAGCTTACCCCAAGGCAAATCGGCTGGATTGCGCTCGGCGAAAATTTCAATGCGATCTTCATTCACAAACAAACAGTTGTCTTCAACTTTCACAGTTTCAGCGAACCGACCGTGCACGGTATCGTATTTTGTCAAATGAGCATTAGTTTTGGCATCGCCTAAATCATTAATGGCTACTACTTGAATACGGTCACGATAATTTGACTCGTACAAGGCTCGTAAGGTATTTCTTCCAATGCGTCCGTAACCGTTAATAGCAACTCTAATGGTCATGTTGATAAATCCTAGTCAGTAAATAAATGTTTTTAAGTTGATGGCGCAATTAGCGCGCAAGGGAGGCGGCTTCGCGCGCCAGCACTTCAATGGCAGCCCAGTCACCAGCCTCGACTAGGGGTTTTGGTATCATCCAGGTGCCGCCAATGCACACAACATTAGGTAGCCCCAAATATTCTGGCGCCTTCGCCAAGTTAATACCGCCGGTCGGGCAAAAACGCAGTTTTGCCAATGGCCCGCCAATTGATTTCAACATGGCCACACCTCCCGCGGCTTCAGCTGGAAAAAACTTAAGAAAGCTAAAACCTCGTGAACTAAGATGCATAGCCTCACTCGGTGTAGATACACCCGGCAGCATCGGAATATTTGCCGCTTGTACAGCATCTATCATTAGATCGGTTGCACCTGGACTTACCAGAAAGTCGGCGCCTGCTTCAATGGCAGCCGTAACGTCTTCAGGTGAAACAATGGTGCCCGCGCCAACAATGGCCTCCGGCACCGCTGCCTTCATTAATTTCATTGCCTCTAGGGCTACGGGTGTGCGCAGTGTAATCTCCAATACTTTGAGGCCACCGTTAAAAAGAGCTTGTGCCAATGGCGCGGCTTGGCTCAATTCGTCTACAACAATGACGGGAATCACCGGAGATGTATTTACAATTTGTTCTACTGTATAGCTCATAGTATTTTCCTGTAGGGCTTAGGGTGCCCAATAGACCTCAATTGAAAGTTGATTCTGATTTAGAATGGCGCGTACGGGCATCTCAGCAATATCATCACCCTTGAGTGCCGCTTTTAAAACGTCCAGCTTGTCCTTACCCGTAACAACCAATACCACTTTCTTCGAATTTAATATTCCATGTCGGGTGAGCGTCATGCGTTCTACTTCTTCTCCAGTAACCTCTGATGGCTGAGCTACAATGGAGGCAATGGTGTCGTGAGTACTTAAGGCATGCTTTAAGCCTTTAGCGTGCGGGAACAATGACGCCGTGTGCCCATCGGGGCCCATACCTAAAATGGTAATATCAAAGGGCCGCGCAATTTCTTGATACTGCGCCTCACAAACCGCGACAGACTCAGCCGCCGTTTCAGTGGGGTGGTACAGACCGGTAAATTGAGGAGTAGCCATTCCCCGCGACTCTAAAGTATTGAGCAAGTGGCTTTGTATCAATAAGGCATTACTGCGCTCGTGGCTTCCGGGTACCCAACGCTCGTCAACTAAAGCCAAGTTAATTTTTTCCCAGGGTAAGTTGGCCTCAACCATACGTTCAAATAACGCTATAGGAGTACGACCTCCTGAAACGACAAAGCTCGCCTGACTTTTAGTTTTCAATGCGTCCTGCAAACTTACTTGACAGGCACTTGCCAAGGCATCAAACATGAGCGCTTGGGTCTCAAAATGCTGTTCCTTGATCATGTGTTCGCCTTATCAATTTCAGCCAAGTTAAACCACTGGTGACCCTGCTCTGCCAAAAGTTGATCGGAGCCTTCTGGCCCCCAGGTGCCCGAACGGTACAAGTGCGGCTGACGAGGAGAGTCTTGCCACGCCTCAATGATTGGATCGCACCAATTCCAGGCTTGTTCCACTTCGTCGCGATGGATAAACAAACTTGGATTCCCGCCCACTACATCAAGCAGCAATCGCTTATAAGCATCGCTGCGGAATTCCTTATGCTCATCTGCGAAATTCAAGTTGAGAGTTACCGGTTGCAATTCCGTCTCAAGCTTTTGGAGATTTTTTGCCATTAAAACGAGCTGCATACTCTCATCTGGCTGCAGGCGAATAACGAGTTTGTTCGCTTGTAACGCCCCAGCCTCTCCAGGGTAAAGCCTGTGAGAAACGTCTTTAAACTGCACCACAATTTCAGCACTGCGCTTGTTCATACGCTTGCCAGTACGCAAATAGAACGGTACTTTTGACCAGCGCCAGTTATCGATGTGAGCACGGATCGCAACAAACGTTTCTGTCGTGCTGGAGGGTTTTCCCAGCTCTTCTAAATAACCTGATTTGAGTTCACCCGCCACTTCACCGGCAACATATTGTCCGCGCACGGTATTGGCTAGCACGTCTTCGCTTGACATGGGGCGCAGTGATTCAAGCACTTTCAGTTTTTCTTGGCGGATACTGTTGGCGCTGAGTTTGTGTGGTGGCTCCATGGCAATTAGACAGAGCAATTGCAACAAATGATTTTGCACCATATCGCGCATGGCGCCAGCACCATCGTAAAAGCTAGCGCGCTTCTCCAAACCAACCATTTCGGAGATACTAATTTGTACATGGTCTATGGATTTGGCGTCCCATAGCTGTTCAAACAACAAGTTGTTAAAACGCAGGGCCAATAGGTTTTGTACAGTTTCTTTTCCCAGATAGTGGTCAATTCGATAAAGCTGTTCTTCACTAAAGAATTCAGCCATTTTATTGTTGATGGTAATTGCCGACTCAGTATCGTAGCCGATAGGTTTTTCAACGACCAAACGTGTATTGGGGCTAATTAGGTCTTCCGTTGAGAGGTTTTCACAACACGCGCCATAAATGGCAGGCGGTATAGCCATATAAAAAACACGAACACGTTCGGGGTTTTTATTGAGATGTTCCGCCAATATGTTCCACTGCGCATCATGCTCAGCGATGTTGAGAACGACAGCTTGAATAGTTTGGGAAAACTGCTCCCACAGAGTCTGACTAAATTCCCCCGGCGCCAGATTCAGCTTTAAATGTTTTTCGACTTCAGACATTAGTCCCGCAGCTTCTTCGTCATCACGACAACTGAGCAATACGCTTGAGCTTTCGGCGCTGAGACTACCTTCGCTAAAAATTCTATATATCGCGGGTAATAATTTGCGAAGCGATAAGTCTCCCGCGCCGCCGAATATTATTATGTCACTGGCTTGGTAATTCATACTTGGGCCTGCTTTCCCTATAATTAATTTGTAGTGGGCTTCCGGTTTGGCGGTGTTGAGCGGTGTACGACCGAACGCACGCTTTATCCCTTTGACCAACCCGCTGCGGAACTCGCAAGGAGACGCTCAGACAGTCCTCGCTCAAAAACGTTGATCAAAGGGATAAAGCTACAACGCGTTCTGAATGGTCGCACACCACTCAACACCGCCAAACCTATCTTCATCACTTCGATTGTAATGTTACGAACCCCAGTTAAATATTGTGGCGCCGGTTTCGGCGGAACCCACTAAAGATTTCATTGGGGTAAATAATTCCCGTCCCATTCCTTCATCGTTTTCACTGAGGTCTGGTGCTAATGCTATTCGCTGCTTAAGTTCTGCCTCTTCAACTTTTAACGACAAAGTACCCGCATCGGCGTGTAACTCGATGATGTCACCGTCACGAATCAGCCCAATTGGGCCGCCGTCTAATGCTTCGGGCGTTAGGTGGATGGCGGCGGGAACTTTTCCGGAAGCCCCTGACATTCGGCCGTCGGTAACGAGCGCCACTTTGAAGCCTTTGTCTTGCAGCACTCCGAGGGGCGGAGTAAGTTTGTGAAGCTCGGGCATGCCGTTGGCTTTTGGACCTTGAAATTTCAGGACAGCAACAAAGTCTTGCTCTAATTCATTACGATTAAATTTGTTGAGAAATTCTTCCTGAGAGTTAAACACTAGGGCTGGTGCGGTAATATTGTGATGCTCTTCTTTTACTGCCGAAACTTTTATTACAGCACGACCTAAGTTGCCTTTTAGGAGGTTTAATCCACCATGGGTATTGAATGGCGATTCGGCAGAACGCAGTATGTCTTGATCAAGACTCGCATCAGGTCCTTTTTTCCACTGCACTTCGGCGCTTGCGTCACCTAAGAACGGCTCCTTAGTGAAGTCACTTAAGCCCCCACGACCCATGATGGTATTAACGTCTTCGTGCAATAAGCCTGCGTTCAATAACTCGCTCATTAGGAAGGTCATGCCTCCGGCCGCGTGAAAGTGGTTTACATCCGCCACTCCATTTGGATAGATGCGACACAGCAATGGGGTAAGCGCAGATATGTCCGAAAGATCCTGCCAGTCAACGATAACCCCAGCCGCCCTGGCGATGGCCATAATGTGTATTGCGTGATTAGTGGAACCGCCGGTGGCCATGAGCCCCACCATTCCGTTCACTAAGGATTTTTCATCAACTATGTCGGCCAGCGCGAGCGGGCTTTCGCTTTGGCTGAGCTCAGCTAGACTCTTAACAGCTGAATCTGTTAGGGCGCTGCGCAGAGCGGTGCCTGGGTTAACAAAGGAGCTGCCGGGTAATTGTAGGCCCATTATTTCCATGAGCATCTGATTGGTGTTCGCGGTGCCGTAAAAGGTGCAGGTTCCTGCACTGTGATATGAGGCACTTTCAGCTTCGAGTAATTCTTCGCGCCCCACTTTACCCTGTGCAAACAATTGTCGCACCCGGGCTTTTTCATTATTTGGCAAGCCCGAAGTCATGGGGCCAGCCGGCACAAATACGCTGGGCAGGTGACCAAAAGAAAGGGCGCCAATCATTAGTCCAGGAACAATTTTATCGCATACGCCTAGATATAATGCGCCGTCAAACATGTCGTGAGAAAGTGCGATGGCGGTAGCCATAGCGATCACGTCACGACTGAACAAAGAGAGTTCCATCCCTGCCCTACCCTGAGTGACACCATCACACATGGCGGGCACTCCACCCGCAAATTGGGCACTCGCACCGTACTTTTGCGCGGCGGCCTGAATAAATTCGGGGTAGTCGTGATAAGGCTGATGAGCCGAGAGCATTTCGTTGTAGGCTGAAATAATACCGAAGTTAGCTGCGCTGTCGGCCATCAAGTCAGTTTTTTGTTCAGGCCCACAGGCGGCAATGCCATGGGCAAAATTACCACAAGAAAGGTGTTTACGCGCACGGCCTCCGTGGGCACCTTTAGCTCTGTTAATTTTCTGTAAGTACTGTGCGCGAGTGTCACGACTGCGCTCAACAATGCGGGCGGTGATGGCAGCTAGTTCTGAATGCATGTCTATTTACCTGATGTTGTTTGCGACTAAAGCTCTGGCGACGTGTTTTTCGCACTCGCCTGTACTGCTTTGAAATGTTCAACTAAATTTCGAGTTGAACAATCGTGATGCCCTGTCTCAGCATCAGGCGTCAACTCAGGCTCAATGGCCTTGGCTAAAACTTTCCCCAGTTCTACACCCCACTGGTCGAATGAACAGATTTGCCAAATAATGCCTTGAGCAAATATTTTGTGTTCATACATCGCCACTAAAGCACCGAGGTTGTGTGGAGTTAATCGGTCCATTAACAAGGTGTTGGTAGGCCGATTGCCTTCGTGTACTTTATGGCTAACAAGACGCTCTATGTCTTCCTCACTCGCGCCCGACGCCTTTAGCTGCGCACGCACGCTCGCTGCGTCCACGCCCGTCATCATCGCTTGTGATTGCGCGAAAAAGTTAGCCATCAAATTTTCATGGTGACCAGGTAATGGGTTGTTGCTATTCACTGAACCAATAAAGTCGGCCGGCACCACAGTTCTACCTTGATGTAACAATTGATAGAAGGCGTGCTGCCCATTGATACCTACTTCCCCCCAAATGACAGGACCAGTAGTGTAGGGCACAGGGTCACCTGCCCAGCTTGTCGATTTTCCATTGCTCTCCATGTCAGCCTGCTGTAAGTAAGCCGGCAAACGATGTAAGTTTTGGTCGTAAGGCAAAATCGCTTGAGTATTCATACCTAAAAAATTGCTGTTCCAAACACCAATTAAGGCGAGCATTATTGGCAAGTTTTGGCGAATTGGAGCTTCGGCGAAATGGCGGTCCATCTCGTGGGCCCCTTCCAGCAAGGCTTCAAAATGTTCGAACCCTAGGCTTAGAGCAATGGGTAAACCAATTGCAGACCACAGAGAGTAACGACCACCAACCCAGTCCCACATAGAAAAAATATTATTGCCGTCTATGCCAAAGGCCTGAGCTTTTTCTATATTCGAAGATATGGCAACAAAGTGTTTTTCCGGTGCCGCCTGACCATTAGACTGGTCCATCAACCACTGTCGCGCAGTGATGGCATTCGTCATGGTTTCAGCCGTAGTGAAGGTTTTTGAGGAGATCACGAACAGGGTTGTAGCGGGCTTGAGTTTGGCGAGAACCTGAGCAATTTGGGCTCCATCTACATTGGAGACGTAGTGCATTTTCAAACTCTGATCACAATAATCTTGCAGCGCTTCCGTCACCATCAAGGGGCCCAGGTTAGAACCACCAATACCGATACTTACAACATCGGTCATGGCCTCGCCGGTATAGCCGAGCCACTTGCCTTCACGCACCCGCTCGGTAAAAACTTTCATCTGTGCCAATTCAGCGCTGATTAATGGCGCTATATTTTCGCCCTCTACTTCTATTGGGGTTTGGCTGCGGTCGCGCAGCGCTGTGTGTAATACCGCTCGCCCTTCTGTAGGGTTGACGATGGCGCCGGCCATCATTTTGTCCCGCCAGTGAGCAAGTTCAGTCTCTTCCGCTAATTGCAGTAGATGTTCAAGCACTGTTTCGTTTATTAGGTTCTTAGAGTAATCAAGGAGAATTGCGCCGCATTGAGCAGAATATTGGCTAAAGCGTTGTTCATCACCGGCAAATAAGTCCTTCAGATGTGTGGACTCAAGCGCTTTGGCGTCGGCAACGAGTG
>Ga0209826_1000193_pt1 | contig 43234 bp, 35 predicted proteins | sample GOMGulsemesocosm_5_FD_184637 | JGI IMG/M metagenome (GOLD analysis project Ga0209826, IMG submission 184637) | Methane-oxidizing microbial communities from mesocosms in the Gulf of Mexico - GOM15C Gulf of Mexico (SPAdes) (version 2) | ecosystem: Environmental > Aquatic > Marine > Cold seeps...
TTATAAAAGCGCCAATAAAATAGTATTCAATGTTTCACTAGGGCGCATTGCCTTTTCAGCTTTAGCCGTATCAGCAAAATAATAACCATCAATATCCATAGCAGGACCTTGTGCATTATTTAACTCAGCAACAATCTTTTCTTCTTTTTTAGCTAGGGCTTGTGCAACACCCGAGAAACTACTTTTAAGTTCTCCATCGCTTGTTTGCTCTGCTAAAGCTTTTGCCCAGTACATTGCAAGATAGAAGTGACTACCACGGTTATCCAACTCCCCTACACGACGTGAAGGTGATTTATTACTATCTAAAAATTCACCTGTCGCTTTATCGAGCGTGTCAGCTAATACTTGTGCTTTAGCATTGCCTGTTGTTACGCTTAAATGCTCTAAAGAAGCCGCTAATGCTAAAAACTCACCTAATGAATCCCAACGTAAATGATTCTCTTTTTCAAACTGTTGAACATGCTTAGGTGCACTACCACCTGCGCCTGTTTCAAATAAACCACCACCATTCATTAAAGGGACAACTGAAAGCATTTTAGCACTCGTACCAAGCTCTAAAATTGGAAATAAATCAGTTAAATAATCACGTAAAACATTACCTGTAACAGAAATAGTATCTTCACCTTTTATGATTCGCTCTAAAGTGAATTGACATGCTTCAACTGGGTTAAGAGTTTGAATATCTAAACCGTCAAGATCATAATTTGCTAAATAGGCATTAACCTTTTTGATCATTTCTCTATCATGTGCGCGGTTGTCATCCAGCCAGAAAACAGCAGGCATACCTGAAGCTTTAGCACGAGTAACAGCTAACTTTACCCAATCTTGAATTGGTAAATCTTTGGCTTGACACATACGCCATAAATCACCTGCTTCAACACTATGCTCAAGTAACGTAGTACCAAGAGAGTCAACAACACGAACTGTACCCGCAGCGTCCATAACAAATGTTTTATCGTGTGAACCATACTCTTCAGCTTTTTGTGCCATCAAACCTACATTTGGCACAGTACCCATTGTTGTTGGATCAAATGCACCATGCTTTTTACAAAAATCAAAAACGGCTTGATAAACACCTGCATAACAACGATCAGGAATCATCGCCTTAGTATCTTTTAATTGACCATCAGGCCCCCACATTTGCCCAGAAGAACGTAATGCAGCTGGCATAGAAGCATCAACAATAACATCGCTAGGTACATGTAAGTTAGTAATACCTTTATCTGAATCAACCATGGCAAGCTCAGGACGATGAGTGAAAACTTCAGCTAAATCTGCTTTTATTTCTGCTTGTTTTTCATTAGATAAACGTGAAATTTTACCATAAACATCACCAATACCATTATTTGCATCAATACCTAATTGATCAAACGCTTCCGCATGTTTTTCAAAAACATCAGCGTAAAATACTTTAACTGCATAACCAAAAATAACAGGATCAGACACTTTCATCATCGTTGCTTTTAAATGCAATGATAATAAAACATTTTCTTTTTTCGCATCTTCAATAGATTGTTGATAAAATTCAATTAAAGCAGATTTGCTTAATAAAGAAGAATCAATGACTTCACCCGTCAATAACGCTAAATTTTCTTTTAATACGTTAACGCTGCCATCTTGAGCAACAAATTCAATTTTTGCATTTGTTGCATAATTAATCGTTGTAGACTGCTCTGACTCATAGAAATCCCCACCCGACATACTTGCAACATGAGATTTTGACTCACTTGACCAAGCACCCATTGAATGTGGATTTTTCTGTGCATATTTTTTAACTGAAGCTGGAGCACGTCGGTCTGAATTACCTTCACGAAGAACAGGGTTTACCGCACTACCTTTGATTTTGTCATAAGTATATTTAATTGACTTTTCTGCTTCATTTTGTGGCTCTTCAGGGTAATTAGGTACCTCATAGCCTTTTTCTTGTAATTCTTTAATCACCGCATGTAACTGAGGAACAGAGGCGCTGATATTAGGGAGTTTAATAATATTTGCATCTGGACTAGTAACCATGCCACCCAATTCAGCTAAAGCATCATCAATGCGTTGCTCTTTGGTTAAATATTTTGGGAAATTAGCTAAAACACGACCCGCTAAAGAAATATCACGAGTTTCAACATTAATGCCTGACGATGCTGTATAGGCTTGAATTATAGGTAATAAAGAATACGTTGCTAAGGCTGGCGCCTCATCCGTAATAGTATAAATAATTTTTGAGTTAACAGTGCTCATGAGCTTCCTACTTTTTATTTAACTTGAATATTTAACATTTATTTTTCGCGCTGTATATTATAATAATTTACAACGTATTAATATAGCCTAGCATCAGCACTAATCGATTTTCCTGATAGAAATAAAACAAAAATGAACCACAACAAAGACAAAGCAAGACCTAGCGCTAAACAAACAAGAGAAGTACGACCAGACAAAAGCAGTACCAAAGTCGTGCTATTTAACAAGCCTTTTGATGTACTTTGCCAATTCACCGACGAAATGCATGAAGGAAAACAACAGCGCCAAACTTTAAAGGATTTCATCCCCATTAAAGATATTTATGCCGCAGGTCGACTTGATCGAGATAGCGAAGGATTGTTGCTCTTAACTAATGATGGCAAATTACAGCATAAAATTGCCAACCCAAAAAAGAAAACAGCTAAAACTTACTGGGTACAGGTAGAAGGCAACCCAACCGAGTGTGATTTAGCAAAACTACGTAGTGGTGTAGAATTAAAAGATGGAATGACCTTGCCTGCAAAAGTAAACCTAATGAAGCAGCCAAAAGTATGGCCACGTGTTCCTCCAATAAGAGAGCGCGCTAATATTCCTACCACTTGGCTTGAAATAACCATTACCGAAGGGCGTAATCGCCAAGTACGCCGAATGACCGCAAACATAGGCTTTCCAACACTTCGGCTAATACGTTTTTCTATCGGACAATGGACTATAGATAACATTACCAATGGCAGTTATAAAATAATTAAATAACTTATCCTTTATCACTATTTAACCAAACTAATGGGCGTGGTATAATTTTGCGCCTTTTTATTTAGTATAATCGTTTAAATGTCTACTTTATCTTCAATCATACAATCAAAATCTCCAGCGCATTCTTTTTCAAAAAAGTTGCCACAAGAAACAAAGGTCATCGTTGGTATGTCTGGCGGTGTTGATTCTTCCGTTTCTGCTTATTTATTAAAAGAGCAAGGCTATCAAGTTGAAGGCTTGTTCATGAAGAACTGGGAAGAAGACGATACTGATGAATATTGCGCCGCAGCGCAAGACTTAAAAGATGCTCAAGCCATTTGCGATAAGCTAGAAATAAAGCTACACACTATTAATTTTGCGACAGAGTATTGGGACAATGTTTTTGAATACTTTTTAGCTGAATATAAAGCAGGTCGTACACCAAACCCTGACATCATGTGTAATAAAGAAATTAAATTCAAAGCTTTTTTAGAGTTTGCTTGTGAAGATTTAGGCGCAGATTACATCGCCACAGGGCATTATGTGCAACGTCGATTTACTGACGGCCATTGGACTATGGTACGTGGTTTAGATAACAATAAAGACCAAAGCTACTTTTTATATACTTTAGATGAAAAGCAACTATCACAAACCTTATTCCCCGTTGGCCACATTGAAAAACCTGAAGTACGAGCTATTGCCGAAAAAGCAGATTTAATCACACATAATAAAAAAGACAGCACGGGTATTTGCTTTATTGGCGAGCGAAAATTTAAAGACTTTTTGGGACAATATTTACCAGCCAAACCAGGTATTATTGAATCAGCAGAAGGTGAAGCTGTAGGGCATCATGACGGCTTAATGTATCACACACTAGGACAGCGCAAAGGTTTACGCATTGGTGGTTTAGCTAATGCAGGAGAAGAGCCTTGGTATGTGGTAGAAAAAGATTTATTACGTAATGTCCTTATTGTTGGTCAAGGGCATAATCACCCTCGCCTGTTTTCTAAAGGCTTAATCGCTAATCAATTACACTGGGTTAATCGACAAGCGTTATCAACACCAATAAAATGCACAGTAAAAACACGCTATCGTCAAGAAGACGTTGCCTGTACAGTAACACCATTAGAGCATTCTAATATTAAAAATAAAAAAGATGGAAACGATCATACCCCTGAATATCAAATATATTTTGCTGAGCCACAAAGTTCAGTAACACCTGGACAGTCTGTGGTATTTTATCAAAATGACATTTGTCTTGGTGGTGGTATTATCAACACGCTAATTCGTTAATTTTTATAGAAACAAAAACCATTTAAAAAAGTAATTAAAAATATAAATGAAAGATCAAACAATAACTTTAGCCGCTATTTGCCAAACTGCACACCTTGTACAGCAAGTTTCTCGTACAGGACAAATAGATGAAGACGCACTTAAAGTATTACTCAATAGTATTACTATAACCTCTCCCGAAAACACCTTGGCGGTATATGGCGGCAAGTTAGAAAACATAAAACAAGGACTTGAATTATTAATAATTCACTTAGGTAATTCGTCAAGTAATCATGCGAATAGCAAAGTGAAAGATCCTGAACTAATACGTTATATTATTAATTTAATTAATTTAGAGCGTAAATTAATTAAGCAGCCTAAACAATTAGCACAGCTTAGTAAGCGTATTGATGACAGCAAAAGACAACTAGAACACTACAGCATTACCAGTGAAACACTTATGTCCAATTTTGCTAGTATATACAGCGATATTATCAGCCCTCTTGGCGCTCGCATTCAAGTAACTGGTGAACCAAACATATTAAAACAAACGGTAAATCAGTACAAAATTAGAGCCTTACTATTGGCAGGGATCAGATCTGCGGTTTTATGGCGACAAGTAGGTGGTAAACGAAGAAACATACTATTTAGTCGAGGCAAAATAATAAAAACTGCTCAACAGCTTTTAAATACAATTTAACCTTTTTATAGCAATAGCTTTAAAAGTAATTTAAGTAATTTAAGTAATTTTTTCAAATTAAATTTTAACCAAGGATACATTATGGAACTTTCAGCGTTAACCGCAATTTCGCCAGTAGATGGCCGATACGGTAGTAAAACAAGTGACTTGCGCCCTATTTTTAGTGAATTTGGCTTAACCAAATACCGTGTCACCGTTGAAGTACGTTGGTTACAAAAATTAAGTGCGACTAAAGCCATTGAAGAAGTGCCTGTCTTTAGCGATGCGGCAAACAAAGCATTAAATAACATTGTAAGCGAGTTCAGCGAGCAAGATGCTTTACGCATCAAAAAAATAGAAGCAACAACTAACCACGATGTAAAAGCCGTTGAGTATTTCTTAAAAGAAAAAATTGCCGACAATGCTGAATTAAATGCGGTTACTGAATTTATCCACTTTGCCTGTACTTCTGAAGATATTAACAACCTTTCTCACGGTTTAATGTTAAAAGAATGTCGTGAACAAGTGTTATTACCTGCTCTTGATGACATTCTGGCTAAAATAAAAGGGTTAGCCATTGAGTACAAAACCATCCCTATGATGTGTCGTACTCACGGACAACCTGCTTCACCTAGTACTTTAGGTAAAGAAATGGCTAACGTTTATATTCGTTTACAACGTCAACGCAAACAAATTAGCGAAATTGAACTTTTAGGTAAAATAAACGGCGCAGTGGGTAACTACAATGCTCATTTAAGTGCTTACCCAGAAGTTAACTGGCACCAGTTTGCGGATGAATTTGTGAGTGGTTTAGGTTTAAGCTTCAACGCTTTTACTACTCAAATTGAACCACATGATTACATTGCTGAATTATTTGATGCTGTTGCACGATTTAATACCATTTTAATTGATTTCGACCGTGACATTTGGGGTTACATTGCCCTTGGTCATTTCAAGCAAAAAACCATTGCTGGCGAAATTGGTTCTTCAACAATGCCACACAAAGTTAACCCAATTGACTTTGAAAATTCAGAAGGCAATTTAGGTATTGCTAATGCAATATTTAGCCATTTATCTCAAAAGTTACCTATTTCTCGCTGGCAGCGCGACTTAACCGATTCAACGGTTTTACGTAATTTAGGTGTTGGTTTTGGTCACGCTATTATTGCTTATCAATCAACGTTAAAAGGCATTAGCAAGTTACAAGTTAATGAAGAAAACTTAGCTAAAGAACTTGATAGTAACTGGGAAGTATTAGCAGAGCCAGTACAAACCGTAATGCGCCGTTACGGCATTGAAAAACCATACGAGAAGCTTAAAGAATTAACGCGCGGTAAACGTGTTAATGGTGACTCTATGCGTGAATTCATTAATACACTTGAATTACCCGATTCAGTAAAAGCAGAGTTATGTTTATTAACGCCTGCTAGCTATATTGGCCGTGCCGTTTCATTTATTGATGAATTAGATTAATCACTTTACTTTATTGATTATGTAAAGAAAAAGAAGACTTAGGTCTTCTTTTTTACTTTATGCCACTAACTTGTTTAACAAAAAACGCTTCGTACTGTTTGATAAACAGTCATTCATTAACTACGCTTAAAAAGTTCTACGATTTAAATAATGAAAATAACAACAATAACTATTCGCATGATCGTCTTACCAACAAGTTAATTCAGTGGCTAATTTTAACTGCTGAGTATTATGCTAACAATTAAAAGAATGGTTAAGAAAATGTCCTACAGTGTGAGCAGAGTTCTTTGGCAACAAGCCGAGCCCTTATTAAAAGACGTACGTGAAAAAGTTTTTATCTGTGAAAGACGTATTCCCAAAGAAATAGAATTTGATCGTAATGACAACTCTGCATTTCATATGCTTGTTTGTGACGACATTTCCCAAGAGCCTATAGCAACAGGTCGAATATCCTCTAATGGTGAAATTAGCCGTATCGCTGTATTGATGGAGTTTAGACGAGCAGCTATTGATAAAATAATTATGCGCGGACTCTTTCGTATTGCCGAAGAACTTGCTTTAAGCGAGGTATATATTTATAGCCCATTAGAAAATGTCAGCTATTTTAGCGAGCATAACTTTTATCCTGTTGGTGCCGTTTTTATGGAAGCCGGTATGCCTAAACAACGTATGGCTTGCCCGATCAAAAACGCTCAAGAGTATGCAAATAAAGCTAAATACTATTTAAGTCATTAAAACTAAAAATACCAAAGTATACAAATACCAGTAAATTAGAGATCACATATTTAGAAGTCAGAGCATTGGATGCTGTATGACGATATTGTTGAACAATGTACTAAAGCATGGAACAGCCTCATTGATGATATAGAAAGAGTGAAAAGCTTATGCGCTAGAGATTGGATAAAATTGGTCGATTAATTAATCCGTTTGGGATTCATTTTTATTCTTAATTAATGCGTAGGTTTTTGTTTAATAACATTTGGGTGAATGGAGTTTTCAAATAAAAACCGCGGGGCAAGGTCATAAAAGGTCTGCCATCGCAATCAAAGGCTTTAGTTTTTGCTTTGCTATTAGCTGCTTTTGGCCTAAGTTGCAAAACCTGACCGTGCTTACCATGTATCTTTTCAACTTCACCTAGCACAATCATATCAGTTAGTTCTTGCCAATCCATCGCTAATAATTGCTCCTCCTCTGCAGAAGGTGACCATAGGAAGGCACTGCCAACTCTACGATCACTTAAAGGTATATTCTTTTTAAAAGGTGTATCGCAAATAATGGGCACCCATAAAACTTTTGATAATTTTTTTTTGAGCCAGCAGTTTTGCCAATTAATGCCTACTAAGCCTACAAGTGGCGCAACACAAACAAAAGTAGTTTCTAAAGGTTTACCTTGACTGTTTATAGGCAGCGTTTTTAATTCTATACCTAATGTTGGGAAGTCAGGTTCTGGTCTTGAACTAGCACTTGCGCCTAGTACATGCTCAAGTAATAAACCTACCCAACCCTTATTTCGTTTTAAGTCTTTTGGTATTTCTATTTTAACATCACGAGCAATTTCAGCTAAGGTTAATCCTGCTAAATTATGTACTCTTTCGATTAATTCTTGTTCTGAAGAGGGAATGCTCATAATGCTTAAATAATATCTGGTGAATTTCTATAAAGGTTATTATCTGGTGAATAGCGAAAAAAATCAAAGTAATCATTTGCTCAGTCGCCATTATTATGGTTGAATCTATATAAGTATTTTTTAGTTTGTCAGGAGTTCCTGTGATCGATGCCGAAGGCTACCGAGCCAACGTCGGCATAGTAATAATCAATAGCAGGGGACAAGTATTTTGGGCAAGAAGGTTCGGCCAGCATTCATGGCAATACCCTCAAGGTGGTGTTGATGAAGGCGAAACCGCAGAACAAACCATGTTTCGAGAGTTATATGAAGAAGTTGGTTTAAAACCTGAACATGTGAAAATTGTTGCTTCAACCAAGCATTGGCTAAAGTATAAATTACCAAAACGTTATATAAGACATGACAGTAAACCTGTTTGTATTGGGCAAAAACAGAAGTGGTTTTTATTGAAATTAACTGCACCTGAATCATCAGTTGATTTACTTAGCTGCTCTCATCCTGAATTTGATGATTGGCGTTGGGTGAGTTATTGGTATCCAGTACGACAAGTTGTGTCATTTAAGCGAGATGTTTACCGTAAGGTCATGAAAGAGTTTGCCTCACAGGCTTTAGCTTTTTCATACGAAAAACGCCCTGATAGGCGTCCTAATAAACGTAAACGCCACGCTTGATTATTACTATGATTTACTATTATAAATTTAAATAGCCTACTTTATGTGGGCTTTTTTATTATTACCTGATAAGTAAATTAATAAATCACCCTCTCACTTGGTCACCCTTAATGCATACTATTCATAACCTTCATAACTTTATCGACCAACTGTCTGAGCCTGTTTTTAAACAGTGGCAAAAACTCAGTATGGAGCGTAGCTATAATCATGATGAATGTATTTATCGACAAGGACAAGAATCCATAGAAGTACTTCAAATTTCACAAGGTGGTGTGCGCTTATGTAATTACTCTGAAGAGGGTAAAGAAATGGTGGTAGCTTCTTTTAAAGCTGGTGACTGTTTTGGTGAAATGGGTTTAATCGATTCTTTGCCACGATCGAGTAATGCTGTAACGGTTGGTGAAACTAAAGTTAAAGTAATCAGCAAAAAGAATTTTTTATTTTTATATGATAAATACCCTGAGATAGCCAAACAAATAAACATTATGCTGGTACATAGAATACGATTATTATGGCAGTTTACTGAAGATGCTAACGTGCTTAATTTACATCAAAGATTAGCAAGAACATTAATGCGTTTAAGTCATAGCCATGGTCAACTTGAAGGAAATAATTTCTGTTCGATTAGTACTTCCCATGAAGAGATAGGCCGTATGTTAGGGGCATCTAGACAAAGTATTTCAAAAGAATTAAAAGGCTTGGAAAAGGAAGGGTGTATTACGGTTCAATATGGAAAAATCCTTATCATTAATCCCGCTGCTCTTAATGCAAATTATGAAAATTTAATGGGACAAGAACAACTTACCCCAATTTATAAGTAGTTTAAAATTTTGTCATTATTCAGCACAATCAGTATTACCACACATCAAAGAAAGCAACGTGCATGAACGCACTAATTATCGCAAATGCAATATGTACAGAAGTGATAACAAGAATCTTAGATCTTTATACCCATCTCACATTCAAAATGTTAACTAGCTGACAGTCATCTATTTCTATTCAGGAAATACTCAAGTAATACCAATTTAATTAATAATGATTCAATTAAAATAAGAAGAAATATTCATTATTAAAATATTCATTAGGACCCCTATTATGACTAAGCAAGCTGTTTTGCTAACAGACAAATTTACCGTTACTCAAGGTAGAATATTTATCAATGGTGTGCAGCTCATGGTACGCTTGCCAATGATTCAACAAGTATTAGATAAAAAAGCTGGCTTAAATACTAGCGGTTTTATTTCAGGTTATCGTGGTTCACCTATTGGTGGTTATGATGCCGCATTATGGCAAAATAAAAACCTTCTAAAAGAGCATAATATTGTTTTTCAACCGGGTATTAATGAAGAGCTTGCTAGTACGGCTGTATGGGGTACACAGCAACTTGATGCAGTCCCTTATGCTAATGTTGATGGCGTATTTTCAATTTGGTATGGCAAAGGACCCGGAGTTGATAGAGCAGGCGATGCACTTAAACATGGTAATTTTTCAGGCAGTCACAAAAATGGCGGCGTACTAGTTGTTTATGGCGATGATCATCCCGGTAAATCATCTACCATTGCTCATCATTCAGAGCCCGCTCTAGCTGCGAATCAAATTCCATCATTGTATCCAGCTGATGTACAAGAATACCTAGAATATGGTTTGTTAGGCTGGCAAATGTCGCGTTATACCGGCCTTTGGGTTGGCTTTAAAACGGTCAATGAAACTTTAGAGCAAACGGCTACGATAGACATTGATTTAGATAATTTTTCTGTTGAACTGCCTGAACGCACCAACATGCCAGAACAGGGAGTTAACCACAGACCCTGTGAATTTACTCCCATTTTAGATGAGATGTTAGTGCATCGTTATAAAATACCTTTGGTGCATCAATTTGTTAAAGCTAATAAAATTGATCGAATTACTCTAGGCTTAACTTTAGATAAAAACAATAAACAATTAGGTTTAGTTACTGCTGGTAAAGCTTATAACGATACCATTCAAGCGTTAGAGTTTTTAGGCTTAACTGAAGTAAGCGCCCAAGCACTGGGTTTATCGATTTATAAAGTGGGTTGTATTTGGCCATTAGAGCCATCAGGCATAAAAGCTTTTGCTCAAGATCAGCGAGAGTTATTTTTTATCGAAGAAAAGAAAGCATTCATAGAAGATCAAGCGGCGAAAATACTTTATAACGAAGTTAATCGTCCAACGATTGTTGGTAAAGAAAACGAGCAAGGAGAAACTTTATTAGCTTCTGATGTACAAATAACACCAAAAGGTATTGCCTTAGCCATTGCTGCGCGTTTAGAGCATTTAGGTTTAATTACGGATGAAATTTCTGTTGCCTGCGGTCAATTAACAACCGTTATTGCTGATACAAGTACTATGACGCCCTTGGCTGTACGCCGAACGCCTTTTTTCTGTTCAGGTTGTCCGCACAGTACTTCAACTAAACAGCCTGAAGGTAGTGTTGCTATGGCAGGTATTGGTTGTCATGGTATGGCTGCACTAGCTAGACCTAATACTTTGCCACCCACGCAAATGGGTGGTGAAGGGCTAAACTGGACCAGTATGGCGCACTTTAGTGATACCAAACATGTCTTTCAAAATTTAGGCGACGGTACTTATTATCATTCAGGTTTACTATCTATTCGTGCGGCAATAGCCTCAAAGGTGAATATTACCTATAAAATATTATATAACGACGCTGTGGCGATGACTGGAGGACAGCCAGTTGATGGTCCTATTTCTGTCGGGCAAATTTCGCAGCAAGTGATGAGTGAAGGAGCGGTGCGATGTGTTGTCGTAACAGATTCGCCTCAAGCTTATAACGGTGCAAGTGGTTTAGCACAAGGTGTAGAAATTTTTCATCGAGATCGCTTAGATTATGTACAAAAAATGCTGCGCGACACTAGCGGCTGTTCAATTCTTATTTATGAGCAAACTTGCGCCGCTGAAAAACGTCGTCGCCGTAAACGGGGAGAGTTTCCAGACCCTGCCAAGCGTCAATTTATTAATGACGCTGTTTGTGAAGGCTGTGGCGACTGTTCAACTCAATCTAACTGTGTCAGCATTTTACCTAAAGACACGTCACTTGGTCGCAAACGCCAAATAGATCAATCATCGTGTAATAAAGACTATAGCTGCGTTAAAGGTTTTTGCCCATCGTTTGTTACTGTACTAGGTGGTGAAATGAGAAAGCCACAAGCTGCTGCCATTGATAAAAACATTTTTGCCTCATTACCTGAACCAAGTGTTTTAACCTTAGATGCAAAAAATCATTGTGTGATGGTCGCAGGTATTGGGGGCACAGGCGTTATCACAGTTAGTGCTATTTTAGGTATGGCGGCACACATAGAAGGGAAAGCATGTTCAATTTACGATATGACGGGGTTGTCACAAAAAAATGGCGCGGTATTTAGTCATTTACGTATAGCCGAACAACCATCAGATATTTCTGCGCCAAGGGTTGGTATGGGTGATGCCGATCTGGTGATTGGTTTTGATTTATTAGCGGCGTTAGCTGAGGAGTCTCAGCAAACTTTCGCTAATGGAAAAACCAGCTTAATCGGTAATAGCCAAATTGCGCCAACAGCGGCGTTTCAATTTATGCCTGATTTAAATGTTGATAGTAGCTTATTAGTAAAAAATATCACGGATAAGCTTGGCGCTGAAAATACCCATATGCTTGATGCTACAGGGTTAGCTATTGCACTTTGTGGCAATACCATTGCCGCTAATATGTTTGTTGTCGGTTATGCTGCTCAAAAAGGTTTATTACCAGTGAGTTATCAAGCCATTGAAGAAGCGATTACGTTAAATAATATTGCTATTGATTTTAACCTTAATGCTTTTAATTTAGGGCGTGTTTGGGCTTATTCACCAGAAAAACTACAGAAAATTATTGATGAAACAACTCTAGCCCAGCAAGACGTTATTCCCACATCGCTTGCAGATATTACCGCGCATCGTGTGGCAATGTTAACGCAATATCAAAATGCACAATATGCTAAGCAATATTTAACCTTAGTTGAGCAAGTGAAAAAGGTAGATGACAACTTTAATCAAAATAACGATTTAAGTATTGCAGTCGCTAAAAACTTAGCTAAATTGATGGCCTATAAAGATGAGTATGAAGTAGCTCGTTTATATAGCTCTCCTGAATTTTTAACTAAGCTTGAAAGTCAGTTTTCAGGTGATTATAAATTGAAGTTCAACTTAGCTCCCCCGTTGTTTTCAAAAACGAATCCAGATACGGGCTTGCCTGTAAAAAAAGAGTTCGGCAGTTGGATATTATCAGCATTTAAATTACTAACAGGTTTTAAAGGGTTGCGTGGCACCGCATTAGATGTTTTTGGTTATAGCGCTGAGAGAAAAGAAGAGCGCCAGTTAATTAGTGATTATAAAGAATTACTTGCCGACTTACTTGCCAATATCAATACAGATAATTACGTTGATGCTGTAAAACTTGCGAACATGCCTGAAAAAATTCGTGGTTTTGGCCACATTAAACAACAACACCTTAAACAAGTGACAGATGAAAAATTGCAGTTATTAAAAGCCTTTCACCATGGTGGCTCTATTGATGTGGTGCAAGTTGTCAATCCGAAAGTGAGTAATGGTTAAGTAATTAAGGAAAATAACACGATGACAAATTTAATTAGACAAATAACTAATATTGTTGGTAAACAAGGCATATTACTCGATGATGACAAAGCGGGACGCGCTGATTTTTGGGGACAGTTTGAAAACTTAGCTAAGGCTATTGTTAGGCCGGCAAATACTGATGAGCTATCGCAAGTCATGATGCTTTGCCATCAAGCTAATCAAACCGTGGTGCCTTGGGGTGGGCTTACTGGTTTAGTGCATGGTACCTTGCCTAGTAAGGATGATATTGCTATTTCACTTGAACGGATGAATGCAATAGAAACACTTAATAATGTTACGGGTACTATAACAGTACAGGCTGGTTGTATTTTACAAACGGTGCAAGAAGCGGCGATAGAAAAAAACTGGCTTTTTGCTTTAGATCTAGGAGCACGCGGTTCGGCAACCATTGGTGGTAACATCGCAACTAATGCTGGTGGCAACCAAGTTATACGTTATGGCATGATGCGTCAGCAAGTTTTAGGACTTGAGGCAGTACTCGCTGATGGTACAATTGTTAGTTCAATGAATAGCATGTTAAAAAATAATGCAGGTTATGATCTTAAACAATTGTTTATTGGCTCTGAAGGTACATTAGGTATTGTCACAAAAGCGGTATTAAAGTTAAACCCTTTACCTAAAAGTAAGCAAACGGCATTGTTAGCTATTGAAAGTTTTAGCCAACTAACTCACTTACTGCGAGTTTTAAATAGTGACTTAAATGGTCAGTTAACTTGTTTTGAAGTGATGTGGCATAACTTTTATCAATTGATGGTGCATGAAAGTAAAAAGCACCAAAGCGTGATTGAAGGTGATTATCCTTATTATGTTTTAGTTGAAACGCAAGGCTCAGATCCAGAAAAAGATTTGGTTTTATTTGAGCAGGTGCTTGGTGACTTAATTGAAGAAAAAGTGATCAGCGATACTGTTATTGCCCAAACGAGTACACAAGCAAATAAACTATGGGCAATGCGTGATGATGTTGAAACCTTGATTAGCACCCTATCACCTATTTTTGCTTTTGATATTAGTTTACCGATAAGTGCTATGAAGAAATATTTAATTGATGTTGAGGCAGCAATTAAAGCGCAATGGTCACACGGGCGCTTTGTTACCTTTGGTCATTTAGGTGATGGTAATTTACACCTTGGAGTTAGCGTTGGTGATGGAAGTGCTAACACCCGCTTAGCCGTTGAAGAAATAGTTTATCAACGTTTAGCGCAATGTAATGGTTCTGTTTCAGCAGAGCACGGTATTGGTTTAGAGAAAAAAGATTTCTTGCATTATTCCCGTAGTGCAGAAGAAATAGCACTAATGAAGGTATTGAAAACGGCACTTGATCCCAAAGGATTACTTAACCCTGGTAAAGTCATTTGATAATTTATGCAGATAGCTAATGCAAAAGGGTTGTCATCTTAAGAGAAACGGGGTTAAATCTAACAATTAATACATTCATCATATAATTCCCCGACTTAGGCGTTTAATTTTAACGCTGAAAGGAGTGTTTTTTAAGTTATTATGAGAATATACAATAGGACATTATGTTAACCACACTACGCCATATTGTACTTGAGTTTAGTCGCGATACGCAATTGCAAAGTGCATTAGAGCGCATGGTTGGCCAAATTAAAAAGTCATTAAAAACAGATTGTTGCTCTGTTTATTTAGCTGATTATTCTCAACAGCATTTTTTATTAATGGCTTCAGATGGTTTAGCTCAAAACTCTTTTGGGCAAACTACCATAGGTTTTTCTGAAGGACTAATTGGTTTAGTAGGTCAACGGGAAGAGCCTTTAAATATTGCCAATGCACGTAATCACCCACACTATATCCATGCCCCCGAAGTTGAAGAGGATGATTTCAATGCCTTTTTAGGTACGCCGATTATCCACCAACGTAAAGTGTTGGGCATACTCTCTATACAACAAAAGCATGCTAGAAATTTTAATGAGAATGAGGAAGCTTTCCTCGTTACTCTTTCTGCCCAACTGGCTAGTGCCTTGGCTAACGCTGAGGTAAAAAATTTATTTACTCAGAAAGATAAAAACCAAGGAGTAAAACAGTTATTAGGCATTGCGGGCGCTCCTGGCATTGCATTAGATCAAATTGTGGTGTGCCAGCCAAAGGCTGAGTTGTCAACGCAAGTATTACAACAAGTAGCTCATGAACAACGTAACAAACAAGTTCAACGTTTTGAACAAGCCGTAAATAAAACCTTGGCTGATTTTGAGCAATTAAGCCAAAAGCTTAGCACTATTATTAGCGATAATAGTTTGGCTATCTTTGATATTTATATACAGTTACTTGAGCAAGCAGATATTCGTCAAGGAGTGTTAACAAAAATAAATCAAGGGTGGCAAGCTGAGAGTGCGTTGAAGTTAGTAATAGAGCATTATGTTATTCAGTTCGAAGCTATTGACGATAGTTATTTAAAGGAGCGAGCTAGTGATATTCGTGATTTAGGCAACAGATTATTACTTAATTTACAGCAACAGCAAGCTCAAGAGCTAACGCTTCCGAAAACGTTTATTCTTCTTGCTGAAGAAGTAACGGCTTCAATGTTGGCTGAATACCAACACAAAGGTTTGAAGGCTGTTATTTCTTTGTCTGGTTCAGCTAACTCTCACGCCGCTATTTTAGCTCATGCACTTGAATTACCCGCTATAATGGGGATTACAAATATTCCTATTGCTCAACTTGATCAACAACAAGCTATCGTTGATGGTTATAGTGGTGAGCTGTTTATTAATCCTGATGAAGCCTTAAAAAGAGAGTATCAACACTTAATTGCGCAAGAACGTGAATTAACTCATAAAGTTCAGCAAGACATTCATTTACCAACTATTACGCCAGATGGTCGAACAATAGAGTTACAATTAAATGCGGGTTTATCTGCTGAGTTTGAATGTCCTGAAAATTTAGGCGCTTTAGGCATTGGTTTATATAGAACCGAAATTCCTTTTATGAGTCGTCATTGTTTTCCATCAGAGTATGAACAAACCAAACTGTATGAGCAAATATTATCAGGTTTCCCTAGAAAACCAGTCACTATGCGCACTTTAGATGTGGGTGGAGATAAATCTTTACCCTATTTCCCTATTACTGAAGATAACCCTTTCTTAGGTTGGCGTGGTATTCGAATTACTTTAGATCATCCTGAAATATTTTTAGTGCAGGTTCGCGCGATGATGCGTGCAAATCAGTACCATAAAAACTTGGAAATTATGTTGCCAATGATTTCCAATGTTGAGGAAGTTGATGAAGCTATTCGTTTAATAAACCAAGCTTATTTTGAAGTAAAAAGCGAAGTGATTAATGAGCTGAAAACTGAATTTAAATCCGTAGATACCCCCTCTGATAAACACCATGACAATCCACTTCCAAGACCCAAAATAGGTATTATGTTGGAAGTGCCCTCGGTTATTTTTCAACTTGAAGCATTAGCGCAGCGTGTAGATTTTTTCTCAGTGGGTAGTAATGATTTAACTCAATACTTACTTGCAGTTGATAGAAACAATGCGCAAGTTGCTAGTTTACATGATGCTTACCACCCTGCCGTATTAAGAGCACTGAACTCTATTGCGGAACAATCAACAAAATATTTAGTACCACTAAGTCTTTGTGGGGAATTGGCAGGTGAACCTGGCGGCGCTTTATTATTATTAGCAATGGGCTTTGATAAACTCAGTATGAATGGGCATAATATAGCGCGAATAAAATGGGTTATTCGCCATGTGGATTTTAAAAGGGCAAAAATTATTTTGTCTCATACGTTAAAGCTTACTACGGCCAAACAAGTACATAGCTATCTTAATGAGCAGCTTGAACAATTAGGCTTAGGTGGTTTTACTCGTGCAGGCATGTGATTTTGTTGACTCCTATACTTTGAGTGTATTTGAACCATTATGATGTTAATTTTTATTAGTTGTATTTTTCTTGGCTCTTTAGCTGGTTTTTTAGCTGGCTTACTAGGAATTGGTGGTGGTTTAGTTATTGTACCAGCCTTGGTTTATTTGTTACCACAATTAATGATTGGTAATGAAATTATCAGTAGTGAAGTCATTATGCCAATGTCACTTGCAACGTCATTGTCTGCCATTGTAATAACCTCATCAAGCGCTGCTTTTGCACATCATAAAAATAAAAATATTCCTTGGGATATAGCTAAGCCATTAATGTTTCTTGTCGCTTTAGGTGCTTTGATGGGGGCTTTTATTGCTGATCGTTTATCGGCGCAAGCATTAACAAACTTTTTTGCTGGTGCCGTAATAGTACTTGCATCTTATATGCTTATTTCTATTCGTTCACAGCGCTCTAGAGAAATGCCATCAAAAATAAAATTGCAGGTTATTAGTTTATTTACGGGCGTTGCTGCAAGTTTAATGGGCATGGCTGGAGGCGCTATTTTAGTGCCCGTATTAACTTATTTTGGCATGCCATTGAGACATTGTGTTGGTATTGCGACAGTATGTGGCGTTATGGTGGCGTTATTTGGCTCTTTAGGCTACATCATTTCAGGGTTTAATAACGAGTTATTACCCTCGTGGAGTTTTGGTTATGTTTATTTACCTGCGTTATTAGGTATAGTGTTAACCTCCTCTTTGTTTGCCCCTGTAGGTGTTAAGTTTGCTGCCAGGCTACCGGTAACAACCTTAAAAAAAATCTTTGCTATGTTTCTTATTTTAGTGGCAATAAAAATGATATTGACTTAATTTTCACTTCGTACTTTTAATGATCGAAGCTTTACTTTTTTTAATTTAGTTTGGATGACAAATGACAGAACAGTTTTTACAATTCCCCATTATTGACCCTATTATTTTTAGTATAGGCCCTGTGGCATTGCGTTGGTATGGCATGATGTACCTAATTGGTTTTTTAGGGGCGATGTTTATTGCTAATAAAGTTGCTGATAAAAGTGATGGTGAGTGGACACGAGATCAGGTAAGTGATTTATTGTTTTATAGCTTTATTGGCGTAATACTTGGTGGTCGAGTTGGTTATGTGCTGTTTTACCAATGGAATTATTTTCTAACTGATCCTTTGTATTTATTTCAAATATGGCAAGGAGGCATGTCATTTCATGGTGGCTTACTTGGCGTTATTTTAGCGGTATATATTTTCTCTCGAAAAACTAATAAATCATTTTTAAGAGTGGGCGATTTTGTCGCGCCATTAGTGCCTATTGGTTTAGGCATGGGGCGTTTGGGTAACTTTATTAATGCAGAGCTTTGGGGGCGACAAACGGATGTGCCTTGGGCGATGGTATTCCCAACAGACTCGTTACAACTACCTCGACATCCATCACAACTATATGAATTTTTCCTTGAAGGCGTGGTGTTATTCATTATTTTATATTTTATAACGCGCAAACCTAGAAGCTTAGGTTTAGCCTCAGGTACTTTTTTAATTGGTTACGGCATATTTAGAACAATAGTTGAATTCTTCAGAGAGCCAGATGCTCACTTAGGTTTATACTTTTCTTTTATTTCTAAAGGACAAATATTAAGTATCCCAATGATTTTGGTTGGTATGCTAATTATTTACTTAGGCTATTTAAGTCAAGAAAAGTCAGTTATAACGGGCAATAAATCTACTCATAATAAAGCAAAAACAAAAGTGAATAGGAAAACATAATGCGAGCTTATTTAGATTTATGTCAACGCATTGTTGACCAAGGAAGTTGGGTTGAAAATACTCGTACGGGTAAGCGCTGTTTAACCGTTATTAATGCTGATTTAGAGTATAACGTTGCTGGTAATGAGTTTCCTATGATTACTACACGCAAAAGTTTTTTTAAATCGGCTATTGCTGAGTTTATCGGATATATTCGTGGTTATGATAATGCGGCTGATTTTAGAAAGTTAGGCACGAAAACATGGGATGCTAATGCTAACTTAAACGATGCTTGGTTGAATAATGCTTATCGTAAAGGTAAGGATGACATGGGGCGAGTTTATGGCATTCAAGGTAGAGCATGGGCTAAGCCTGATGGAGGCACTATTGATCAACTACAAAAAATAGTGGATAACCTAAGCAAAGGTATTGATGATCGCGCTGAAATTATGACCTTTTACAATCCAGGTGAATTTCACATGGGGTGTTTAAGACCATGTATGCATACCCATAATTTTTCTATTTTAGATGGCACCCTTTATTTAACAAGCTTTCAGCGCTCTTGTGATGTGCCTCTAGGATTAAATTTCAATCAAGTACAAGTGTTTTTCTTTTTAGCGATTATGGCGCAAATTACTGGTTTAAAGCCAGGAATTGCTTATCATAAAATCGTTAATGCTCATATTTATGAAGATCAATTATCTTTAATGAAAGATGTTCAACTTAAACGTGACCCTTTGCCATTACCTAAGTTGATTATAAACCCTGAAATTAAATCACTAAAAGATTTAGAAACATGGGTCACAATGGATGACTTTATCGTGGAAGGTTATCAATGTCATGAAGCGATAAAATACCCTTTTGCCGTTTAATACCATATCAGACTAACTAAGTGACTTAATAAATTTCGACAAATTAACTATTTAGGTTCATAGTAAAGATAACAATTTATCATAAATAAGTGTGCTCATGAGCAATAAAATGCCAAAAACAACCGAGCAATGGATAGATGTAATTGCTAATACTGAGCTACCAGCAATTACATCTACTGCAAGAATGCTTGATAAATTTTCTAATGACGACAAGTCTTCTTTACCCAAACTTAGTCAAGCCATTTTATATGATCAGGCACTTTCTTCTTGTATCCTTAAAGTTGCCAACAATGTACGTCATAAAGGCGTGAATAAAGTTACTACTGTTTCTCGCGCAACCGTTATTCTTGGAATTCAAACAGTCAAAAATGTTTGTTTAACTGCAAAGTTAGTTGATAGTTTATTGGCGAGTAAAAGTTTGGATGAAAAGGTCTACAAAAAATTAATGCAATTAATGGCAAATTCATTTTATGCTGGTATGTTAGCCAAAATGATGGTGCCTAATTATAGTGATGAAATACAAGAAGAAGTGTATTTAGCAGGGCTTTTATACGGTATTGGTGAAACTGCTTTTTGGAGTGGCGGTGGTGAATTTACTGAGAAATTAGTTCAAGCTGCTGATAGCGACAATCCAGGTTTTAAAGCATATTGTGAACAGGAAATAGGTACAACTTTTAATGAACTAAGTCGCGGTTTAGTAAGAATATGGGGATTAAGTGATCTATTATTAAAAGCATTAGATGAACCTGAAAATCGAACTGATGAAGTGAAAACTATTTTCTTTGCAGATAAGCTGAGTACGGGGATTTCTCAGCCAGGTGAAAGCGAAGAAGACTTTAATCGCTTATTAGAAGATATTGCTGACATTATGAAAATATCAGTTAAACAGTTAAAGGTTCGTATTGAAGACACCCGAGAACAAGCGATAAAATTATTAAAATCTTATGGTGCAGAGGTGTTAATCGACTTAATTAAAGTATTGCCTATCGCAAGTAGTTTTGGAGAGAGTAAAAGCTTTACACCTATAGCTCAAATAACTAAAGAAAAATCTCTGTTATCAGCCTTTATTAATTTAACTAATTTTATGAAATCAAGTCGAGATCTGAATGATTATTTACAGTCAGCCTTGATTGATTCTGTAAAAACTTTTGAGTTCGACCGTTGCAGTTTCTTAATGATGTCTGATGATAAATCACAAGTAAAATCACGTTTTGTTTTTAACCGAAAAGCAGAAGATGAAACAACCAGAATTGCGTTTCATATAAGTCAAAGTGATAATGCTATTGGGCGTGTTCTCACGTCTAAAATGCCTGCATTAATCAATGATTATACTCACAGGCAGTGGCGAGATTTAATGACCAAAGAGTTGGTGGAATTTATTCATAATGGTGCCTTGGCCGTTATCCCTGTAAAAATAGGTGAAAAATCGATAGGTGTAATCTGTGCGCAGTACTTTTCAGACAGTAAGCCATACAGTAAACCCAGCAGTAGAAGAGTAAGTGAAAAACCAAAACCCAAAAAAGTTATATCCACAGATGATTTTGAACAATTATGTTCTTTTATTGAACATCTCAATATGTGTTTGACCATGATCATGATGCGTTAATTGTAATTTCTGTTAGAATCCGATTACCAAAAATAAAATATATTTTTTCAATGAATTCACCAATCTCTTTTACGAGTAAATTTACTTTAGATAAAGCGCATTTTAATGAATGCTATAAAGAATCAACCACTTTAGAATTGTCAGCTAACGCTTTTTTTAAGTCTGGCGTTTTGATGTTGTTTGGTTTGACGTTACTATTATTCACCCCTGTAAATGCTTATGCCGCTTGGTTCGTTATCGCTCTGGGGATATTGGAAGCGTTAAGTCTTTATTATAATCAGCCATGGTGGGTTTTAAGGCAAATGCTTAGTAAAGCGTCTAATAGTGAAGTGACGTTAACTATTGATGAACAAGGCGTGCTTAGTGAATCTTTTTACCATAATGGCAGAATTTTATGGCAAGACATGACATCTATACAAGAAACACGTTTGGGCTTTGTTTTACACTTTACTGTTGGAAAGAGCACAGGTAAAAGCTATCTATCTAAATCATGTTTATCAAATGATGCTCAGCAGTATATTATTTCAAAGTCTAATTGCTCTAAAATATAACGCTTAGTATTAGACTTCCTTGATCTATTATAGCTATAGACATGTCACCTAAATATTCAAAATTTTTTTTGATTTAGTGAACAATACAAATAATCAATACCAATAAATAGGTCATCACTAACTTACTGACATTATTATAAATAATAAAAATGTATTCTTGATTATACCTAATTTGTTATACTGACTGTCTAAATTTTCACGAGGACTTTATCTTTTGTTAACTATTATTCGTTTTATTTTGATGTCAGTTGCTTTTTTATTAATTTGCATTGTGTCATGTTTTTACTGTTTGTTAAAACCATTTCATCGAAATAACGTGCACCATACCTCTCGGTATTTAGGAAAAGTAACTAAATTATTAGGTTTTGATGTTGAAGTAAGAATTCCTGAGTCGGTCAAAAATATTGGTCCCGTTGTTTACGTTGCTAACCATCAAAACAACTATGATGTTTTTACTATGGCTAATGCGGTGCAACCAGGTACGGTCACCGTAGGTAAAAAAAGTCTTAAATGGATCCCTATATTTGGTCAAATGTATTGGTTAACAGGAAATATACTCATAGATCGTAAAAACGCGAGTAAAGCGATGAACACTATGAGTATAACGGCAAGTAAAATCACTAAAAAGAAGCTTTCTGTTTGGATGTTTCCAGAAGGAACTCGCAGTAGAGGCCGAGGGCTTTTACCTTTTAAAACGGGAGCCTTTCGTACTGCACAACTAGCAAATGTACCTGTTGTACCTATTTGTGCTAGTAACCAAGAAGGCACTATTAAAATGGGGCGTTGGAATAACGGTAAAATAATTATTGAGTTTTTAGACCCCATTTATATGAATGATGACAATAACTCTAGTGTTCGTAGTATTGCGAACAAAACTCATGATTTAATGGCGACTAAAATTAGTCAGTTAGATGAAGAAATAGCAAAGGAAAATAACAATGATCAATGAAGAATTACAGCATTGGTTTGAACATACTGATGCACTTGTTAGTGAGTTACTTGCCGATGGAACTAATGATGATGTTTATCATACCATAGAACACCACTTCGCTAGTGAGGACTTTGAATTACTTGAAAAGTCGGCTGTTGCAGCATTTAAATTAGGTTTGGAAATTGAAGAGCCTGAAGAGGCTGAACTTGAAAATGGTGACAAAATATTTGCTTTTGATATTGTCACAGAGCAAATGCTTAATACAGAATTACTTCGAGATGAAGTAAAAAAAATGTTTGAATTAGCTCAAAAATGTAATGTAGATTATGACGGTTGGGGAACTTATTTCGAAGAGTAACTACACCCAAGTTACGTCAAGATACAGGGTTCAGGACATCTGAGTAAATCATGATCTTCGTTACGTATGTAATTAAGGGAACTATCATGAGTAATCGACAATGTTTATTAAATAAAATACACTAGTCGTTATATATTTATTAAGATACCGTTTGACGCACTTAGTTAGTGTAATTGGTATAAGTTGAGAGTTTTTTATGTCTGTTGTAATTAGTGGTACTGGTTTATTTACGCCTCCTGAAAGTATTTCCAATGATGAGTTAGTCCTCTGTTTTAATAGTTATGTTGATAAGTTTAATCTAGAAAATGAGCAGGCTATTGCAAGTGGTACAGTAAAAGCATTATCACATTCAAGTAGCGCCTTTATTGACAAAGCCTCGGGCATTAAAAGCCGTTATGTTATGTCAAAACGCGATATTTTAAATGTTGATATAATGAAACCTTTGTTTGAAGAAAGACCTAATGAAAGCTTGTCAATGCAGGCTGAAATTGGTGTTGCCGCGGCAAAAAAAGCGATGGTTGCAGCGAATAAAACGGCTGATGATATTGATCTTATTATTGTTGCCTGTGCTTATACACAACGTTCATACCCTGCTGTGGCTATAGAAATCCAACAAGAATTAGGTTGTGGTGGTTGGGGATTTGATATGCTTGTTGCTTGTTCTGCAGCAACTTTTGGTATTATCAATGCTGCCAATGCTATTCGCAGTGGTACGGCTAAAACAGTGTTAGTGATTAATCCTGAGATTTTATCGCCGCAAATAAATTATCGTGACCGAGACAGTCACTTTATTTTTGGTGATGTTGCGACAGCTTCTATTATTGAAGATGAATCTACGGCAACGGGAGAACACCAGTTTAAAATCATTGCTGAACAACCTATAACAAAATTTTCTAATAATATTCGTAGTAATATAGGTTATATGAATCAATGTAGCCCAGAAACTGAACATGATGCGGATAAGTTCTTTGTTCAGCAAGGCCGTAAAGTGTTTAAAGAAGTATTACCAATGGTGTCTAATTTAATTGCTTCGCAAATGGATAAGGTTAAATTGGCCCCTAAAGATATTAAGCGCCTTTATTTGCACCAAGCAAATATTAATATGAATAACTTTATTGGTAAGAAAGTATTAGGTAGAGAACCTCAAGCCGAAGAAGCGCCAATTATTCTAGATGAATATGCAAATACTAGCTCGGCAGGTTGTATTATTGCCTTGCATAAGCATCATGATGATTTGATCTCAGGTGATAAAACGGTACTTTGTTCGTTTGGCGCTGGTTATTCAGCTTGTTGTTTGATTTTGGAATATGTTTAACATCAAATAAAATAGTCGCAATAATAAATTTATTGCGACTATGATTAGTTAATAAATAAAATAGATATTAATAAAGGGTTATTAACTTTTATCAAGAAAAAGTAATCAACCCAAAGTGTTATTCAAAAAACTGTGCGAAAAACAATTTAATGTAATCCATGATTTTTGAGAATAAGCTTCCTTCATTGACTTCCTGTAATGTTACTAATGGGTATTGTGCAATATCTTCACCATCAAGTTGTAAGAATAATTTTCCGACAACTGTCCCTTTGCTTATTGGCGCTGTTAGCTGTTGGTTTAATTCAAAGTTAGCTTTTAAATTTTTACGTTGGCCGCGTGGTATTGTAATAGGTGTATCTAATGCGATACCTAAATCTACTTGTTCTCTATCACCCATCCAAACACGATTAGAGGCAAACTTTTCACCTGCTTTATACGGAGTGAATGTTTCAAAGAAGCGGAATGCGTAATTAAGTAATTTTTTACTTTCTACTTTACGAGCGCGTTCACTTTCAGTACCCATTACGACAGTCACCAAGCGCATATCACCTTTAGTTGCTGATGTAACTAAGCTATAACCAGCATTTGATGTATGACCTGTTTTCATACCATCAACGTTTAGGCTTTTATCCCATAATAATGAATTACGATTGTATTGCTTAATGTTGTTGTAGGTAAATGATTTTTGCTTGTAAATTGCATATTCATTAGGAACTTCGCGAATAATTGCGCTTGCTAACGTTGCCATGTCTCGCGGTGTGGTCATGTGAGATGAGCTATCTAAACCATGACTATTTTCAAAAAATGAGCTCGACATGCCAAGTTGCTCTGCATGTGCATTCATCAAATCGGCAAAGGCGCTTTCACTACCTGCGATGTGTTCAGCCATGGCAACACAAGCATCATTACCTGAAGCAACAATAATACCTTGATTTAGTAAGCTTACAGGAACCTCTGTACCCACCTCAATGAACATTTTTGAGGACTCAGGAAAGTTTTTTGCCCAAGCATTTTCGCTGACCATTACTTTATCGTCAGTAGAAATATTTCCATTCTCTAATTCTTTACCTATGATGTAACTAGTCATCATTTTGGTTAAGCTCGCAGGCGCTAATTGCATATCAGCATTGCTTTCAGCTATTACTTTGTTGGTAGTAAAGTCAATTAAAATAAAGCCTTTAGCATTGATTTTCGGTGCATCTGGAATAATAGTAATAGCATGACTTAACGATGAAAAGGTTAGTGCAGAGCCGAACACAGAGATAAGGATGCTTTTGATAAACTTACGAGTGTTTTTTTGTGATTTTAAAGACATAATTTATTTAATAATAAGGTGATAAAATGATTGATTGAATACAAAACTATTAGAAAGTATATCACTTCTATTTCCCTTGGCTATGGGGAGTTGGAGATAACTGTAAAATTAATGTTAATACCAATATTAACTCACTAATCATTTTTAAAGGCTGATTTATAAGCTTCTTGAGTAGGCATTTGGATAGCTGCTTTGTTTTAATTCAATTAATAATTTGTTAAGCGTTGTGCTATTGAGTATTGGGCCTATTTGAATGCGATAAATCCCATTTTTATTTGGGTAATTAACCGTGTGTAAATACTGTTTAGATAATTTATTTGCCGTTCTTTTCGCTACTTCAAATTTACTGGTGGCAAAAACTTGAATGTATTGTTTTATTTGAGTCGATGAGCTTGCACCCTTCCCTATAACGCTTTGCTTTATAAGTTTTTTTTCAATCTTGTTGCCGAATTCTGTAATAGCGGTAATTTTTACTTTTGCAGTCCCTGTTTTTAACATATCAAGTCTATAAGCTGCGCTGTAGGATAGATCAATAATGCGACTTTGATGGAAAGGTCCACGATCATTTACACGTACAATAACTGATTTATCATTAGTCATATTAGTTACTTTTAAATACGTAGGTAATGGTAAGTTTTTGTGTGCTGCACTCATGGCATACATATCATAAATTTCACCGTTTGATGTTAAGTGACCATGAAATTTTTTACCGTACCAAGACGCTATACCAATTTGATTAAACCCTTGTGCACTTTTTAGCACGCTATAATTAATTCCTCGTACTTGATAGTTTTTATTACCACCTCTACTGTGAGGCTCAGCCCGTGCAATGGCATCATTTAACTCGCTTTGATGTGGTAATCTACTGGGTGAACTATCATTTTTATATTGATAACGGCTTGAGCTACAAGCCGAAAGCAGAATCAAAAAGAGTATTATTAATATTGATTTAGTCATTGATTTAGTCATTGATTTTTTAGGTGTGGAACCTACGATGAGTGCTAACTGCCATTAGCATGCCAAATCCTGCTAGTAATGTCACCATTGATGTGCCGCCATAACTAACTAATGGCAGAGGCACGCCCACTACGGGTAACAAACCTGAAACCATCCCTATATTTACAAATACATAAACAAAGAACGTTAAAGTTATACTACCAGCTAGCAGTTTAGTGAAAGCGTGCTGTGCATTGACCGCAATCCATAAGCCACGCATTACAATAAACAAGTAAACAGACAATAGGACGGCAACACCAATTAAGCCAAACTCTTCACTGAAAACTGAAAAAATAAAATCAGTATGTCGCTCAGGTAAAAACTCTAACTGTGACTGCGTACCTTGGAGGTAACCTTTACCTTCAAAACCACCAGAGCCAATGGCTATTTTAGATTGAATAATATGATAACCTGAGCCTAGGGGATCTTGTTCAGGGTTGAGAAAAGTCATGACTCGCTGTTTTTGATAGTCTTTCATTAAAAACACCCATAATACAGGGGCAAATGCCGAAGCCAGTCCAATGCAGATCCCTATTAACTTCCAACTAGCACCCGCTAAAAAAATAACAAAAATACCCGAGCTAGCAATCAGTAATGAAGTGCCTAAATCAGGCTGTTTAGCTATTAATAGTGTTGGTATTAATACTAAAATAAAAGCAAATACAACCGTAGAGATTTTTACAGGTAGATTATCTTGACTGATAAACCAAGCAATCATAATAGGAACAATTAATTTCATTACCTCAGACGGTTGAAATTTCATAAAACCTAAATCTAACCAACGCTGGGCGCCTTTACCTACATGACCAAATAGCAAAACAGCGACTAACATTAATAGTCCTATAACAAAAACAGGCACAGCCCATTTTCGATAAGATAATGGCGGAATTTGTGCAATGACTAGCATTACAATTAATGCAATGCCTAATCGAACAGCTTGGCGATAGACTATATCTATGTTTTGACCTCCTGCGCTATAAACAATAAATAGACCCAGTGACATTAAAGATAATATACCTAATAATAATGGAAAATCGATATGCAATTTCTGCCATAAGCTACGTGCTTTTTGTTGATCTTGACCACTACTGCGCATTATTCTGTCTCAACTTTTGTTAATGAATTACTTTGTTGTAAATTGGGTTGCTGAGAGTGATTATGTTGTTGAGCAACAGTCTTTATGTTTTCTTTTGGTCGAGCATTATTCGGTGCTATCGTTCGAGAAGTTAGGATTTGAGATGTTATAGCTCGGCTACTAAAATATTGGTCCATAATTTGTCTTGCTACGGGGCCTGCATTTGTTCCTCCCCCACCTTTAGCAACATTTTCTATGGCAACGGCAACAACAATTTCAGGCGCTTTAAATGGTGCATAAGCGATAAACATGGCATTATCACGTTTTCTTTCTTGGGTTGTTTTAGCATCATATTTTTCATCTTGTTTAATGCGAGCAACTTGGGCTGAGCCTGTTTTACCAGCAGCGTCATATTTTGCCCCTTTAAAAGGAAGATAAGCGGTAGCTCCAACTTTTTGTACGGTGTTATGCATAGCATTAAGTACTAAATCCCAATTTTTTTCTTGTTTTAATACTAGTGGTGCTTGCTCTTCATAAATGACTTCTTCAAAATCACCTTGGCTTTGACCTTCTTGATTTATTATTAACTCTTTAGTTGCTTTAAGCAGATGTGGAACTTTGCGTTCACCGTGATTGACTAAGGTCGTCAAAGCTTGGGTTAGTTGTAAAGGTGTAACCGTCCAATAACTTTGCCCTATACCCACTGATAAAGTTTCTCCAGTATACCAAGGTTGATTATAACGGTTACGTTTCCATAAAACGCTAGGCATAATTGCTTTACTTTCTTCGTGAATGTCAATACCTGTATAATCACCAAAGCCAAAACGTTCCATCATAGTACTAATTTTGGTAATACCGAGTTTAAAGGCTAATTGGAAAAAATAAATATTACAAGATTGTTCTATTGCTTTATTTAAGTCGACCCAGCCATGCCCCCATTTTTTCCAATCTCTATATTTATTTGGTAAACCTTCAAGCTGGTACCAGCCTGGATCCCAAACTTTAGTTTTAGAGGTGATGACTCTTTCCTCTAACCCCGTTAAAGCTAAAAAAGGCTTAACTGTTGAGGCGGGTGGATACCCTTGAACTGTTCTATTTATCAGTGGTAAGTCTTTTGAGTTACGTATTTTTTTCCAATTTTTACTGCTAATACCATGAACAAATAAATTTCCGTCGTAACTTGGATTAGAATACATGGCTAAAATACCACCCGTTCTAGGATCCATAGCGACTACTGCACCACGCTTACCTGCAAGAGCGCGCTTGGCGATCATTTGTAATTCTATATCTAAGGTTAGCGTTAAATCTTTACCTGGGGCTGGAGGAGTGAATTCTAATGTCCTAATAATTCGACCTTGATTATTAATTTCAACTTTTTGATGACCAATACGCCCATGTAAAATATCTTCGTAATATTTCTCAATACCTAACTTACCTATGCCATGAGTCGCAGCATAATTTTCTGACTTACCCGCAAGTTCAAGCTTGTTGGCGTCTTTACGGTTTATACGGGCAACATACCCTAAGTTGTGAGTGGTTAATTCGCCAAAGGGGTAATAGCGCTTTAAACGAGCATCTACAAAAATACCAGGGTACTTATGTTGATTAACTGAGAAAAGAGCAACTTGTTGCTCGCTTAAACGGGGATGCAATTCTATCTGTTTAAAGCGACGTTTACGCTTTACTGATTTGAAAAATTTTGCTTGTCTATCTGTACTTATATTAAGTAACTCACTTAGCTGAGCTATACTTGTTTTAAGATTTTTTGCTTGTTCTGGAATAACGGCCAAGCTATATACAGGTTTATTATCTGCAAGAATAACTCCGTTGCGATCGTAAATTAGACCGCGGTTTGGTGCAACAGGTAATAGTTTTATACGGTTTGAGTTAGATCGTGTTTGGTACTTTTCAAATGACTTTACTTGTAAAGAGTAAATATTGCTAAATAACACTAGCAACATAACTAATACACCAACAAAAGCAATAAAAGTACGGCGAGCAAATAAATTCGCCTCAGCACTATGATTTCTAATAATGACACGACGAGAAGCCATTAGTTATTCTCGATGATATGGATGGTTATTATTAATACTCCATGCTCGGTATAAGCTTTCACCAATAAGAATTCTTACCATAGGATGGGGTAATGTTAGCGGAGATAAAGACCATTTTTGTTCACTTGCTTTAATGCATGCAGGGGCTAACCCTTCTGGGCCACCGACAAGTAGAGCCACATTTCTTCCGTCAAATTGCCAACGTTCAAGCTGTTTGGCAAGTTGCGGTGTAGTCCAAGGTTTCCCTTCAACTTCCAAAGTAACAATACGACTGCCTTTAGGAATAGCAGCAAGTAATTGTTCGCCTTCTTTTTCTAAAATACGAGAGATATCGGCATTTTTACCACGCTTACCTGCTGATATTTCAACTAAATCAAATGATAAATCACGAGGAAAGCGTCGAGCATATTCATTAAAGCCTTGAGTAACCCAAGCTGGCATTTTAGTGCCAACGGCATATAACGTTAATTTCATAAATTAATTTTCTACGCCTTTAGTAAGATAATCATTAAAGCATTAAAGTTAAATAAAGTTCGTTACGATATGATCTTAAAGGCTGATTTCACGCAGGAAAAGTAACTAGAGCAAGACTGTTGAACAAGGAATAGTCCGTTACAGTGAGTAATACCAACGTTGCTATTGTTACCTTCTAACTCATGATAATTAATCTTCAGCCCATAGCTGTTCAAGATTATACTTATCACGTTGCTCATCTGTCATAACATGGACAATAATATCGCCTAAATCAACGAGTGACCATTCACCGACATCATTACCCTCCATACCTCTAGGCTCTACGCCAGCAGCGCGGCACTCCATAGCAACAGATTGAGCTATAGATTTTACATGGCGGTTTGAATTACCTGAGCAGATAATCATATAGTCAGCAAAGCTAGCCTTGTTACTAATGTGAAGAGAAATAATGTCTCTACCCTTCATGTCTTCAAGCTTTTCTATTACAAATGCGTTAAGTTCTTCGGTTTGCAAAGTGTTCATCCTAGTGTCAGGTTAGTTGTTTCATTCGATAAGTGGATAATAATAACACTTTTTGACGTAACCGTTAACGATAAAGCTTATTTTTGTTAATAAAAGCTAATACGCTTGGAGAAAGTAAGTTTTTACAACTTTGATTATGACTTAATTGTTTTCGTATTTCGCTAGAGGATACGTTGATGTTTAAATGTTTATCGTCATAAGGTAAGTGACTGGGCAACAATAAAATACCGCCAGCTTTGCACTCTTTGAGCAAGTCTACGCTTGTAACCTGATGCCTATCAAGTAAGTTTTTTGTTGATTTGTTGATCGTGTTTAATTGATAGTTTGGCCGTGTATTAACCACTAAATGACAAAGAGATAATATTTCTTGATATTTATGCCATGTGGTAAAAGTGAGTAAAGAATCTAAACCGATAATAAAATATAGCTGTGCGTTTGTATATGTTTTTGCAAGTTCATGTAAAGTATCAACGGTGAAAGAATGGCCATTACGATTTAGCTCACGTTCATCACAGCTGAATAAAGGCTCTGTATCACAAGCTAACTTAACCATTTCTACCCGTTGTTTGGCACTGACATTAGGCGTTTTTTTATGAGGAGGAATACTGGCAGGAATAAACAATATTTCATCTAATGATAAATGTTTAGCAACCACTTTAGCTGGTAAAGTGTGACCAATATGAATGGGATCAAAAGTACCGCCCAAGATCCCGATACTATGCATGGTAGCGATGCTCACGATTAACTGTATTCGTAGTTAAGTGAATAATGTTGCATGGTTTCACCATGATAAAGCGTTATACAAAGGTCTGCTAGCAAGACAAAGGCATTAAATTCACTGCTCGTTTTACTGATCAAGTCAATATCGGCAAGTCGTGACATTGCCCGTTTTACATTCTTTAAGCTTATGTGGGTTAGGGCGTATTGATATAAAGGTTTACGTTTATCCCAAATGCGATATTCTTTATATAATTCATTAAGCGGCTTACCTTGTGCTAGCTTATCTAGCATAGTGTATAGCTGTTTGATTTCTTTATGTAATACCCAGATTATTTGCCCTGTAGCGGTACCTTCTTGTTGTAACTGATCCAACATCACTAAACATTTTTTGCAATCCCCTTGCAATAAAGCATCAATGATTTGAAAAGGATTAAATTTTGCTTGTTTGATCACTAGTTGTTCAGCATCAGCTAAACTGATTTGTTGCTGACTCGGAAAGAGTATTGCAAGTTTTTGCAGTTCTTGCTCTAAGGCAGGTAAATTACCTTCAAAAAGCTCTATTAATAATGACGAGACTTCTGGAGCAAGATTTACATTAAGGGCGCTAGCTTGATTTTGCAGCCACCTTGGCAGACCTTTAATATCAATATCGTATAAAGGTAAATAACATCCTAGTTGAGTTAATGTTTTGAACCACTTTTTATTAGCGCTTGGTCCGTCTAGTTTAGCGCCATGAAAAATAAAAATAACATCTTGCAAAGACATGTTTTTTTTAATGATTTCACTTAATGCTAGCAAGACTTTGCTACCGTTATCGCCAATTTTTACCGTAGATAATTCAACTTCAATAATACGTTGACTAGCAAATAAACTCATTGATTGATATTCATCAATAAGTTGCTGCCAATCAAATTTATTATCGCTGCTAAAGCGAATTATTTCACTAAAACCTTGCTGTTGAGCGTGTTTTTTAATTTTTGCTAAGCTATCTATTTTTTGCCAAGGTTCATCACCAAAAACCAACCATACAGGTTTGAACCCTTGTGTTAACGTTTGCGGCAGTTGGTTATGGTAAATTTTCATAAAAGCCTTTATTTTTACAAATGCAAAGATTGATCTAACGCAATGTGATACGCCTTATGCTAAATGGTATTACCGCTGAATCCTTGCCATATCTCGTAAAATTTTATCCGCAGCAGATTGTCTCATTTCACTTAATAATAATGATAACTCACGAGATTTTGCTAGTGCTAAATTAGGATCATCTTGATAGTCACGGTTTAGCTCAAAACGAAAATCTTGTGGCGCTTCATTTTGTTCACCTTTATCAGCGCTAAAAAGCAATTGATAATGAACAGCATAAATCAATTCGTATTCGGCTACTTGGCCATTTTGAAATACTGACAAAGTTCTTCTATCAAGCTTATCTGAAATAATACGTAGTTCTGGCGCTTGGCTACTTTTGTACTTTAACACCTTTACCTGATTACGAGAGAGATGTTGCTTAACCAAACGTGTTAATTCACCGTGAACATCGCTTGAACTAACATATAATGTTTGTAATTCATCATTAAGTAAGTAATTTCCACGTAAGTGAAAACCACAACTAGATATTAAACTTATAAATAGGAATATAAAGCTTATTTTTTTTGCTTGTAGGAGGAGGTTTATCCTCGAACATTCGCGGTTTAAACCGCTCCTACAATTCATGTTAATTTGCAACAATGTTAAGCAGTTTCCCTGGGATATAAATAACTTTACGAACTGTTTTACCGTCAGTAAATTTTAGTACGTGTTCGTTATTTAAGCCGAGTTCTTCAACTGTTTCTTTACTGGCATCAGCAGCAACTGTTATTTTTGCACGTAATTTACCATTAACTTGTACTATGATAAGTTTTTCGTCTTCAATTAAGGCGCTGTCATCAACGATTGGCCATTGAGCATTTTCAACAGATTCTTTGCTATCACCTATTTGCGTCCATAAGTAATGACACATATGTGGGGTAATAGGGGTTAGCATTAAGACAACTGCACGCAAAGATTCAAGCATAACGGCTTGGTCTTCTTCTGTTGTCATTGGCGCTTTATTTAAGTGGTTCATTAATTCCATGATGGCGGCAATAGCGGTATTAAACGTATTACGACGACCTATGTCATCAGTTACTTTAGCTATTGTTTTATGTAATTCACGGCGAAGCTTTTTCTGTGCTGAATTTAATTTTAACGTTTGAATTGATGGAACATCACTATTATTTTCTTGGATAAAATCATGAACAATTTTATAAACACGTTTGACAAAGCGATATGCGCCATCAACACCGGCATCAGACCATTCTAAGGTTTGCTCTGGCGGAGAAGTGAACATGATAAATAAACGTACCGTATCAGCACCATATTTCTTAATTACTTCTTGAGGGTCTATACCGTTATTTTTTGACTTAGACATTTTACTCATGCCAGCTGAAATAACTGCTTTACCATCAACTTTACTAATAGCTGAAGTTACATGGCCTTTATCATCACGCTCTACCTCAACATCACTTGGCGCAATCCAATCTTGTGCGCCATTTTCTGCTTCACGATAATAAGTGTCTGCTAATACCATACCTTGGCATAATAATTTTTTGTAAGGTTCATCACACTTAACTAAGCCGACATCACGTAATAATTTATGGAAGAATCGAGAGTAAAGTAAATGTAAAATAGCATGTTCAATACCACCAATGTATTGATCAACAGGCAGCCAATAATTGGCTTTAGCGGGATCTATCATTTGACTATCGTCGTTTGGTGAACAATAACGTGCGTAATACCAAGACGATTCCATAAAGGTATCAAACGTATCAGTTTCACGTAGAGCTTCTTCACCATTAAAGGTCGTTTTTGCCCATTCAGGGTCGTCCTTTATTGGAGAGGTAACGCCATTCATTACGACATCTTCTGGCAATACTACGGGTAACTCGTTTTCAGGTACGGGTACAGATTCACCATTAGCAAGATTAATCATTGGAATTGGCGTGCCCCAATAACGTTGGCGAGAAACCCCCCAATCACGTAAGCGGAAGTTAGTGGTTACTTTACCCTTATTTTCACTCATTAATTTATTACTGATGGCTTCAAAAGCTTGTTCGAAGTCTAAACCATCAAATTCACCTGAATTGATCAATTGACCTTTTTCAGTAATGGCGGCTTTGGTAATATCATCACTTTCTGCTGAGGTGCTAATGACTTGAGTAATTTCAAGACCATATTTTTTTGCGAATTCATAATCACGTTGATCATGTCCTGGAACTGACATGACTGCACCTGAGCCGTAATCCATCAAGACAAAGTTAGCAGTCCAAACAGGTACTAATTTACCCGTAAGAGGATGTATGGCTTTAAGGCCAGTATCTACCCCTTTTTTCTCCATTGCCGCCATGTCAGCTTCAGTGGTTTGGTTGCCTTTACATTCTTTAATGAAATCAGCTAACTCGGTATTTCCTTTTGCAGCGTTCGTTGCCGCAGAAGCAGCGACTAATGGATGCTCAGCAGCAAGTGCGACATAAGTTACTCCCATTAAGGTATCAGGGCGTGTGGTGTAAATGTCAAAACTTTCTTGTTTACCTTCAACTAAGCCATCAACTTGAAAAGTCATGTCAACACCTTGCGAGCGACCAATCCAATTGCGTTGCATCGTTTTTACTTGCTCTGGCCAGTCAGTTAACTGGTCTAAATCATCAAGTAATTCTTGTGCATAATCAGTAATTTTAATAAACCACTGTGGAATTTCTTTTTTCTCAACAATAGCGCCAGAGCGCCAACCACGACCATCAATAACTTGTTCATTTGCTAATACGGTTTGATCAACAGGATCCCAATTTACCGTAGCATTTTTCTTATAGACCAAACCTTTTTCATAAAGTTTAGTAAAAAACCATTGTTCCCAACGATAGTAATCTTGCTTACACGTAGCTAACTCTCTATCCCAGTCGTAACCAAAACCTAAAGATTTTAGCTGATTACGCATGTAATCAATATTTTGATAAGTCCATGTACCAGGCGCACTTTTGTTTTTAATGGCAGCATTTTCAGCAGGCAAACCAAACGCATCCCAACCCATAGGTTGCATAACATTTTTACCTTGCATACGTTGGTAGCGAGAAATAACATCGCCTAAACTGTAATTACGTACATGACCCATGTGTAATCGCCCACTAGGGTATGGGAACATAGCTAAGCAGTAGAACTTTTCTTTGCTTTCATCTTCTATGGCTTTAAAAGTGTCGTTTTCAGTCCAAAAGTTTTGTACTGAGGCTTCAATCGCTTGGGGATTATAGATGGCTTCCATTAATGGTTTCTCGAACGCTGTATTTAGGTGATATATTCAGGTATTATTTCGTTTGCTTTATCTGTTTAACTTGCTATGAAACTAGTATAAAAACGCAATAAACGTGAGTGTAAATTATCGCGATAGAATACCTTATCTGACTAGCTAACAACAAGCTTAATTGATAATTTTGTCTATACTGTTTAGTAATACTCAAAAAGAATAAAGAACAATATTCAAAGGAAAATGCAATGATAAATAAAAAAGAATATCTTATGGAAATCTATCAAGATCTTAGTAACTGGCTTGATGAAATGAAAGAACTACAAAAACCTAGAGTTACTGAACTCATTAAACGCGCTAAGTTGTATGCTGAAGCTGCTGAAAATATGTCGGAAGAAAAGATAAATCAATTTACTGATAATTTAAGACATGATTTACATGACTTTTATCAACAAAATCAATCACAAGCAAAGCACTCTATTTATTTAGGTTTACTCAATGAAAAGCTTTGGGCAAACCTTGCACAATTAACAGATAAATCGCAAGTTGAATGGACAGAACTATTAGAAGATTTTGAGCATGATGGTATATACCACACAGGTGATATTATCGGCTTTGGTGAATTAGTTTGTCAGCAATGCGATGAAAAAATACATATTATGCATGTTAGTGAAGTTGCTGCATGTGCAAAATGTGGCGGTACCAGCTTTACGCGTTTACCGCTTGATCCTTAATTTTAAATTAGCTTATTTAATTAATCTATATTGCTAGTATTTATTATCGTTAGTAAAATACTTAACTAGTTATGTTGCTTTTTCTCTTTGAAAAAGCACGTTTTCTCAAGGATATACATGATCTCAACACCTGCTTTGCATTGTAAACTTATTTCGTCTCAACTCAGCTCTACTTTATCAGCAGAGCTTTTCTCTCAAGACCAGCATCCTAGTAAAATAGCACAAACATTTATAGGTCATGATCGTGCAAAAGAAGCGTTAGATTTTGGTCTGTCCATGTCAGCAGTAGGTTTTAATGTATTTGCTATGGGTGAGCACGGCACAGGAAGACAAACGTTAATTAAGCAGTTATTAACCGAAGTGGCTAAAGAGCAAGCTGCACCAGTAGAGTGGTGTTACATCAATAACTTTGATGAAAATCATGCACCTTATAAGCTTTATGTTAACCCAGGTGATGGTAAACAACTTCTCTTGCGAATGAATAAATTTATTGATGAGTTAATGGATCTATTTCCTGAAATTTTTGATAATCCAGGCTATCAAAGACAAAAGTCAGCTATCGATCGTGAATTTAATAAAAAATATGATGAAGCTATTAGTGCTGTTGAAGAAATAGCCTTAAAAAATAATGTTTCTTTGTATGAAGAAAATGGTGAAGTGGGGTTCTCTCCGTTAGTTGATGGTAAGCCATTAAATGATAAAGAGTTTGCTAACATCGATGAAGGTGACCGAACTAAGTTTTATCAATTACTAACCGAACTTGAAGTTGTACTTGCCGAGCAGTTACTTGAATTGCCTTTATGGAAACGAGAATCATCTAATAAATTACGACAGCTAAAAAATGATACTGCAGAGCAAGCGATTAAGCCATATTTAACAGAATTAGAGCAAGAGTTCAGTGAAAATAATGGCGTACTTAAATATTTGAATAAAGTTAAGGCTCATATTGTTGATGCGTCATTAGATATTTTAGTAAGAGATGAGGACGATGCTACAAACGATAAAGAGTTACGAAAATTAATAGTTGAACGGTTTTTACCTAACTTATTAGTGCCACGAGAAATTAATGATGGCGCACCTGTTGTTTATGAACAAAACCCAACGTATCAAAACCTATTTGGTCATGTCGACTTTGCCAGTTTTCAAGGCAGTAGTTATACTAGTTACCGTTTAATTCGCCCTGGCGCTTTACATAAAGCGAACGGTGGTTATTTATTGCTTGATGTCGATAAATTACTTACTCAACCGTTAGTTTGGTCTCGTTTGAAACTAGCATTAAAAACAGAGCAAATAACTATAGAAAACCCTTATTCTGAATTAAACCAACCTAGCGCTTATAGTTTACAGCCAGAAAAAATTCCATTACAAGTGAAAGTCATATTACTTGGTGATGCTGAAATTTATTATACTTTGCAAGACTATGATCAAGAGTTTACCGAGTTGTTTAGGGTGCTGGCTGATTTTGACCGTCATTTGGAAAAAAGCAATGAAAACTTAATTGCGTTTGGTAATTTAATTCGCCAAAGAGCTTTTAAATACAATTACCCAGAAATTGAAGATGAAGCGGTGCTTGAATTAGTGCGTTATGCGTTAAGACGAGCTGAGCATCAGCAAAAAATTTCTGCAAATATAGTGCAAGTGAATGATCTATTAGATGAAGCTAATTATTGTTGGATCAAAAGTGGAAAAAAAGGACCGCTAACGGCTAAATATATTGCGATGGCATTTGCAGCAAAAAAACGTCGTACTGGTCGACTAAGTGAAACTTGGCTTGATGAAATTAAAGAACAACAAGTCTTAATAAGCACAGAAGGTGAGTTTGTTGGTAAAGTTAATGGTTTAACCGTATTGGAAATTGGCGACAGTGTTTTTGGTACCCCTGCACGTATTACCGCAACAGTTTATGCTGGTAGTCAAGGAGTGACCGATATTGAGCGCGAAGTTGATTTAGGTAAATCTATTCACTCAAAAGGCGTGTTGTTGTTAACAGGATATTTAGGTCATAAATACGGTCAAGAATTCCCAGTGGCTATATCTGCTAACATTGCCATTGAACAGTCTTATGGTCATATCGATGGAGATAGCGCCTCAATGGCCGAACTTTGCGCATTAATTTCTGCTGTTACTTTATTGCCAATAGATCAAAGTTTAGCCATTACAGGCTCTATTAATCAACATGGTGAAGTGCAGTCAATTGGCGGAGTTAATGAAAAAATTGAAGGGTTTTTTCAGCTTTGTAAAGATAAAGAGTTAACAGGCAAGCAAGGGGTAATTATCCCTAAAACTAACGTGATAAATTTGATGCTTAATAGTGAAGTGATTGCTGCGGTAGAACGTGATGAGTTTGCAATTTATGCCGTAGAAACAATTGATCAAGCTTTAGAATTATTAATGTCGACTACTGCAGGCGTTATGAATAGTACAGGTAGATACCCGAGAAAATCTATCCACGGATTGGCATTAAGTAAATTATCTCACTTTGCTGACCTGTTAGAGGGGGGTGAAGAATAATTTATCAATATGCACCTTGATCCTAAATTGCTCTGTATCTTGCAATTCGCATTTTGAGGTGACATTAGTATATATGAGAGGTATATATGAGAATTGTTTGGATGTGATGCAAAGCAAGCTTTCTGGTTTCTTTTGACAATGGTTATTAATGTATAACCATTGATGTTGTGATTTTTTTGATCAACATCATTTTTTGATTGAAATGATTAAATTTTTTAGTCATTTTTAGTAACTTTTAATATATTGAAGGATTAATATGTCGACTAATATTTCTACTGCTTTTTATGATTCATTGTTTGATGCAAAAGATGTAGCCACGTCTATGAATGCTATTGAAGAGGTTACTTTAAATAATGTAAGAAATATATTAAACGACCCTAAACAACTTTCTAATCATATTCCCACATTACCTCGTATTCTTTTTGAGTTAATAGATACACTCAAAGATCCTCATGCGGAATTTTTAGACTTTATTGAGGTCATTGAAAAAGATCCAGGATTAGCATTAACCGTATTGAAAATTGCTAATTCAGCAAAGTATTCTCGGGGTGAAGGTACGATTCAATCTATCAATAAGGCTGTAGGTGTATTAGGTACGGTAGGTGTTGCTAATATTGCGACGTCAGTTTTAATGAAGTCTTTGATGCCCGAAAAACCTATTTACTTTAAAAAGTTTGGTCGTCAAATTTGGGAACACTCACAACAATGTGCATTTCTTTGTCAAATATTAGCAGCGGGACATAATCAAAATGAATTTGATGCACATTTTTTAGGGTTAATACACGATGTCGGTAAAATTATTATTTTTGAGTCTTTGTGCAATGCACTTAGTGACGTGCTAACTGATGACTTACCTGGAAGTATTACTTTTAAAGAACTAATGTCGGAAATGTCATTAGATATATCCTATTCAATAGCAAAAGAGTGGCAGCTACCCCAAGTATATTGCGAAGCTTTAAGGGCACAGAGTAGTAATAAGTCATCTCCATTGTCTATTGTCTTGTTTAAAGCTAATGCATTAAGTGAAATTTATATTTTATTTAGGAAGGCGAAGGTTCAAGAAAAGCAAATAAAGAAATTATTGGAAAAATTGAAAATAGATGAATCAATTTGGTTACGTTTCATTGAGGTAGCCGAAAACTTTGATTTAGTTTGATTTAGGTAAATACCACAATGGAAAGTATTTTGGCGGTAACCTAGATTATAATTTGTATAATCGTTCAATTTCTGTATAATGCTCGCCTCGATGAAAGGGATGTTAGTTATTTAAAAATAAACTGACTAAATAGCACATTTTATATGGATAGTGCGCTGCTTATTGTTTTATGTTCTAGGCATTAATATTTTAGAACTAAACTTAGAACTAAACAATTAGCCCATCGAAATGAGTAGGGGTTTTCCGCCCAATAGACTTGCCCAGCTGAACATCTCGTTTTCAGCAGAAATATAGTGTTATTACACTATGCACTTTAAGTCTTCCTGGTGGTTTCCTCGTATGATGTACGCAGGTTTAAGACTTAGCAATTTAAAAATCAATTCAATTCAGTACACTTTCCGCAATATTTATTGTGTTTGAAGGCTAGTATTTTTGTGCTGTTTAATTCTGAAAATAGTTTTGCTAAACATTTTGTAAGAGACTCTTTGTTAAAGAGCTCTTCATGCCTGCCTTATAAAGATGAAATTAAAATGACTGAACAAACTAATACTGATCAAAGCAATGAAGCAGCTAAAGAAGCAATTGGCTTTGATACTTTAGGATTACCTAGCAATTTATTAACCGCTATAACCTCAATTGGCTTTACTTCTGCTACGGATATCCAAGCACAAACAATTCCACCTTTGCTTGAAGGCAAAGATGTTTTAGGTGAAGCGCAAACAGGTACAGGTAAAACAGCCGCTTTTGGTTTACCTGCCTTAGCAAAAGTTGATACGTCAATTAAAAAGCCACAATTAATGGTGTTAGCACCAACGCGTGAGCTAGCTATGCAAGTAGCCGAGGCGATTGAATCTTTCGGTAAAAACATGAAAGGTTTACGTGTTGCGACTTTATATGGTGGCCAATCTTATGGTCCTCAATTTCAACAACTAGAGCGTGGCGCACAAGTTGTTGTTGGTACACCAGGCCGTTTAATGGATCACTTACGTCGTAAGAGTCTTAAATTAGGCGACTTAAAAGTGTGTGTACTTGATGAAGCTGATGAAATGTTAAACATGGGCTTTTTAGAAGATATTCAATGGATTTTAGATCACCTACCTGAAACCACACAAATGTGCTTGTTCTCTGCAACTATGCCACCAGCAATTCGTAAAATTGCTAATCGTTTCTTAAAAGATCCTGAGCATATTAAAATTGCTGCAGTGAAAAAAGCAAAAGCCAATATTACTCAATATGCATGGAAAGTTGGCGGCATTACTAAAATGACGGCATTAGAGCGTATCGCTGAAATTGTAGACTATGATGCGATGATTATCTTTGTTCGTACTCGTAACGATACTGTGGATATTGCTGAAAAATTAGAACGTGCTGGTTATCCTGCATTAGCACTTAATGGTGATTTGAATCAAGCACAACGTGAACGTTGTATTGATCAAATGAAATCAGGTAAGTCTTCTATTTTAGTAGCAACTGATGTTGTTGCACGTGGTTTAGATATCCCTCGTATTTCTTTAGTAATTAATTATGATTTACCTGGCGATCATGAAGCTTACGTTCACCGTATTGGCCGTACTGGTCGTGCTGGTCGAGAAGGTACTTCAATCGCTTTTGTTCGCCCACGTGAAATGTATTCTTTACGCCACTATGAACGTTTAACGTCTGGCACAGTGAATATGTATGAACTACCAAATATACAAGAACTTGGTAAAAAACGTATTGAACGTGCTCGTGATGGAATAGCTAAAGTTGTTGAGTCTAAAGATTTAGCTCGTATGCGTGAAATTGTTGAAGCCATGGCAAGTGAGTCTGAGTTATCAATGCTAGATTTAGCTGCAGCATTGTTATTCCAAAAACAATTGAAGCAACCATTAGAGCCAAAAGAAGATCCTAAACCACGTCGTGATTCTAGAGAGCGTAACAGCCGTGATCGCAATGACCGAAATGATCGTGGTAGAGATTCACGTCGTGGTTCACGTGATGAGAGCCGTGCAGATAGTCGAGGCGATCGTAACGGTAATAGTGGTTCTCGTGAAGAAAGACCACGTAAAGCAAAAGTTAACCGTAACGATGTTGATTGGCAGACTTATCGCCTAGAAGTAGGTAAAGAACATGGCGCTCGACCGGGTGATATTGTTGGCGCAATTGCTAATGAAATATCACTAGACAGCAGTTACATCGGCGCAATTAACTTGCACGAAAAACATAGCTTTGTACAGTTACCTAAAGGTATTCCTGCTGACTTGTTCAAGCAGTTAAAAGGTGTGCGTGTACGTCGTCAACCGTTAGCTATTACGGCTTCAGAAGAGCAAGTTGTAAGACAGCAAGCACCACGTCGTCGTAACGAACGTTCACAACGTAATAATTAATCATTTATCAAATTGATAATTTAAAGGCGCTTTTAGTAATGCCGTTCACTTAAGGTGAACGGCATTACTTTTTAATAGGGTACCCATTTTTAGAGCACTTTAACTCTTTTGGATAGCTTCGCTCTCACCGTGAGAGTAGTACAAATTGCTGAGCATGTTTTGTTATATTCATTTCATTAACTGCAACACTATCAAAAACGTTTTGCGTGAGTAAACGGCTTGAGAGTTCCATCTGACAAACCATTCTTGCTTGTGGGCAGCTCGCTTTACCATGCCATCACCACCCCGTAGCGTTATACAATTTTGATTAAATTTGTGATCTAATTAATTTTATTTTTCATACGCGAATATCTATGGCTAGATGGCTTAAAAGAAAAGCCTCGCTCTGGCCGACCCTGCGGTCTAAACCAACAACAGTTAACTCAGTTAGGTGAGTACATT
>Ga0209826_1000194_pt1 | contig 43178 bp, 51 predicted proteins | sample GOMGulsemesocosm_5_FD_184637 | JGI IMG/M metagenome (GOLD analysis project Ga0209826, IMG submission 184637) | Methane-oxidizing microbial communities from mesocosms in the Gulf of Mexico - GOM15C Gulf of Mexico (SPAdes) (version 2) | ecosystem: Environmental > Aquatic > Marine > Cold seeps...
TGTCATTTTTGGCGCACGCATATTGAAGATAGTTGCGATAATGTTAATCGCCCCCATAATCGACGAGATACCCAACATATGTACAGAGAAAATAGCAAATGGCAATGCAGCACCTGTTTGCAACACTAATGGTGGGTATAAAGTCCAACCCGATGCCGGTGCTCCGCCTTCCATAAACAATGTACTTGCCAACAGCAATATACCACCAACTAGCATCCAGAAACTCATGTTATTCATACGTGGTAACGCCATATCAGGCGCACCAATCATTAATGGAATCTGCCAGTTAGCAAAACCAACAAATGCAGGCATTACCGCACCAAACACCATTACCAATGCATGCATCGTGGTCATCGAGTTAAAAAACTGCGGACTCACAAACTGCATACCTGGCTCAAATAATTCGGCACGAATAACCAATGCCATCATCCCACCAACAAAAAACATCGCTAACGCAAACAATAAATAAAGCGTACCAATATCTTTATGGTTGGTGGTAATTATCCACCTTAAAAGACCTTTCTCAGGCCCGTGATCATGATGATCATCATGATCATGTTCAGCTGTTACAGCAGACATACTAATACCTCGTTTAATACTTAAAAAGATTTGCTTCAAACACAATAACGAATGTTATTCGTCATCATCGTCATAAACGACTTCTGGAATCGCTGCTTGTAAAGATTTGATAGCTGAAGGCTGAATTGAATCACCTACTGCATTACCTAAACCATTACGTATAAATGTAGTTACTGCTGCAAAATCAACAGGATCTAACATTTGCCCAAAGGCAGGCATCATACCTTTACCATTTAGCATTAATTCTACTTGCGCATTAATATCCCCTGTCACCAGCGGGCTACTTGAAATTGCAGGAAAAGTACCCGCCATACCTGCGCCATCAGCCATATGACAAGATGCACAATTATTAGCGTAAACTTTCTCGCCTTTCGCAATTAAATCTTCTTGAGTCCAATCTTGCTCTGCTGCAGCTGCTTGAGCTGCTACTTCACCTTTTTGTTCAATAACCCATGCTGCATAATCAGCTTTTTCCATTGCAATAACTACAATTGGCATAAAACCATGATCTTTACCACATAGCTCAGTACATTGACCGCGATATGTGCCAGCTTTCTCAACAGAAGTCCATGCTTCATTAATAAAGCCAGGAATCGTATCTTTTTTCCAGCCCAAATCAGGAACCCACCAAGAGTGAATTACATCAGCCGCTGTAAATAAGAAACGAATCTTAGTATTAATAGGTACCACTAAAGGCTTATCAACTTCCAATAAATAATTAGGTACAGTCCGTGGGTCAATACCAGAATTAAGTTGTCTCGCTTTATTACTAGCTTCATCTAAGCTACTAAAAAAACGAATACCACTATCTAAGTATTCATATTCCCACTTCCACTGCCACCCCGTGACTTTAATGGTCATTTCTGAGTCTTTGGTATCATCCATTTCCAGCATAACTTTAGTAGCAGGAATTGCTAATAAAATTAAAATCACGGTTGGAATGATAGTCCAGATAATTTCCACTTTTGTACTTTCATGGAAATTTGCTGCTTTGTATCCTCTCGACTTGCGGTGAAAGTAAATGGAGTAAAACATAGCACCGAATACAACGATACCTATGAATACACACACCCACAATACCAACATATGTAGGCCGTAAACATCTTTACTAATCGATGTTACCCCCTCCATTAAGTTAAGAGTGTAGTCCGCCTGAGCTGTCCCTAGGCCATAAGCCATAAGGAGCAGACTGGCGAATAATTGCTTTGTTTTCATCACGGAGTAGCCTCCCCTAAAAGTTAGAAACTGATTGAATGCATTATTATAGTGATTGTAGTCCCAGACTTATTCCCTTACTAGATCTGTCCCTTTTATTCTTACCACAATCAAACTTTTCAATTTTACCGTATGCGCTCTTGCTAAGCTAGACAATCCCGCTGTGTTTTTATAAAAATTTTCTTGCGCGCATAAAAAAGGCCTGTAAAGTTTAACCTCACAAGCCTCATATTTCTTGTTAGCTTATCGAATTTTAGCTATTTAATGTACTTTCATAAGCTCGATCAAAAGTAGGGATATGGCTATCTAACCAACCTTTTACTAAAGCTCCGGTATCTGCAGTTACATCACCTTCGCCCGCATGGAACTTAGTTTGCAACCCAGCACAAACACCCACTAAAGCATCATGCTCTGCTTTATGTGCCACATAACCCGTATAATTCTTAGCCTGCATTTCTTTTTCTTCATGAGCAAAGTGTTCAACTACATAGGCAATCAAATCATCCAACGCACTACCTATGTTACTACGCTCAGCACCACCGGTAGCCAAATCATATAATTTATTTAACTTATCAAATAATATCTTGTGTTCATCATCAGCAAAAGCAACTTTGGTCTCATGTTGTTCAGCATTCCAAGTAATTAAAGCCATTCTTATCTCCGATTTATTATTATAAGAAAGGCCTTTATACCATAAAAACTTTAATGTTATAAGGTTTTATCGATTTTTTCCGCGAACGCTTTAGCATCTAGTCCAGCTGCATTAGGTAATACAGCTAATAACGGAATAGCTGTGGCCGCACAAAGTGTCTGTATATTTTCTTTAAGCATCAACATATCTTGCTCCACACAGGATGCAATCCAGCCTTTACAAAGCACACCTTTTTGCTCTATTGCTGCAAACGTCAACTTAGCTTGATTAATACAGCCCAAGCGCATACCAACCACCACAATTACTGGCAAATCTAAAACTTGTGCTAAATCTGCAACATCTTGCTGCGTATTAATCGGTACCAGCCAACCACCAACCCCTTCAACCAAAACAATATCCGATTTTTTTTCAATCTCTTGATACTTCTCGACAATGCTTGTTATATTTATTTCAACGCCCGCCTGCTCAGCCGCAATATGCGGTGAAACCGGCAATGCAAAAGCGTAAGGATTAACATCTTGATAAGGCAACGCCACTGATGCATGCTCTTGTAATAACAAGGCATCCTCATTACGTAATTGCCCGTCCAACTCATCACAGCCTGAAGCGACAGGCTTCATACCTATAACACTCTTACCCTGATCTTTGAAATACTGCATAAGCGCAACTGTTGTCCAAGTTTTACCAATACCTGTATCAGTGCCAGTAACAAAATAACCTTGCGCCATACCTACCCCTTATTCCTTACTTGAACATAAATTATTTCAAAACTCGCCGTTATTTGACCATCCTCATCGACAGGATAAGCCGCACACATTGCTTGAATTTGACCTTTACTAGTTAAAGCTTTATTACGCTGATAACTGACATTATGCGCACCAATTCCCTTAAGCTCGCGCATCAACTCAATAACACTTGCATATTTACTCTGATAAATTCGTTTTTCCAAGCGCACATCAACAAACCCCGCTGCCTGCAACTTTGCACTAACCTCAGCTAAAGAACAGAACTCATTTACATGCGGGTAATCATCTACCACTGCCCACGCCGCTTTTAATTCATGCAATGCACTTACACCAAAAGTCGAAAAGACAAACCGCCCCTTGGGCTGAAGTACTCGCTTAACATCAGCAAACATCACATCTAAATTAGCACACCACTGCAATGCTAAATTAGAAACAATACCCGCAACGCAATTATCAATAAAAGGTAATTGCTCCGCATCAGCACAAATTAACGGCACTTTAGCGCACCCAACTCGCTGTTGTGTTTGCAACAACATAGGCAAAGCAATATCTAAGGCTAATATATTTTCCAAGCCCGCTACATCACGTAATTGCTGAGTAAAAAAACCAGTTCCGCAACCCACATCTAACACTAGAGCATTATCAGCAAGCGAAACTTTGTTAATTAATTCACGCCCCACTTGCCGCTGCAAAGTTGCCATTCCATCATAGCTCTGTGAAGCCTGACCAAAAGATTGACGCATTTGTTTTTTATCCACCACAGACACAACCATCACGCACCACTCCGAAGCAAAAAATCTCGAATCAACGCTAAAACTTGTTGTTCATGAGAAATAAAAGGAACATGCCCCGCCCCCTCAATGACATGCATTTCAATTTGCGGCGCTAAAGATTCGCATTGCTCACTAAGCTGCGCAGGTACTAAACTATCATATTCGCCTAAAATCATTTGTACTGGCAGCGTCAAAGCAGGTAATGTGCTTCTTAGGTCTGCAGTTTTCAATATCTGCAACCCGCCCATCAAAACCTCTAACTCAGGTACGGCACACTCCTGCAATGCCTCCTTAATCTGTTTTAAGCATGATTTCATCTCCGGCATTCCCTTCACTTGCAAGCTCATAAAGCGCAACAAAGTCACCGAGGCATTTTTTTGTATATTGCCAACAAAGTCCGCCAATATATTTGGCGCTACACCCAACCAATCTTGCGTACTTAAAAAATGTGGATTACTTGCAATTAGTATTAAGGATTTAACCTTATTCGGGGATTTTTCAGCTAGACGCAAAGCGAGCGCACCACCTAAAGACCAACCGACTAAGTGACAAGGCTGTTCAGGCAAAGCCAGTGCTAACTCATCAACCAAAACATCTAAGGCATAAGGCTGGACATTTTCACTTCGACCATGCCCAGGCAAATCAAAACAGATCACTTGCCGATCTACAGCTAACTGCTCAGCAAAAGCCCGCCATAAACCGCTATGCATCGCCCAGCCATGCAACATCACTACTGGCTCGCCTTGCCCATAGGTCTCTTTATATAGATTAATCACTGAGAAATCCCTGCCAAAGCACCTAGCAGTTGGTCCACATGCTCAATATCATGCTCAGCTGAAAAGGTAATTCGTAATCGGGCACTACCTTGCGCAACAGTCGGTGGACGTATAGCACTCACCCAGATTCCTTGTTTTAGCAAAGCAGCACTAGCTTGCATGGCTTTCTGGCTCTCACCTAAGATAATAGGCTGAATAGCCGATTCAGAAGGCATTAACTCCAAGCCCAGTTGCTCAGCTCCGCGTCTAAAATGCGCAATCAACTGATTCAGCTTATCTCGACGCCAACCATCAGCTTGAAGTAGCTTTAGGCTAGTTCGCGTTGCTGCCGCAATTGCAGGCGGTAATGCAGTGGTATAGATATAAGTGCGCGACTTTTGAATCAAGGTTTCAATTAAAGCCTCAGAACCTGCGACAAAAGCCCCACTCGTTCCAAATGCCTTACCAAAAGTACCCACCAGCAAAGGAACTTGCGCCTGAGTTAACTGACATTGCTCAACAATACCGCCACCCGACGGCCCCAAAACACCAAAACCATGCGCATCATCAACCAATAACAATGCGCCTTGCTGTTCCGCTAATGCAGATAAATCAGACAAGCAAGCCACATCACCATCCATACTAAATACGCCATCAGTGACAATCATCGCATTTTGCCCAGCTTCTTGCCCTTGCATTTTTAATTGCAGGTTATGCAAATCATTATGCAAATAGCGCTTAAATTTAGCGCCCGCTAGCAATCCGCCATCAAGTAAAGAAGCATGATTTAATTTATCTTCATAAATCACATCACCTTTAGCCATCAGGCCCGCTATCGCACCTAAATTCGCCATATAGCCTGTAGAAAACAATAATGCCCGCTCGCACCCCGTAAAATCGGCCAACTCCTCTTCTAAAGCATGATGTTCACGGCCATGACCGCACACTAAATGCGCCGAACCACTGCCGACACCATAACGATCAGCCGCCTCTTTAAAGGATTTAATCACTTCAGGGTGATTAGCCAGCCCTAAATAGTCATTACTACAAAAGTTTAATACTGGCTTCCCATCAACCTGAAAATAAACCCCTTGCGCAGAATCTATCACGCGTCTTGAGCGATATAAATCGGCTTGCTTTAATTCCTCCAGCGCTTGCTGTAATTGCTTATCTTTTACTGTCATGCGCTTACGCGTAGCTTGATCCAGCAGAACGCACACCTAAGCGTTCAAATAAAGCCAAGTCATGATTCGTCATAGGGTTATCGGTGGTTAATAACTTATCCCCATAAAAAATAGAATTCGCACCAGCAAAGAAACACATCGCCTGCATTTCATCTGACATATCATTACGACCTGCAGATAATCTAACGCGTGAATGAGGCATTAAAATACGCGCTACCGCAATCATCCGAATAAACATTAGAGAGTCTAATGATTCAGAGCCCATTAATGGCGTACCTTCCACCTGTACCAACATATTAATTGGCACACTTTCAGGATGCTTAGGTAAATTAGCCAATTCAATTAATAACTTAGAGCGGTCAGTTTCATCTTCACCCATGCCTACGATACCACCACAACAGACATTAATTCCGGCATCACGCACACGACCCAAGGTATCTAAACGATCCTGATAAGTACGCGTAGTAATGACCTCAGAATAATAATCCTCTGAAGTATCTAAATTATGATTGTAATAATCTAAGCCGCCTTCTTTTAAAGTCTTAGTTTGCTGGTCAGTCAACATACCCAAAGTCACACAGGTTTCCATGCCCATCGCTTTCACGCCTTTGACCATTTCTACAACACGGTCGACATCTTTATCTTTAGGGCTACGCCATGCCGCACCCATGCAAAAACGTGATGCACCTTGATCTTTAGCATTTTGCGCCGCCTTTAAAACCTCATCCATAGGCATTAGGGCTTCAGGCGTTAAATCAGAATCATAACGCGCACTTTGTGGACAATAACCACAATCTTCGGAACAAGATCCCGTTTTAATGCTTAATAAACTGCTGATCTGCACTTCATTCGGGTCGAAATTAGTCCGATGGATTGTATGCGCTTGAAAAAGTAAATCATTAAACGGCTGAGCAAATAAAGCATTAACTTCATCTAACTGCCAATCATGGCGCAACATGGCATTATTATTCATTGAATCTGCTGACATTCTGTTAATCTCCAAGGTCTGGGCTATAGTTAGATGGATGACGACTTAATATTGATCAACCTAACATGATAAAAATGGTAAACAACTGGTTCGATATTATACAATATAGTTTGCTTTCTACTAGCTGTATCTTATGTAACAAGCCAGGAATGGAACACATGGATTTGTGCGTAGCTTGTTATAATGCATTAGAAAAAATGGAAGATCAGTGTTATTGCTGCGCAAAGCCTTTCGCAGTTCATAGCTCAACACCCCGCCTTTGCGGCCTATGTCAAAAAAAACCGCCTGCCTTTAACAAAGTCTACAGCCCTTTTATCCATCAGGGCGCTATGCGTTACTTAATTAATCAACTGAAATTTAATGGTGCGTATAAAAACTCACGACTACTCGGCTTATTACTTGCCGACTATCTTGGAAAAAACGCTGAACTACCCAATCTAATTATTCCCGTCCCCTTACATACCAATAGATACAAACAAAGGGGCTTTAATCAAACACATGAAATAGCGAAAACTATCGCTAAAGAACTCAACTTAGCTATCGACATATCCTGCTGCCAGCGAATAAAAAACACGCCCCACCAAATATCACTGACAGCCAAACAAAGGCGTAAAAATATTAAAAATGCATTTCAAGTAACAAAGCTACCGAAGGTTAATCATATCGCCATTTTAGATGACGTAATGACAACTGGCGCTACTGCCAACGAGCTCGCTAGACTATTAAAATCAGCTGGAATTAATCAGGTAGATGTGTGGCTTTGTTCACGCGCAAAAATGGATCGATAAGTGTAATTGTTCGCTCTACAGCGCCATTATTTTTTGCCACAAAAGCCTGGGCATTATTAATTAATCGCAATTTCTCTTGAGGATTTTCAATCATCAGCGCAACTGACCGGATGATACCTGCCTCATCAACACATTGAATTGCACCTCGCGCTTCAAGTAACTGCTTTGCTTGTAATTCAACATTTTTCATATGCGGACCAAACATCACAGGCACACCCAATAAAATAGGTTCAAAAATATTATGCCCACCAACAGGAACCATACTTCCCGCAACAAAACTAAAGTCAGCCAAGGCATACATTTGCTTTAACTCACCGAGAGTATCAACCAAATAGACATCAGTTACTACATCACAAGGTTTATGTTCTGTCCGCGCCAGTACATTAAGCTTATTTCTTGCACATAACTGTTTGATTTCAGGTGCGCGCTTAGGCTGACGCGGCACTAACACCAACAAAATTTCTGGAAATTTTGACTTTAAACGCCGATAAGCCCGTAAAAAAATCTCATCCTCGCCAGCATGAGTACTCCCTACAACAAACACCTGACGATTCGGAAATAATTCCTGCTTTACTTGTGCCATATTAACTCTAAGCACTTCAGCAATAGGCATATCAAGCTTCATATTACCTGAGACAGTAATTTTTTCAGCTAACACGCCAATCTCTTGGTAACGATGCGCATCCACTTCAGTTTGTGCTGCAACACCAGAAACCCCAGCAAAAACCTTAGCCAAGAAACCTTTTAATTTAAGATAACCCTTACTCGACTTTTCCGTTAACCGCGCATTAACAATAAACAAAGGCACTTCATGCTGCTTACATTTAGCAAATAAAACAGGCCAAATTTCAGTCTCCATAATAATGGCAACCTTAGGCTGAAAATGTTTAATAAATCGTTCTACAGCCCCCGGCATATCATAGGGCAAATAAACATGCTCCATCTGATCGCCTTGCAATGCACGCACACGATCATAACCAGGCTCTGTACCTGTGGTAACTAAAACCTTATAAGGGTAATTTTTGCGCAAATATTCGATTAACACATGCGCTGCTTCCACTTCACCTAATGAGGCGGCATGCACCCAAATAACATTCTGCGCATGCTTTTTCTTATAAAAACCCAAGACTTCGTGATAACGCGTATTAAAACTCTGCCACTTTAAACCTTTAAAATAGCGAAACATCAATAACAAAGGCAATAGCAGATAAAATAAAGCGACATAAAAATAATACATAACTCGACTATCCACAAGTAGTGACTAATAAAATACTAGAGAATTTGTCGCTACGAGCGACCAGAGAACAGCATAGTCAGAATGATATACTGAAAAAAATTAATAAAACCGTATTAAGCTACGGCAAACTTAGTGTTACTGATGCAACTATAAATAGTCACACCAGCAAACTTAAAACCTAATTACTTAAGCTTCTTCAGCAACAACCTGAACATTAACAGTTGCTGTAACATCAGCATGAAGATTAACATCTATCTCATAGCTGCCAACTTGACGAATGATACCTGTAGGTAACCGTACTTCGCTTTTGTCAACTGCTGCACCAGCTGCTGTCATTGCATCAGCAATATCAAGCGTACCAACAGAACCAAATAATTTACCTTCGTCGCCAGCTTTATGAGCAATAACAACTTCGATTTTACCTAGCGCTGTCGCTCTAGCTTCAGCAGCAGCTAGTTTTTCAGCAGCAGCTTTTTCAAGTTCCGCTCTACGTGCTTCAAATTCAGCAATTTTCTTTGCTGTTGCCATAACTGCTTTTAATTGTGGAATAAGGAAATTTCTAGCATATCCAGATTTCACATTTACTTTATCACCTAGATTACCTAAGTTTACAACTTTCTCAAGAAGGATAACTTCCATCTTATAATCCTCATAATTTATCGGTATACCGATTCCACCGCATATTTAAATGCTTGATGGGGGTTTTATATTTTTTCGTAAATTCAACCAAGTATCACTGAGACCAATAATCGCGACCGGCACAACCAGGTGCGGCACAACAAATATCAACATATAAAAGATCGGCAACAAAAAGCGTTTTGCCTTCGTTGCTGATATTACTGCATGTGCAATAGCCGTACCAATAAAGGCGTACAACATAAATAAAATAATACCTATGTTCCAAGCTATCTCAGAAATAACACCGCCAGCCACTACAGCAACAATGAATACACAGACTGTCGTTATAGTAAACCGCGAAGGCATGCGCAAAGAAAGATACTCTACACCAAAGCCACCAGGGTTATATAAGTTTGCTTGCCACCAACGAGCCAACAACAAACCTAATAACAAGCCAGTTACTGAGCCTGTTGCAAGAATACCGGTCATATATTTAGCGAGCATAGCAATTGTTTGCTTAACTTGCTCTATAGGCGCGTCTGATGCTTGCATCATAGGCTCAATCATTATATTCAAAATTGACTGCCAATAAACAGCAGGATTTTGAGTAAACAAATAAAAACCTAAAATAGCTAATGCACCTAATACTGAGGAAATTTCTATTGCCAGAGACAAATGACGCCCCTCACGTAATACGATAGAAAGCAACCAAACAGGCAGCCATAAAATAAGCGCATACCCAAAGGCAAATTGATAATTACCTAGAACTATAACACCTAAAATAGCAGCCGCCACACACGCACTTAATAAGACTAGCAGCCCTTCGTACCACCCACGACGCAATGTCACCAATGCTACCGTAGCTGAACTTACAATACTGACAGGTGGCACTAGTAAAGATAGCAGCGCTAAAGAAGATGCAACAGCCATAGCCTGCATTCTTCCTTTCATAATATAACTGGCTAAAAATTTCACTAATGCCGACCTTAATTTAATTATTCGTGCGCATCACAAAAAGGTACCAAAGCAATATAACGTGCGCGTTTAATAGCAGTTGTTAATTGTCTTTGATGTTTTGCACTTGTGCCAGTAATACGGCTTGGTACAATTTTACCTGTTTCAGTTACGAATTCATTTAGCATTTCGATGTTTTTATAATCGATTGCATTTGCTTCACCTGGTGTGCCAAAAGCAAATTGCTTTTTGCGTCTCATTTGACGTGCCATGAGCTATCCTCTTATGTATTTGTTAAATTATTCAGAATCAGATTTAGCATCAGAAACGACTTCTTCTTTTGCAGTTTCTTTTGCAGTTTCTTTTGCTGGTGCTTCTTCTGTTGCAACTGCTGGTTTCTCAGCATATGTAGTTTGCTCAGCAGTCTCAGTTGCAATGACTGATGCTTCTGTCATTGCAGCTTTTCTTACTAAAGTCATACTACGTAGCACAGCATCATTAAAACGGAAACTGCTTTCCAACTCTGCAAGAGTTGCTTGATCACACTCAATATTCATTAATACATAGTGTGCTTTTTGAAGTTTCTTAATTGGATACGCAAGATGTCTACGACCCCAATCTTCAAGACGGTGAATAGCTCCTGACGCGCCTTCAATAGTTGCACGATAGCGATCTATCATTGCAGGTACTTGAGAGCTTTGATCAGGATGAACTAAAAAGACAATTTCATAATGTCGCATAATTTTCCTTTCGGGTTATAGCCTTCTATCAAGGTTTGATAGTAAGACAAGGAGGGCGTTGAAACCCCATTAAAAAGCCGCCCATTGTATTGCATATTTAACTGATTGCAAAGTAGTTTCTTTATCATAAAGCAACTAAACACGCACAAAACAATATTATTTCCGCATAATAACTAGGCTATTTTGCTAGCAAGCTATCAGGTAGAATAGACTAATTACTAGTTTTCGAGATTTTCTTGCACATGAAAAAAATTGAACTTCTATCTCCAGCAGGCACTTTAAAAAACATGCGCTATGCTTTCGCTTATGGCGCTGATGCCGTTTATGCAGGGCAACCACGCTACAGCCTGCGCGTGCGCAACAATGACTTTCTTGATGAAAATCTTGCCAAAGGCATTAATGAAGCGCATGCATTAGGAAAAAAATTCTTTTTAGCAGCTAACGTCATTCCTCATAACACCAAAATTAAAACCTTTATCAAAGATATTGCGCCTATTGTTGCCATGCAGCCTGACGCACTCATCATGGCAGACCCTGGCTTAATTATGATGGCTAGAGAACAATGGCCAGATATGCCGATACACCTCTCTGTCCAAGCAAATACCGTTAATTTCGCTGCCGTTAAATTCTGGCAAAAAATGGGCGTAGAGCGCATCATTTTATCACGCGAACTTTCTTTAGATGAAATTGCCGAGATACGCCAAGAATGCCCTGATATGGAGCTCGAAGTATTTGTTCATGGAGCACTGTGCATTGCTTACTCGGGACGTTGCTTATTATCCGGCTATTTTAATCATCGCGACCCCAACCAAGGAACATGCACCAACTCTTGCCGCTGGAAATATGACACTAAACCCGCTCATGAAAACGCCGAAGGTGACTTTGTCTTAGATGGTGGCGCAATTTCTATGGACGACCTAAATACCAGCACAGCTAGCTGCGGTGGAGCGGAGCGTCACCCACTAGCTGACGAAGTCTATTTCTTAGAAGAAGAAGGCCGCCCAGGCGAACTGATGCCAGTCATGGAAGATGAACACGGCACCTATATAATGAACTCTAAAGACTTACGCGCAATAGAACACGTACAAAAACTTGTTGAGATTGGCGTCGATAGCTTAAAAATTGAAGGCCGCACTAAGTCGCATTATTATGTTGCTAGAACTGCACAAACTTACAAACAAGCGATTAATGATGCCTTAACTGGCAAAACTTTTCAGCCCGAGCTTATTGGTGTTTTAGAAAATCTCGCTAATCGCGGCTATACCGACGGCTTTTATCAACGTCATCATACTCACGAACAGCAAAATTACATCACCGGTTACTCCAAAAGCCACCAACAGCAGTTCTGCGGTGAAATAAGGAACTACGATGAAAGTACTGGCATGGCTGAGATTTTAGTTAAAAATAAATTTTCCGTCGGCGATAAACTCGAGTTTATACACCCCGATGGAAATCATGATATTATCGTGGAACGCATGGAAGACATGCATGGACATGAAATGCAGGAGGCATCAGGTGGCGGTTATGAGGTCAAAATACCTCTACCCGCCTGCACTAATAAACTCGGTCTATTGGCCCGCTATTTTAAATAAAGAGGAAATCCCATGAAACCTAATGTTGGTGGAATTGATAAAATCATTAGAATTATTGCTGGCCTTGGCATTATTGCGGCAGGCACCTACTTTCAGTCTTGGTGGGGGGCTGTAGGTATTGTCCCTCTAGCAACCGCTTTAATTAATTGGTGCCCTGCTTACCTACCTTTCGGCTGGTCAACTTGCAAAATAAAAGAAGCCGAATAAGCTGGTCCTGCTATAAAAGCTGGGCTAGCTAGGCAGTTTTTAAGCATAGAGGGGGCAAAGAAAATTCTCCTTTATACCCCCTCTATGCTTAACCAATAAAGCCAGCTACTTTGACAAAAAATTAAAAGCCTTAACAACAACTTAAAAAATTATGAAAATTGAACTTGCCAATCCTCGTGGATTTTGTGCCGGTGTAGACCGCGCTATTGAAATCGTAGACCGTGCCATCGAAGCCTTTGGCGCACCTATTTATGTTCGCCACGAAGTAGTACATAATCGCACAGTAGTTGAAGGCCTAAGAGACAAAGGCGCTATTTTTATCGAAGAATTAAGTGATGTCCCTGAAGGCTCTTATCTTATTTTCAGCGCACACGGTGTCTCTAAAAAAGTACAAAAAGAAGCAGTAGAAAGAAATTTAACTGTTTTTGACGCAACCTGCCCTCTAGTGACTAAGGTTCATATACAAGTTGCCAAGCATGCCAAAGCAGACCGCGAAGTATTCCTTATTGGGCACGAAGGCCACCCCGAGGTTGAAGGCACCATGGGGCAATACGAAAAATGCACGGAAAATGGCGCCATCTACCTTGTAGAAAACCCTGAAGATGTTAAAACGGTTAAAGTGAATAATCCTGATAATTTGGCTTATGTAACGCAAACCACGCTTTCCATGACTGACACACAAATCATGGTTGACGCACTACATGAACACTTCCCTTCAATTCAAGAACAAAAGAAAGATGATATTTGTTATGCTACGCAAAATCGCCAAGATGCTGTGCATGACCTTGCCGAGACTTCAGATATTATCTTAGTTGTTGGTTCAACTAACAGCTCCAACTCAAACCGTTTAAGAGAAATCGCCGAGCAATTAGGCAAGCCCGCTTACCTAATTGATACAGCTCAAGACATGCAAGAAGAATGGTTTTCGGACACTGACGTAGTGGGTGTAACAGCAGGCGCTTCAGCTCCTGAAGTGTTAGTTCAAGAAGTGATTAAACAACTGCAAGCTTGGGGTGGAGAAACAGCCATAGAAAACCCTGGCATTGAAGAAAAAGTCGTCTTTACTTTACCTAAAGAACTAAAGCTACATATGGACAAGCGCTAACCTAAGCTTGAAAAACGCAAAAAAGTCGTTACTCTTGCCATTTTAATTTCGATAAAACCCATTCCATCATAATCTAGGAGAAAACTTTGAAAGTTTTATTTTTAATACTCACTTTAACTACATTTTGCACAAGTGTTAATGCTCAGGTTCAACGCCACGATTTCACACTAACAGGCGATGGTGGAGAAGTGGGAACCGGCTTTTTTACTTGGGAAGATACTGACCCTGTGAATGGCTCAAATCTGCCACTTGCAAAAGTATTAAGCGGAAGCATCACGGTGACGGGAGGAGCCACGCCTGCTGGAAGTCAAACCTTCCCATTAGCTAACTGGACATTGGCTAATTTAAACCAAACACCAAACTTCGTAATTGATATTAATTTTAGTGCAAACAATGGAGTGGCAACCCTTTCTGCGGTTAATTTTTACACAGCCAATACAAGTTGGGGGGCAACACTTACATTTATTCCTGGCGCTACAGCACCTATCGCCGCACCTGTCGCCCCAACCCCTGTCCCGACTTTATCCACTTGGGGGTTATTCATCTTATCGGCATTAATGGGATTTATTGGTATAAGCAAGAGAAACAAAAAACAAATCTGATCAAAATCGAATCAGGTGAGATTTCTGTCTCACCTGATTCGAATGGATTAGCTATCTAAGTGCCTGTGTAAAATTAATTTAACATTTCTGTAGGATGGGTAGAATGGAGTGCCTGCTTTTTAGGCACGTAATGAAACCCATCAAGCTCATACAAAATGATGGGGTTCGCAAAAAGATGCTCTACCCGTCCTACGCAAAATTTCAAACAAAAGTGTTAAGATAATTTTAAGCGAATACTTACCCGCTCTCCTCTGTACAGCTTATGCAATCTAAAGCTAGCCTTGCAAACCTCATAGCTGGTGACTCTAAGCACATGATGAAAATACCTCCTAAGCACTCACTATGTTTAAATTTCTTCTTTACTTTAGCACCGTACAGCTTTGTCTCTTCTCACTAGAAAAACTCAATAGCACACGCGAACTGATCATTATTCCTTTTACTGAAAAACTCGCTCAAATCAGCACTTGGCTTATTCAAATTTTTGATGATCAAGTGATAAGCAATGGTATTATTTTACAACACCTTGAAAATGGATTTTCTGTCTCTATTGAATCTGGCTGTAATGGTGTAGAAGCTTTGATGATTCTAGCCTCGGCTATACTAGTTTTTCCTGCGCCTTGGCTTTTTAAACTTCAGGGCATCATCATTGGTTTTATCGCTGTAGAACTACTAAATATCGTCCGTATTATTAGCTTATTTTATCTAGGGCAATGGAGCCTTGTCGCTTTTGAGTGGGCTCACTTATATATCTGGGAGGCTCTGATCATGCTGGACGTATTAATTATATTCCTTTGCTGGCTAAAATTCTTACCTGACACGCCAGAACGAGTCACTGAAAAACATGCCGATTAATTCACTTGCACTTTTTATCCTAAAAGTTTTTTTATGGCTTCCGCTTTGTTACTGGGGATGGTATTACACCGCGAATGAAACGACTTTAGCCATCGCTTACCTAACCGAAATTTTATTAAGCAGCTCATTTCCTTTATTAATTTCAGGCATTGAACAAGTCAGTACACACTTTGATATCGTGGTCAATATCACACTACCAGCCGCACAAGTACCTAAGGGGATGGTTGCTGAATTACCCATTCCAATTAACCCTTTAATATACAGCCATGGTTTGCCACTTGGCTTATCGCTAATCCTTGCATCCCCTTTCAGTTATTGCAAAACACAGCTCAATCTAGTGCTAATCCTATTAATTTCAATTCCATTTCAAATATTTGGCATTTGTTTTGAATTTATGAAAACTTTATTCTTACAAACACCAAAAGAACTCACAAGTCATGTAAAACTTTATTCTTGGCAGCTTGATGGTATTGCCGTAGGCTATCAAATGGGGGCATTAGTATTACCCACTATAATCCCCATTATCATCTGGTTGTTTTTATACCGCGATTTTATTGTTCAATTTGTACCTACATTACAAAAAACAATCAATAAACCTTGAATGAGTCACAAGATAAAGTTCAACACTCGCCTTCGCTATTAATTTAGCAAATTCCTCTTCCGAAATAATATCTCGATTACATGTCACTCTGTCCAAATAAACAAGGCCATCGAGATGATCATACTCATGCTGAAAAACACGCGCGACAAACCCCTCCCAACTCTTGAGTCACGACATCGCCACTTGCATTAATATAAGTCACCTTAATGCGCGTATACCTAGGCACTTTCGCTCGGATACCCGGAATACTTAAACAACCTTCCCAACCTTTCTCTCGCACATCACCCAAAGACTCAAAACTAGGATTAATCATCAGAGTCGGCTCCATTTCTGGCGCATACGGATAACGCACCGAAGGCCTAGAAGCTATAATCAGCATACGCCAAGAAGCTGAAATCTGAGGCGCAGCTAAACCCACTCCATTCGTACTCGCCAGACTAATAAATAAATCACCGATAATCGCTTGCATTTCAGGTGCATTAATATCCTGCACTTCTTGCGCACGCAAACGTAAAACTTCCGCACCTAGCTGGACAATTTCCTGCACCTCACTCATGCAGAAAACTCCACTTCATAGCCGGTAAATTTACGAATATTGATCACACCGGTATCCAACAATAAATACTGCCCTTTAATACCCTGCAAAATCCCTTCTACCTCAGCCACTTTATCAAAATTAAAAGATTTCACTTTTGCTGGGTATTGTATTGCTGGATATTGAATATCAACAGCTCGCTCTTCAGGCAATAACTCAAATGCCTGATCACCAAACTTTCCTCTTATCGCTGCTAATGGCTCTTTGCACAATGATAGTAGTTCATCACGTTTAGCCAATAAATCTACGGGCTCTTGCAAATTTTTTAACATCCGCTGCCAACTAGTTTTATCACTGACATGCTCCGCAATCGCCACCTCAAGCAATCCAGAAATATACCGAGACTGTGCTTTTAAAATAGGTAAAGCTTGCACCGCTCCCTGATCTATCCAGCGCGTTGGCACTTGCGTATGCCGAGTAATACCCACTTTAACGCCCGATGAATTGGCTAAATACACATAATGCGGCTGAAAACAAAACTCTTCACCCCACGAAGGCTCTCTGCAAGTCCCTTCAGCATAATGACAAGTCTCTGGCTTCATAATACACATATCGCATTGCGCCAAGGAAATAAAACAGGGGTAACAAAAACCTTGATTAAACGCTTTTTTAATCGACCGCTGGCAGTGTACGCAAGCAATATTACCGGTGTAGCTCAGCTTTATATTTTTACCAATAAAAGGATTTAATTCGATTAACTGCTCACCTAGTGGTAACTGATATTTAACCGGCGACTGCAATTCAGTTGTCATTTTTCGCAACGTACCTAGCACTTCAACTCTCCAAAACTTCAATAATTTCACAACAATTAGCGCTCAAAGTATAAAGAATATGGGTATAATTACATAGTTATTAATTCCCCAACATAAGAGAAATCGCATGTCATTTACAAATGTTAAACCAGGCAAAGATGTTCCTAGCGACATCAATGTTATTATTGAAATCCCTGCATACAGCGATCCCGTTAAATATGAAGTCGACAAAGATACTGGCGCTTTAACAGTAGACCGTTTTATGGGCACAGCGATGCAGTACCCAGCAAACTATGGTTATGTGCCTCATACTCTATCTGATGATGGTGACCCAGTTGATGTATTAGTTATCACGCCACACCCAATTCTAAGTGGTAGTGTTATTCGTTGTCGTCCGGTTGGCGTTTTAAAAATGTCTGACGAAGCGGGCGAAGATGCAAAAATCTTAGCAGTGCCAGTACAAAAGCTAACTCAATACTACAATAAAATTGAAACTTACTTAGACTTCCCTGAAGCGGATTTAGATAAAATCTCGCATTTCTTTGAGCATTACAAAGATTTAGAAAAAGGCAAGTGGGTTAAAGTTGAAGGCTGGGAAGGCATTGAGTCTGCTGAAGCTGAAATCACTTCTAGTATTGAGCGTTATAATGATTCAGTTCAAAAGCCAGCATTCTAATATTTAAACGAATACGCTAGCAACAATCTTTAGCTGTGATTTTAGCTCTAATCACAGCTAAAGCTTTTTCTACAAATACCCCTCAGTATTCTTCGCTACCCAGCGACTCTCATCGTCCGCTAATATCTCTTTCTTCCAGAAAGGCACTTTAGACTTTAAAGCCTCCATAATAAAACGGCTGGCATCAAAAGCATCGCCCCGATGTACTGACCAAACAGCTACCAAGACCAACACATCATCAGGAAAAACATCTCCGACACGATGAATGACTAAAGAATCCAATAAGGCCCACTGCTGCTCAGCTTCTTGCACAACTACTGCCAGTTGCTTTTCGGTCATGCCAGGATAATGCTCTAGGGTCATGCCTTTAACTAAATCACCCTCATTAAAATCACGCATAGTGCCAACGAATATATTAGTCGCACCATACTTCCCTGATAAAGCTTGCTGTTTTTTTTGATAAGCCTGTACTTCAGCAAAGGGATCAAATTCCGAAGGTACAATTTTAATCATCCTGGCCACCTGTCACCGGAGGAAAAAAAGCCACTTCATCACCATCCGAAACTACACAATCTAAGGCCACATATTCCATATTAAGAGCCGCCAAGGTATTATCCGGCATCACTGTTGATTCCGTCGCCTTTACCCAAACATCTGCAACGCTTAGAGCTTGACCAAACTCCAGCATATCTTCAGCTCGTCCTAATAATTCTTTTAAACTCGCAAAATAACGTACTTTTATCGACACAGTAATTCACTCAATCAGTAAAACAATAGATAATATAGAAATACTTTTATATACACCACCTCTATATCATGACAAAACTTACTCATTTCAATCAATCCGGCGAAGCCCATATGGTTGACGTTGGCCAAAAAGCCATCAGCCAACGCACGGCCATCACAAGCGGCTATATCGAAATGTTACCCAGTACCTTAGCATTAATTCAAAGTGGCGAACATAAGAAAGGCGATGTACTCTCAATCGCACGTATCGCTGGCATCATGGCCAGTAAAAGAACTGCCGATCTAATTCCGCTCTGTCACCCACTACCCATTACCCATGTCGAAGTCACTTTTGATACTGACACAGAAAACAATCGAGTTCACTGCCATACTACCGTAAAAACCAATGGTCAAACAGGCGTAGAGATGGAAGCGCTCACCGCCACGCAAATCGCCTTACTAACTATTTACGACATGTGTAAAGCCGTAGATCGCGGCATGTGCATTCAAAACGTACGCTTGGAAGAAAAATCAGGCGGTAAATCAGGACTATGGCAACGCACCGTATAATCAGGTGAACTATTTTACCGATGCTACACTGGGAGCCATACAACTTTTATTACAGTTCAATCCCGAAGTATATTTGATTGTTTGGACTTCTCTAAAAATAGCGCTGATCGCCACAACACTAGCTGCCATTTTGGCTATTCCTACAGGCATTTATATTGCTATTAACGAATTTATTGGCAAGCGTTTATTATTACAGCTACTCAACACACTGATGGCCATGCCGACCGTGATGATTGGCTTGGTTTTTTATGGCCTACTGAGTCGTCGTGGAATGTTTGGTGATTACAGTCTGCTGTATACCGAAACAGCCGTGATATTAGGCGAGGCCAGCTTAATAGTGCCGATCATTATTAATATGACCGTCGTCGCTGTACAGTCCGCTGATAACCGACTTCTACCTACACTAAAGTCGCTAGGAGCCAAGCAGGCGCAGTTAGTGTTACCTTTATTAACTGAGTTACGTTATGTCATTCTCGCCGCCATTATTACCGGTTTTGGCCGCGCTATCGGTGAAGTAGGAGCAGCAATGATGCTAGGTGGAAATATTCACGGCGTTACGCGCACTATGACTACCGCAATTGCCTTAGAAACTAGTAAAGGTGACTTTGTGCTAGGTTTAGCGCTCGGTATCGTTTTATTAAGTGTGGCCTTTACTGTTAATTTTATATTGCAACAGCTCACACCAGAAAATAGCGACTAACACTTAGGAATGAGAGGTAAATAATATGAGAATATTACATTCTGTGGGAGTAACTTTAGCCACGCAACGCAACTAAAGCCGCTCCCACATTATTTTGTATAATCCCAATGTTATTTAACCGCTGCTCCTTACTCGATTATTTATAACGCACAACCTGAAAATTAATATGCCTAATTCAAAAACCTACCTCACCGTACCTTACGCAGAAAAAGATGCTGCAAAAGCACTAGGCGCAAAATGGGATGCCGCAAAAAAGAAATGGTATGCCCCTGCAAACGCTGATTTAAGTGATTTTTCTAAGTGGCAAACAGAAGCGTCAAGCCATTCAGCTAAAACAAAGAAGCCGAAAAACCCTGCCTCAATCAATAAAGCTTCAACCGGTACAGTGACGTACGCAAAAGATAAAGAATTTATTGCCTATAATGGCGAACAGCCGCCTTGGCTGTAAAGCTAATACCTAAGAGCTCATGAGTACACTAAAATATTTAAACGGCTACCCCTCAGAGGTAAAGAGCCAAATACAAACATTAATCGATAAGGATACGCTCGCTGAATTTCTGCTAAAAAAATATCCTATTACTCATGAAGTCAGAAGCGATAAAGCACTGTACGCCTATGTTATGGGATTAAAAAACCAATTTATTCGCAAATCTGACCCACTCAGTAAAGTGGTTTACGACGATAAACTCGATGTATTGCATCAAGCGTTAGGCCTACATTCCTTTGTTTCTAGAGTTCAAGGCGGTAAATTAAAAGCAAAAAATGAAATTCGTATAGGCTCAGTATTTAAAAAAGTACCTATAGAGTTTTTAAAAATGATCACCGTCCATGAATTAGCACATATAAAAGAAAAGCAGCACAATAAGGCCTTTTATAAATTATGTCAGCATATGGAGCCAGATTACCATCAACTGGAATTCGATATGCGTTTGTACCTGACTCACTTAGATGTTGCCGGAAAACTTTATTGAGCTAACAATCCAATCTATAGCCGCATGAATTCACATATTAATGCGGCAACATCTTTTTATGTGTATGAATAGACATCAAAATCCCAAAACCAGCAAACAAAGTTACCATTGATGTCCCTCCGTAACTAATTAATGGCAAAGGCACGCCCACTACCGGCAAAATCCCGATAACCATACCAATATTAACAAAAACATAGACAAAAAACGTACACACTAAACTGCCTGCAAGTAAACGACTATAGGTATCCTGTGCTTGCACTGCGATATAAAGCCCCCGGGCAATAATAAATATATAAATGGTAAGCAAGCCTAAACAGCCCACCAAACCGAACTCTTCTGCAAAGACGGCAAAAATAAAATCGGTTGAACTTTCAGGTAAAAAATCCAATTGTGACTGGGTATTCCCCTGCCACCCTTTACCATAAGGACCACCTGAGCCTATGGCTATTTTAGATTGAATAATATGATAGCCTTTCCCCATGGGGTCAGCTTCTGGGTTCAAAAAGGTCAGTACCCGATCTTTCTGATACTCACGCATAAAAAACTGCCAATATAATGGAGCTAGTGCACTTAAACCTAAAATTGTGGTCAGCAAAAAGCGCCAAGAAAGCCCAGCAAAGTACAAGACAGATGCTCCTGAACTAGCAACTAATAATGACGTACCTAAATCCGGCTGACGAACAATTAATAAAGTAGGAATAAGAAGAAAAATAGTAGCAACAACGATATGTCGCCATTTAGGCGGTATATCATGCCCAGCTAAATACCAAGCAATCATCATCGGCGTGGTAATTTTAATCATTTCCGAAGGCTGAAAACGAAACACCCCTAAATCCAACCAACGTTGAGCCCCCTTGCCCACATCACCAACCAGTAAAACAGCGACCAATAACGCTACGCCTAAACCATATAAGGGGATTGAATAACGCTGAAATTGGCGTGGGTTAACATGCGCCAACATAATCATCAAAACACCGGCAATTCCCATTCGCGCGGCTTGACGTACCAGCAAGGCAGTTTCTTTATTACCTGTGCTATATAACATCATAAAACTCATAACCAACAATAAGAGTAACCCAATTAATAAAGGAATATCTACATGCAACTGACGCAACAAACCACCAATTAAAGAGTGTTCTTTAAACTGTTCAGCCCTTAACTCCACCTTCATCGTTTATTTCCCATTCCCAAATACTGTTTAATCACCTCGGCCGCAATAGGCGCCGCAATAGAACTCCCATGACTACCATGTTCAGCAATCACCGCCACAGCAATTCTAGGGTTATCTGCGGGCGCGAAAGCAATAAATAAAGCATGATCACGCATATTAAATTCAATTTCCGCCTCATCATATTCTTCGTCTTGTTTTACCGTGTAAACCTGAGCAGTCCCAGTTTTACCTGCAATTTGATAATCAATGCCTTTTGCTATTCTTTTTGCCGTACCTTTAGGGGAATGTACAACATGCACCATAGCATCAATAATCTCTTGGATATTCCCAGCTTTCAATTCAATGCGTTGCTGCGCGGGGCGTTCGATCTCAACTGCTCGATTTTCGTAGACAATTCGCTCTGCTAAATACGGCGTAACAACCTGCCCTTGTTTAGCCAAAGTACCGGTCGCACGCGCTAATTGCACAGGAGTCACCTGAGTAAATCCTTGCCCAATCCCCGTAATCAGAGTCTCTCCCGGATACCATACCTGCTCACGATGAATCCGTTTCCATTCTCTTGAAGGTAATAATCCAGATTTTTCACCTTTCAAATCAATGCCTGTCTCTTGCCCAAAACCAAAATCATGCAAAAAACCTGACATTTTATCTATGCCTAATGCGAGCGACAGATCATAAAAGTACACATCACAAGACTGAGTAATAGCATCATCTAAATCAATCTTACCATGCCCCCATTTCTTCCAATCTCGGTATTTATGATCCTTATTCGGTAAGCGGTAATACCCTGGGCAAAATATAGTCTGATGTGTATGGGTAATGTTATGTTCTAAGCCAGCTAGACCAATAAATGGCTTTAAAGTTGATCCTGGCGGGTATTGACCACGTAAGACACGGTCAAATAGTGGTTTATTTTTGGATTTATTCAGTCGATCATAATTTTTATAACTAATCCCCGTAACAAACAAATTAGGGTCAAAACTCGCTTTACTCACTTGAACTAAAACACCTCCCGTATCTAAATCAAGTGCGACTACAGCCCCGTTATAGTCAGCCAACGCATCGTAAGCTGTTCGCTGTAAATCCATATCTACCGTTAAATAAATGTCCGCGCCGGGTATCGAGTCAATTCGGCCCAACTCATTAATCGGTTTACCTTGGGCATTAGTTTCTAATTCTGCATAACCAGCATGTCCGCGTAAAATATCCTCATAAGCAAGCTCGACTCCCGTTTTACCAATCGTATGCATAGCACGGTATTCAGATTCAGACAGTGTTTTTAACTCTCTTTCATTAATACGGCCAACATAGCCGACAAGATGTGCTGTTAATTCAGCATAAGGATAATGGCGCAATAAGCGAGCATGAATATCAACACCCGGAAAGGTATGGCGTAAAACTGCAAATTTAGCTACTTCGGTTTTATTAAGCTGCAATAACAAAGGAATGCTATCAAAGTGCTTGTAGTGCTTTCTTTGCTTCTTGAAGGCTGCAATTTTTTCCTGCGGAATACTCAAAGCCAACTGCAAACGCTGCAAAGTCTCTTCCATATCAGCCACTTGATCAGGAATAAGCTCTAAACTATAGGAAGCTAAATTTTCCGCTAAAATTCGCCCATGTTTATCATAAATAATCCCTCGAGTAGGCGGTATTGACGCCACCTTAATCCGGTTATTGGTCGCCATATTATGATACAGCCTATGCCCTAGCACTTGTAAATAAACCAGACGACTGACTAAGCCTGCCACTAAGAGCAGCATAAACGCAAATAGAATGACAGTTCGACTTAAGAATATCCGGTTTTCTAAAAACCGATCTTTAATTACCTGATAGCGACGCATATCTGCTTAATACCTACTATTGATACAAAGACAGAGTACACACACCAACCTCCAAACACTTAGTAAGTATATTAACCACACCATATTTCACTAAACTTATTAGACAATGCGTATATTACGCAGCGATAGACTGACGACTGGCCAAACTACAGCCCCCGTTAGGACTGGCAACCAGAAATTCATAGACACCGTTTGATGACCAATATTTTCAGTCCAAAAAATCAGTACTCGAGCGAGTAATAAGAGAATAAAAACAACCAAGCTCTGTTGAATAACAGGGTAGTGCCTTATACGCTTATGTTGTTTTACAGCAAGAAAAACACTGACGGCATAAGCTAACGCATACTGCCCCAATAATTGCCCCGTTAGCACATCGACCAATAAGCCAACCACCCATGCTTTACCAACACTAGCGGTCTCAGGAGCGGCAAGCGCCCAATAAACCAAAGTTAAGAGTACCCAGTCAGGTGCCGCCATCAAAAAATGAGCGTCCCACGGAGTAATATTCAATGCCATAGCACCGGTAATGGTTATCCAATAAGCGATCAGTATTGGTAATTTAATCTTGATCATTTTCTTGTCCACTAGGCGGATTATTTAAAGGAATAACCTGACTATTACTCCAAACAATCAGTAGCTCACGACTGGTATTCAGCTCCGCCGTTGGTGTCGCTTGTATAACCGCAAAAGGCTTATCAGGCTGCTCAACAAAGGATTCAACAACTGCAACAGGGTAACCTTGCGGAAATACCCCCCCTAAACCAGAAGTAATTAATAAATCACCAGGCACTATATCTGCATTATTAGGTAAAAAAGGTAAATTTAGTTTATTTAACTGACCACTACCAATAGCAATAGTATGCAAACCATTACGATTAACTTGCACGGGGATAGCATGATTAGGATCAGTAATTAAAATAATCTCAGAGCTCAGAGGTAAGGCCTTAACCACTTGCCCAACAATGCCATTTGCATCTAACACCGGCTGCCCCGCATGCACACCAAACCGACTGCCTTTATTGACTACAACCACATGCTCATAGGGGGCAAGATTAACCGATAATAACTCGGCAACCAAAACTTGTTCACCTAATTTAAAGGAGCTACCTAACAAGGAGCGTAAGCGAATATTTTCTTTCTCTAAGGCCGAAAACTTCAATAACCTTGCACTATTAATCAATTGCTGTTGCTTTAATACTTTATTTTCACTTAATAGCTGTTCGTAACTCTCAACAGAATCGAACACGTTATTAAATAATCGTGTGGGCGCATCAACGATATATTGAATTGGATAAACAAAGACTGAAAGAATATTGCGCAAAGGTTTTAACTTATCACTATATTGCTCAGTGACCAGAAAAAAAACAGACAATAAGACCACAATCAAAAAACGCGTATTAATTGAGGGGCCAGTGGCAAATAAAAGTTTTATAGTGTTTACCCTAGCAAAACTGAAGCATTAAAAACAAAATAATGGCATTGAGCTATTCACAATAACCACCAAATACTAACTAACCGATGTTATGCCCTCATTGGCGTTTACTGAATGCGAACAATTTAATAATGAGTAAACAATACTAAGTACTTGTTCAGGCACATTTAACATTCCTGTAGGTGGGTAGAGTGAAACGCCTGCTCTTTAAGCACGCAGAGAAACCCATCAATCTTACGAAAAGTGATGAATCTCGCAAAAAAGACGCTCTACCCCATCCTACACAAAACTTAACATATAAAATGTTAAAATAATTATTCTTAAGTACTTACTCTAAAGAAAAAGCAGACAAACCTTTTTCATCTAACATTTCCAACACCATGCCACCACCACGTGCGACACAAGTTAGTGGATCATCAGCAATATAACAAGGCAAGCCGGTTTCTTCAGAAATAAGACGGTCTATATCTTTTAATAAAGCACCACCACCGGTTAAAACAATACCTCGCGTAGCGACATCAGCACCAAGCTCAGGCGGAGTTTGTTCTAATGCAACTTTAACTGCTCCCACAATACCCGACAAAGGCTCTTGTAAGGCTTCTAAAATTTCATTACTGTTTAAAGTAAAACCGCGCGGCACACCTTCTGCCAAATTACGCCCTTTTACCTCAATCTCCATAATTTCACTACCCGGATAGGCTGTTCCTATTTCTTTTTTAATACGCTCAGCCGTTGCTTCACCAATTAAAGTGCCATAATTTCTACGTACATAATTAATAATCGCCTCATCAAAGCGATCCCCCCCAATGCGCACGGAAGCCGAATAAACAATACCATTTAAAGAAATAATGGCAACTTCAGAAGTACCACCGCCTATATCCAAAACCATAGACCCATGCGCTTCATCCACCGGCATACCAGCACCGATTGCTGCCGACATAGGCTCTTCAATCAGATACACTTCACGCGCGCCTGCCATCGCTGCTGACTCGCGAATAGCCCGACGCTCAACCTGAGTAGAGCCACAAGGCACACAAATTAAAATACGTGGGCTAGGCCGGAAAAATTTATTCTCATGCACTTTTTTGATGAATTCACGCAACATACGTTCAGTTACCGCAAAATCAGCAATCACGCCATCCTTTAAAGGACGGATAGCCGTTATATTTCCAGGGGTTCGACCTAACATTAGCTTAGCATCTGTACCCACGGCAGCAATCATTTTGGATCCGCGAATCCTATCTTCTTTAATAGCAACTACAGAAGGTTCGTTTAAGACTATTCCTTGTCCTGGCATATAGATAAGCGTATTAGCCGTCCCTAAGTCAATTGACAAATCATTTGAAAATAGACCACGAAGTTTATTAAACATTAATTCTTGTTCCTGAACGCGTATAAAATCCCACTACTTTATCAATCAATAAGGTATTTGGGCAAGATATAAAGTATCATATTCCGCTATTCGCTTTTATAGAGCCTTAAAATCACAATCTATACAAGACGATTAAATTACCTAAGAACCCCACCGAGTAATGGAGTTAAAATGTCGTTAACAGTAGATGATGTTAATAAAATTGCGTATTTAGCGCGTCTGGGCATTGATGCTCAGGACACCGAATCTTATGCCAAAGATCTCTCAGGCATGTTAGATCTAGTCGCCCAAATGAGCGCAGTTAATACTGATGATGTGACACCTATGGCACATCCTCTGGATCAGATCCAACGTTTGCGTCCTGACCAAGTCAGTGAAACAAATAACCGTGAAGCCTTCCAAGCCATTGCTCCGCAAGTTGAAGCGGGCTTATATCTTGTGCCCAAAGTCATAGAATAAGGTAAAAACACATGCACACTAAAACCATTGCCCAACTCGCTCAAGGCTTACGCACAGGCGACTATTCCAGCCAAGAATTGACCGAAGCTTATCTTGCACGCATTACCCAACATCAAGATTTAAACAGCTTTATTACTGTCACAGAACATCAAGCTATTGCCGCTGCCAAACAAGCTGATGCAATACTTGCAGCTGGTGATGCCCCATTCTTAACCGGTGTCCCCATAGCGCATAAAGATATTTTTTGCACCCTAGGTGTCAAAACCAGTTGCGGCTCAAAAATGCTAGATAAATTTATCTCACCTTATAACGCAACTGTGGTGGAAAAATTCAATGCCGCTGGTGCTGTTTCGCTGGGCAAACTCAATATGGACGAGTTTGCTATGGGCTCATCTAATGAAACCAGCTTTTATGGCGCAGTCAAAAATCCTTGGGCGATCGATTGTGTGCCCGGCGGTTCATCTGGCGGTTCAGCGGCAGCCGTTGCCGCACGTTTAATTCCTGGCGCAACAGGCACAGATACCGGTGGTTCAATCCGTCAGCCTGCAGCACTTTGCGGTATTACCGGTTTAAAACCCACTTATGGGCGCGTCTCACGTTATGGCATGGTTGCCTATGCCTCTAGCTTAGACCAAGGCGGCCCTATGGCACAAACGGCTGAAGATGCAGCTCTTATGCTACAAGCTATGGCTGGATTTGACCCTAAAGATTCCACTAGCGTAGATTGTGCTGTACCGGATTACAGCGCGGGCTTAAATAATAGTTTAGCTGGATTAAAAATTGGCCTGCCTAAAGAATTTTTTGATGAAGCCTTAAACAGCGAGATGGCTGCGACCATTGAAGCAGCAATCAATGAATACAAAAAAATGGGCGCAGAAATTACCGAAGTTTCCATGCCTAATTTGAAACTAGCGATTCCTGCTTATTATGTGATTGCCCCCGCTGAATGTTCAGCCAACCTTTCACGTCTTGACGGTGTTCGTTATGGTCACCGTTGTGAGAACCCAGCAGACTTAAACGACTTATATATTCGTTCACGTGGCGAAGCATTCGGCACAGAAGTTAAACGCCGTATTTTAGTCGGAACCTATGCTTTGTCTGAAGGTTATTACGATGCCTACTATATTAAAGCGCAAAAAATTCGTCGCTTAATCAGTGATGATTTCAACAAAGCCTTAGAGCAAGTCGATGTCATTATGGGACCGGTATCCCCTACACCTGCGTTTGGCATAGGTGAAAAAACTGACGATCCTATCGAAATGTATCTAGCAGATATTTACACCATTGCGATTAACTTAGCAGGCTTACCTGCCATGTCGATTCCAGCTGGTTTTATCGACAACAAACCCGTCGGCTTGCAGATTATTGGTAACTATTTTGACGAAGCAAAATTACTTAATGTCGCCCATCAATATCAACAAGTTACTGACTGGCATCAACAAACACCGAAAGGTTTCGAGTAAGGAGATCACTATGCAATGGGAAACTGTTATTGGGTTAGAAATTCACACCCAACTCGCAACAAAATCAAAAATCTTTTCCGGTGCCGCTACCGCTTATGGAGCAGAAGCAAATACACAGGCCTGTGCAGTTGATTTAGGTTTACCGGGGGTATTGCCGGTACTGAATGAAGATGTAGTCCGTATGGCAGTTAAATTCGGGCTCGCTATCGAAGCAGAGGTAGCCGATGTATCGGTGTTTGCCAGAAAAAACTATTTTTACCCTGATTCCCCTAAAGGTTATCAAATCAGCCAAATGGACCACCCTATTGTTGGAGTTGGACATATGGATATTGAAGTCGGTGGCGTTACTAAGCGTATTGGAATCACTCGCGCCCATTTAGAGGAAGACGCGGGGAAATCATTACATGAGAACTTTCATGGCTTAACAGGTATTGATTTAAATCGTTCAGGCACACCTCTACTAGAAATTGTTTCCGAACCAGATATGCGTTCTGCCAAAGAAGCCATCGCCTATATGCGCAAAATTCACGAACTCGTGCAATATTTAGAGATTAGTGACGGCAATATGCAAGAAGGCTCATTTCGTTGTGATGCCAACGTCTCTATACGCCCAAAAGGCCAGGCAGAATACGGCACACGAACTGAGTTAAAAAATATCAATTCTTTCAAATTTGTCGAAAAAGCAATCAATATTGAAGTCGAACGACAAATCGAAATCATTGAAAACGGCGGAAAAATCACTCAGGAAACACGCTTATATGATGCGGATAAAAATGAAACCCGCTCGATGCGCAGCAAAGAAGAAGCAAACGATTATCGCTACTTCCCTGACCCAGATTTGTTACCGGTTTTTATCAGTGAAGAACTACGCGCAGCCGTTAAAGCCGATTTACCTGAACTACCTCAGGTCAAAAGAGAGCGCTTTATTGCCGAGTACCAATTAGATGCCGAAACAGCAGGGATTTTATCCAGTTCAAAAACGCTTGCGCATTATTTTGAGGCCTTAGTTAAAGCCTCTGGCTGCGACGCAAAAACCTGTAGTAACTGGGTGACCGGTGATTTACTGGGCACACTGAATAAGCAAGGCTTGGATATTGCCCAATCACCTATCTCTTATGATCGCTTAGCAGGCTTATTACAACGTATTGCAGACAACACTATCTCAGGAAAAATTGCCAAACAAGTGTTTGAAGCGATGCTAAATAGCGAAGATAATGCAGATGCCATTATTGAATCCCAAGGTCTAAAGCAAATTACTGATAGCGGCGCAATCGAAGCGATTATTGATAAAATCATCGCCGAGAATCCAGGTCAAGTAGAACAATACTTAAGTGGTAAAGATAAAGTCTTCGGCTTCTTTGTCGGACAAACCATGAAAGCATCTCAAGGCAAGGCTAATCCAGGCGAAGTTAATAAAATTTTGCAAGATAAGTTAAAGCGCTAATTTTCAATCATCTACTTTTAGTCAGAACAAGCTAATAACCACAGAGAGCATAGAGGGAATAGGATATAAACCCTTCTCTATGTTCTCTAATGCTTGGTATAAATCATCCTCACCACTACAGGACATTCCGTATTCGGCAACGAATTAGAGCGAGCAGATGCAATCGTCTTAATCGATATATCTAATCCCGCTCAACCGAAAGCTATTGCCTTGGGGAAAATACCTAGAGACGAAAGAAAATCACCAGAAGGCATTGCGCACTTCACAATTAACAGTCAACATTATATTTTAACTGCTAATGAAATGAGCGGCACTGTGGCATGCTTCAAAATAAGCACTAAAAATCAGAAGGAGTGCAATAAAATAAAGAACAGTGTTTGCTGGTTTACATTGCTATAATCAAAATATCCCTAGATTAAAAACTGAGTTTTCTTTACTGAAAAATATCCCTCCAGCTAAAGCCAAACAATTTATGATCAACGATAATAGCAATATTTTTTTAAGTAATTCTATTGAAGAAACTAAAATTAACGCCAAAGACCTACAAATTGGCATGTACGTTTCAAGGCTTGATCGTCCTTGGTTGGAAACCACTTTTTTGTTTCAAGGGTTTGAATTAAAAACGACAGATGATATAAAAGAAGTGCAAAAACAGTGTGGTTATGTTTTTGTTGATGTTAGCAAGCAAGTTAAGAATGTACGCAATGCAGTCAAAGCCACCCCGTACTCTAAAGGTTGGATAGAAACGCGTAAAGCACCACCAAAGAAAACGAGTTTTAGCCAAGAATTTACTTATGCCGAATCGGTTTACCATAAAACTGGCAATTTAGTAAAAAGCTTTATGGAGCATGTTACTTTAGGCCGAACAATTAATGTGGAAATTGCCAAAAAAGCGGTGGCCGAATGCGTGAAAAGTATTATCAACTCGCCTGATGCATTAATGTGGTTAACGCAATTAAAAAATGTGGATGAATATACTTCTCAACACAGTATGAATGTTTGCATTTTTTCCATTGCTTTAGGCCGACAACTTGATTTATCAGAGCCAGAACTTGAGGATCTAGGCTTATGTGGCATGATGCATGACATGGGCAAGATGAAAGTCCCTATACACATACTTAATAAACCCGGAAGACTTGAACCTGAAGAACTTGCCATCATGCAATCTCACCCAACTCTCGGCCAGAAATTACTCATACCCAGTCATGGCTTACCAGGGTGTGTCATTGATGCTGCCTATGGCCACCATGAACGCTTAGATGGCAAAGGTTATCCTCGTAAATTAACAGCTGAACGGGTTGCCCCCTACACGCGCATTGTCACTATTGCGGATATGTATGATGCTCTCAGTAGCGACCGAGTATACAAAAAAGGCAAAACCCACCTAGAGTCGATTAAGATCATGACTCAAGCCAGTGGCGGTCAATTGGATCCCAGCCTAGTCATTAAATTTATTGAAAGCTTGGGGATTTACCCGCCCGGCAATTTAGTGGAACTGAGTGACGGTGAAGTAGCCGTTGTCATCGAGAGCAATCCAGTGAAAAAGCTAAAACCTAAAATCACCATGCTATTAGACGAAAATAAAAAGCGTATAAAACCACGTTTAGTCGATTTATCTAAAATAGACTTAGATGCTAGCGGCCAAACTTATGCTATTAAACGCATGGTTAGGCCAGAAGACTACGATATTGATATTAACCTGTTATATAAAATGGGCTTAGTGACCAATAGCTTAATTTCAGATTAAATCAAACTAATCAATACATTACTGTGCATACTGCTCACTGGTTAAAGCTTTAAGAAATGCCACTAAATCCTGCTTTTCCTGGTCAGTAAGATGCAAAGGAAAAATTGCTGAATCTAAGAACGGATTTTTCTCTCCGCCTTGATCATAATACTCAACGACTTCCTCCAGTGTTTGCAAACTACCATCATGCAAATAAGGTGCTGTTAAAGCGATATTTCGCAAAGTCGGTGTTTTAAATTTACCTATATCAGCAATCACACGCGTAATATTAAAACGCCCCAATTCAGCTCGCTGGGCCTCGGTAAAATCAAAATCGTCAGGGCTATCACCTGCACGTACTGCAGCTACAAACTCAGCTATTTCAGAATTGATGCGCTCAAAACCGACACCTAAATTATAAAATCGGTTATCCATTAACAAGGCATTAACGCCGCCAATTTCATGGCAATTAGAACAATTACCTTTGCGCCTAAATAAGCGCATACCGCGCGCTTCGCTTTGTGTCATTGCTGATCTATCTCGACCAAATAAGTAACGATCAAAAGCTGAATTTCCAGCAATTAAAGTGCGCTCAAAACTCGCTATCGCTTGGGCAATCAGTTCGGCTGTTATCTTACCTTCATCTATGTTAAAAACTTGTACGAATTGAGTTTTATAACTTGAATCATTATTAACAATATTAACGATATCTTGCGTATTTTTCAAACCATGTTCAACAGGACTTAAAAAAGGCCCGAGTGCTTGCTCTTCCAGACTAGCAGCCCTACCATCAACAAATAAACGTTGATAAAAAGCCGAATTAACTACAGTTGGCGCATTCCTATGGCCTGCTTGTTGTTTAACCCCTAACGCAACCCGCTGACCATCAGTAAATGCTTTATCTTTATGATGACAGCTTGCACAGCTAATAGTTCCATCTTGGCTTAAGCGTATATCATTAAATAAACGCTCGCCCAACGCTATTTTTTCTACTGTTTGTGGATTGTTGCTGGGTATAGACAATACAGGTAATCCGAGCAAATCATTAGCCCAAAGTCCTGTTGCATAAATAAATAATAAGACACCTAGATTAAATGATTTCATCAGCGGAACCTCAATATGACATACGCAATAACCACCCTTGTTATGCGTAAAAAGAAAGCCCTTAAAAAAGGGCTTTTGAAATAGGACAAAAACGGCTTTAACTAATAATCTCCAGTATTAGCAAAGCCGCCTTTATCTATTCAAGAGTGTGACATGAAAAAACTAACTATCGATTACTCTACTTCAGGCATGCCTTGTACATTTAAAATATACGGCTGGCCTAAAGGAAACTCATCATTCATGCTTTTAAAGTAAATAACTTTACCGTAAGTTTCGTTAACAGCAGGTAATATTTTTGCAGCTTCTGCAGCAGTCAAATCTGGGAAAGTTGCGTGCGCTCTTGGCACTTCAACTAAATGATAATGCCAGTTATGTTTTTCTTCTTCAGGCAATGTATTATATTGCGCTGTAGTAATAATATATTCAAAACCTATCGGCTTATCCTGATCTTTCATGCCCGAATGGAACATTAAGCAGATCATAGTGCTATCATCATAAGCTTTACAATGGTGATGGACAATCATTTGTAGTTTTGGATCATGAACATCGTTGGTATCAGGCATCATATGTCTAATAGCTTGAATATGTAGATCGTTAAAACCTAAATGGTTTGGATATTCTTTTTGACGCGGATTTAGCGTTTCGTTATAAAGCGCTTCTTTTTCTATTACAACCGGTTCTTTTTCAAAAGTTGAACAGCCCGTTGTTAGTGCAACTAAAACACTTGCTATCAGTAATTTTGCTTTCATATTCATCTTCCCCAATATTAAAAATGATAATTTTTATAATCTAAATAGCACCTTCCCGGACTAGATAGTTTTGCCTCAATACGTATTAGAGTTTTATTATATTGTAATATAAATTTATCGCAAGTTATTTTTAACTTATCCTTCATGAATTCCCAAGCTTTTTACTTGGTATTTTCATATTAAAAAATAAACTCAATACTGTCAATAACTTAGCTACATACCAATTGTTTATTGCTTGACCTACCCCCATCTTATTTTTAATATTCTGGCCGCAATCACGACGGGTTAACCTATATTTTTACACTCACCAAGAAGGTGCTATCAACATGAAAAAACAGCTTTTATTAAGTTTAACTCTAAGCGTAGCTGCCCTTAGTGGCTCTGCCTCAGCTTTTAGTGATTCGCCAGAGGCAGCTACAACTTATCTCCAGACAGGCCAATTCCTATTGATTACCGACCTTTAAGCCAATAGCCCAGCTGCACAAGCCGGCTTAATGGAAGGCGACATTATCTTAGCGGTTAATAAAATGAAGGTAAAAAGACTTAAACAAAGCCGCAAGCTTATCACGCCAACAATTATTAATTCATTTGCAACGCGGACAGAGCTTTTTGTATTTTATAATTAAATAAGCAAAACTTTCACACACCAAACCGGCCGCGCCTGTCATGTATAATTGAGATAAACGAAGCCGATATTTTTTAAGGTATTTCCTCTTATGTTACAGATACAACAAATTCCAGCCCTGAACGACAATTATATTTACTTAATTCATGATGCTAAATCGGGAGAAACAGCGGTAGTCGACCCCGCCCTCGCCCAACCTATTCTCAATACACTCAAGCAAAATAACTGGAATTTAACTTATATTTTGAATACACATCATCACTCGGATCATGTCGGCGGAAATTTAAGCCTCAAGCAACAAACAAACTGCCAAATAATAGGCTCAGAAAATGATCAACAACGTATTCCAGGAATAGATAAAAAAGTCAGCGAAGGCGATACGCTAAAACTTGGCGCCTATACAATTCAAGTCATTAGCTGTACCGGCCACACCACAGGTCATATTGCTTTTTATATCCCAGCAGCAAGTGCCTTATTCTGTGGTGATACTTTATTTGCTATGGGTTGTGGACGTTTATTTGAAGGTACTGCCGAGCAAATGCAACAATCATTAAATAAATTTTCGTCTTTACCTTTAGACACTAAAATCTATTGCGCTCATGAATATACAGCAGCTAATGCGAAGTTCGCCTTATCCATCGAACCGAAAAACAAAGATTTATTAGCAACGATTGAACGCGTCAAACATCTCAGAGCCAATAAGCAAGCCACAGTACCGACCACATTAGCTCAAGAGCTAGCAACTAACCCTTTTTTAAGGACAAACAGCCCAGAGATACAAAAAAGCTTAGCAATGCTAGGTGCATCAGAGTTAGCGATCTTTACCGAACTGCGCGAGCGAAAAAACCGATTCTAATGCTTGCCAGGCTCAAGTTTAACCCCACGTCTCTCATAGGTCACATAAGCCTGAATTGCCGTCATTTTTGGATCGTCTGCAGCCAAGGGGACACCTTCTAGTGGGTTTCTTAGGCACCAGTTAATCATTTCCCAAAGAGGGATAACTTTACCGATTTGTTTTTGAAATTTGGGATAGGTTTCAGGATGAGTATTCGCCGCATTCGGGTGGCACTGCGCGCAAGCGACACCGTTAGTGCCTAGCGTAGGGCTAGTCCATAATTCACGACCTTGTTGAACACTAGCCATAAATTGTTGTTGCCAGCGATCTGTATCCGCTGTAGTAAATTCATCTGCTTGAGACAATGGCACCACCAATAGTCCAATGGCACCTAAATATAGGGAAGTTTTTTTAATCTGAAACATAGCTTTCTCCTAACTAGGGCTAGTAATGTTGCTGTCCTGGAATACGCGTATTTTCTTCTTGGTAGCGACTGTCTTCAGGCTGTTTATTAGCTTTGTTAAAGCGTACGCTACGTGCGCTGTTATTGTATAAAGTAAAGTTCATATCGACATTGCCGTTGGCCATATTGATCAATTGCCAACCAGTAGCATCTCTCTCGAAGAAAGGGTCAGCGCGATTCATAGGGACAGTCAATTTAGGTAAGTATTGCTCAGCCTGAGCATAGCTTGATGGATAGGGCCAAGGCCAGGCAGTCGCCATTACTGAGTGAAAACTGATATTGCCAATTTGATTATATTGAATTTGATGCACATGGCCGTAGATTACATTAACTTTATCAAACGGTTGCAATAGGGCATGAATTTGTTCAGCGTCTTCTGTCCAAAAGTTCCAGCCTTTATAGATTTTTTGTAGTGGCGAATGAGAAAAGACCACAACAGGTGTTCTTTTTGCGACTTTAGCCAAATCAGACTGTAACCACTTACGCTGCTCTTCACCCACCATAAATGGAGAGCCATTAGGGTTATCTAAGCCAGCCATTTCCAACATTCGCTGTTCATTACTTGGCCAACGATGAGTCCATTCATCATAAGTACGAATACTATTCAGTACAATAAAATGCGCGCCTTTATGGTCAAAACTATAATACTGAGGGCCGAATAGTTTTTCCCAATAAGCGCCTAAATCAAGGTAATAATCATGTTCGCCCATAACGTAACGTACGTCTTGATTTAATGCTGACATAATTTCAGCGCCATGCTCCAATTCAGGCTGACTACCGAGTTGAGCTAAATCGCCGCCAAACATAACGAAATCAGGTTTCGGTGCTAAAAGATTGGTTTCCGCAACGGCACGAATGAGGCCTTTATCCCAGTTTCTAACAAAACGCGTACCTTTTATATGTTGAATATGTGCATCTGAAATATAGGCAAAGCTAAAGTTTTTCTCACTATCAGCAAAAGCCAGCTCGACCAAACTGATCGGCAACGCACAACCTAAAGCTAAAGCACTACTGTTCTTAATAAAATTACGGCGATTGTGATTTAAAGTGCTCATTGTCTTGCTCCTTTAACGATAACATATTCGGGACTGGTCAACGCTTGCATAAAAGCGACTAAATCGTCCATTTGCTCATTGCTCAGTTTTAAAGGACGAATTCCACCATCTAAAAAAGCATTTGCCTCAGCATCCGCGGGGGTAACGCCACCGTTGTTATAGTGAATGATGACTTCTTTTAGTGTTTTAAAGCTACCATCGTGCATATAAGGAGCTGTGACTACGATATTGCGTAAAGTGGGTGTTTTAAATGCACCAATGTCCAAAAGCTGTTCGGTAACGGCAAAACGTCCTAATTCAGATGTCTTTTTATCACTTAAAACCATAGCATCGACGTTACCGCCTTGATTTTTAGCTTCTAAAAAAGCTTTAATTAGACGCGGTATATCTGCCTGAATATCATTAATGCCGATACCAATATTATAAAAGCGGCTATCAGTAAATAAAGCGTGATCCTGCTCAATAGTATGGCAAGAGACACAACGACCTTGACCGATAAACAATTGTAAACCGCGAATTTGAGCTGCTGATAATGCTTGATTATCAGCAGCAAAGTAATAACGGTCAAATGCCGAATTACCGGAAATTAAACTGCGCTCAAAGCTGGCGATTGCTTTAGCGACATGATCTATAGTCAACTCTTGATCACTAACCCCGAAGATCGATAAAAAGGCTGCGCTGTAGCTAAAGTCTGTTCTGACGATATCAAGAATAGCTTGATGATCACTGAGGCCATGTTCTATGGGATTAATAAAGGGCTGTTTGGACTGTCCTTCTAAATCTGGTTCTCGACCATCCAAAAATTGTGTTTTGTAAAATGCAGCATTGACCACCGTAGGCGCATTACGTGTGCCTGTTAGCCTTTTATGTCCCATAGAAACTGGCAAACCATCGGTAAAGGCAAGTTTTTTACCATGGCAATTAGCGCAACTGACCGTGCCATCAATGGAAAAACGTTGATCGTGAAATAAAGTTTCGCCCAAACTAATTTTCTCTGGCGTTTGTGGGTTGTCGGCAGGGATTGGCACAGAAGGTAATCCTAGCAATGGGTTAACATGCGCCTGTTTGTTTACCGTAACGATTTGACTAGCAACTACAGCGGGCTGCTCGGGATTGTTATCAGATGACTGCGAACAAGCTAGCAGTGTAGTTAAGCCGACACTAAGTAAGAGTAAATTGCGCATAAAACTCTCCTATTGAAACTAAATCAAAGACTGACAACGGTATGAATCACCATCGCAGTTCGTTTAACTATAATCCTCTTTTATTTATTAGTACAATTTTCACCGCTGTGTTCAGTCGTTTTTTCGGTTAGATTTTGTGAACTTACGGACATTTTTAATGCTTACGTAGTGTTAATCTAATATTGCTAGGTGACATAGGTAATCGCCTTCCTCTCATAACATGAAAAGACTCACGAAATGACACCGTTATATGAGAACTAGTTCATTTTATCCATACCAGCTTAGGTGTAACCTATAATCAACAGAGAAAATAATAAAATTAACCTTAGTTAATACTATTTGAACAAGAGGTGATGACATGACTGCAGCAGCGATAGATTTAGACACACTCAACGAATTATTTGATAACCAGAAAAAGCTTGATGATATTTTTGGCTCGCTTTTTGATGACGATTCTTGTCTTACTGCCTCATCATATGATGAGCCCACTCCTAGAAGAAGCGGTCAAACAAGCAGTTCAGCTTCTTACTCTAGAGATAGTTCTACATTTAATACTGCAGATGAGTTTACTCAAGACAGCAGAAGTATTCTCTCTTTAGTTATGCCCGTAGCAGTGGAAATTGCAGTTATGTATTACGGAATAATGTATTTTTACTAAACTGTTCTGTCAATCAGCGTTGAAAACTTTTCACCTGTCAGCACCCAAAATTTCCATACTATTTAGCAGGTTATTCTGTTTTTAAGCTTGATTTTCTGTGCTTAAATCGATAAGATTCATTACCTGTTTCAATGATGTCACAATGGTGCGTTTTAGCATCACCAAAGACTTGTACCCATTCACTGAACTTTAGGTTGGTTGTGATAATAAGTGATGTACGCTCATAAAGCTGGCTGATGAGATGAAAAAACAGTGCATCACCAGACTTAGGAAAGGGGAGATACCCCAGTTCATCAAGGATAACAGCATCAATTTGGATTAATTTTCTTGTGAATGCACCTGTTTTATCTTGTTGTTTTGTAAGCGAATAATAAAGCACGTACTTGCCCTTTTAACTTACGGGCATTTTTTTAAGCTCTACATTCCACGGCAATAAATCCTCAATTTTATCTACCGTATCCGCATAAGGCAATATTGCAAAGGCTCTAGACCATTGGCTTTAGCTGTCTTTATTAAGCCGTAGTGAATAGCACTTGCTCGTGCGCCAGCTGGTGTATCAGAAAATAACTAGGCTTTACGCCCGACCACAAAGGGACGAATGGCATTTTCTGCCAGTATGTTGCTAATATTGAGTTCTCCATTCGTGCAGTAGACAGTCAGCTTTTTCCATTGATTACTGAGATAGATCATGGCTTTACCTGTTAAGCTATCTTTCAGGGTTTTGTGCTGATTATCTTCTAAATAAGTTTTGAGTTTATTCAGAACAGGGGGGCTTTTCTGGTATTTTTCTGCAACACTGAGCAGCTTTATTTGACGCTCGGTTATATACAATTTATTGATAAAACTCAGGATCCGCTCTGCTTTTGAGGGTTGATTGATTTTGCCCTTTTTCGTTTTAGGTTGTGCATTTTGAGGCTCTTTGAATTTGCGCCGTGCGTGATCCCAGCAGCCTGGCTGTCTTCTTCAAAGGAAAAATGTCCTGTATCTAATAGATAAAAATCAACTTATAAAGTTGACAATTTGACCTACGCTGCAATGGAAGCGGAGTTTACAGACTCTGCACATTTTAATCGCTGCTTCCGTGATACTTTTGGTGTAAACCCATCACTTGTTTTTAAGAATATTGATCGATTTGAGGTCTAGGCTCATCAATTAAGTCTTGTTATTCACTAGCCTCTAGAACTATCCTAAACCTGACCAGATATCAGTTATTTTCCATATTTTAAAAGGAAAGTTCGACTTTTTTTGCAACTAGATGCTCCCCACCCTTTGCAGGGAATCATCTATTATCCTCAACAAAGTATTATTTATTTTAAGCTAGCAAGTTGTGAGCTAACAAATGATTCATAGCCATCATACTGAGAGAAACCTTCCCCCATTTGTGCGAAGTATTTTTTACTGCCTTTAATACCAAAACCATCAACCAGTCGATTCAAAAAGCAAAATAAAGAAACAACGCCAATAACATCTTCTGCGGTCTTTTCACTCCAGCCTACATTGGTCATAGCTTGAATATCTGTTGCTACTGTTTTACTGGGGCTTTCAGTTAATTTCTTTGCCAGCAAGAAAACAGGTTTAAGTTTAGGCTCTATTGCAGCTTTTTCTACATCTGTTTGTAAAGCCAACAAAATACTTGCATCTGCATTCAGTGATTTTGCTATCGCTTCATGAACGCCGTAGCAAAAATCGCAACCATTTAATAGTGAAACGTAAGCACCAATAAGCTCTCTCTCAAGTTGGGATAGTTCTGATTCCTGACAAACCAGCTTATCGAGAAACTGTACGATGGGTAAATATCGATCTGGGTTATCTAAAACTATATCCATAAAACCTTGATAATCTTTTGAGTAACTAAAATGAGCCATGCTCTTTCTCCTCTTTTTTCAACGGAATGTTTACATTTATGTACCAACACAAAAACTGATTGAGCGAATATGCTAGAATCGTTATTTTTGATTGATCATTCAATTATCTATTATTTTGAACGGTTATTCAATTTATATTTGAACGAACACTCAATTATTTAAAATAAGGTAACCTTATGTCTAGAACAATCGCATTTGATCGAAATGAAGTCTTACAAAAAGCGATGACTGTTTTTTGGAAAGATGGCTATTCAAAATCCAGTATTTCTAATCTAGTCATCGCGACTAATCTAAAGCCTGGTAGTATTTATGCTGCATTTGAATCAAAAGAAGGACTTTTTTTAGCCGCACTAGATAACTATGCACAGCAGTTTATTTCTGAATTACAAGTTACTTTGGATAATGCTCCCACCCCATTGCAGGGTATCAAGGATTTTATTGAAAAAATTACTGCTGAGGTGCTGGCAAAGAATCAGCAATTTGGCTGCTTTTTAGTTAATACAGTGCTTGAAACGTCCCCTGAAGAGACTTTAATTATTGATAAAGTGAATAAACACTTAAAAAAAATAGAATGTATTCTTTGTTCAACATTAACATCCGCCTGTGAAGCAGGCGAATTACCATCAACTGAAAACCCTGAAATTTTGGCCAAGTATTTAATGGTCTCTATTTGGGGGCTTCGTGTACTTGCAAAGACTAACCCTGATGATCAGAGTGTGAGAGCAATTACCGATAAAATATTTGAATCTTTAGATAAGCTTCCAAAGTGATTTTAATACCATTACCAACAATTATTTGGAAAAATAAGGGCATTGTGGTGCTTCTACTCCAGCCTCATACCATTGCGCTCTATCATCCCAAAATATATTGTTTGTTGGTTTTATTACTGGCGTGTCATCCAATGACCCAGCAGGAATAACCAAAGCACTGCCTTTTTCATTAAGATAAGGTAATCCTGAACCACATTCAGTACAGAACACTTTTGTGAATGTTCGTTTCCCAGGATAATCAAAGCGTTTTACTTTCTCAGAGCCTGAAACCCACAGCACATCAACAGGTTTTGTCAGTATATTTGAGGCAAAGGCTGATCCAGTTATTTTTCGACATTGCTGGCAGTGACATAAATAAAAATCATCAATTTCTGTTGTTACTGAATACTGAACTTGTCCACAAAGGCAGCTTCCATTTAATGTTGTAGTCTGTGTAATATCATCTGTATTTTTCATAAAGTTCATTCACCCAACGGGTTTTGTCATTTAACTCACTTATCAACGTTCCTAAAGACTCAGGTAAGTTATCTGGCCAATTCAAACCAAAACTTTCTGGTCTAGATAATGGGGCGAGTAAAGAAGCAGCCGCTAAATCGGCTCGAGTAAATTGATTTCCAACAACAAAGCTATTTACTTGTAAATGATCATAAAGCTTATCAATGGCTATCCTCAAATGTTCTTTAGATTGCTCAGCAGTTACCTTATTAATCTGCATCCCCTTTTTCATCCGTATTTTTAATTTAGGATACATAGCCGTTAAAAGAAGCTTCCCATACCAAGGTCCGTTATGTGTAAGTAATGGAATAACAATTTGGGGGTGTTCCAATAAAACATGGTAAAAACAACGACGAATATGAATACCTATTTCAGTATCAACATAATTTTCCCATTTTAAGGCCTGTTGCTGTAACTGATTTTCTTTCGGAGTAAGACTACGCTCAGGAAACTTTTCATCTAAATAACTAATAATAGAACTTGAACCATAAACCACTTGTTGATCATGTACCAGAATAGGAACAGCTGTTTGTTCGGATAATCTTTTGGTTGTGAATACATGCAAACCAGGCAGAAGATTTTTGAGCTGATAATCAAGATGTTTATAATCCATTGTCCACCTGACCTTCTCACAATAATGAGAGATAGGAAATTGATATAAGGTTAGCCCTTTTGATTTTTTAGTCATTTTCAGAAATCTTATTTACTCTCTCTATTTTTAGAAGATTGCGGCAAGTCATCACAGATATTGACCCACTTTGCTTTCGAATCAACATGTATATACCCATAATCATTGAAGATGCTTGATAAATGAGAAAAATCAAGTCAAGCTATACAAGATATGAAAATCACACTCACCTCCGAACAAAAAAAGACATTAGAATTGCGGCATAGTAAAGTCCGTGATGTACATGAGTGCGATCGAATTAAAGCCATATTACTCAGCTCAGAAGGCTGGTCAATTACACAAATTGCTCAAGCTTTAAGAAAACATGATTCTACCATTTCTCGTCATCTGCTGGACTTTAAAAACAAGCAAAAGTTAGCGCCTGAAAATGGGGGCTCACAAAGCCATTTAAAAGCCGACCAGACAGAAAAATTGATTCAACATTTATCTGAGATTACTTACGTTCATACCCATCAAATTGTTGCTTATGTTCTGTCCGCCTACGCTTGCGTATTCTTACGATCATGAACACCCATTCTTATCATCGTGAACACCTACTTTATTCACGCATTGGGTTGAGTGTATTTTTACCCTAAGTGTTCACCATCCGTCAATTCTGATT